>Ga0209551_1000240_pt1 | contig 19969 bp, 15 predicted proteins | sample LauGreSuBDMM15SD_2_FD_187568 | JGI IMG/M metagenome (GOLD analysis project Ga0209551, IMG submission 187568) | Freshwater lake microbial communities from Lake Michigan, USA - Su13.BD.MM15.SD (SPAdes) (version 3) | ecosystem: Environmental > Aquatic > Freshwater > Lake | place: Lake Michigan, USA... | reverse complement strand
AAATATTACTTCTTAAAATAATAAATGACTTTTGAATCCTTATCTTTGTTGGCTTTTAAATTTTTAAAATATAAAAAATAGCTAAAATATGAGATTAGAAGATTTTGACAGTGACGAAGATAAAATCATTCAGGACCGATTAAAGCAAAGAAATTGGAACGAAATCAGGACCAATGATTCTTGGGCAATTTTCAAAATTATGGCTGAATTTGTAAATGGTTACGAAACGATGGGACGCATTGGCCCTTGCGTATCTATTTTTGGATCTGCTCGCACAAAACCCGAAGATCATTTTTATCTTCTGGCCGAAAAAATAGCTTTTAAAATTAGTAAAGCTGGATATGGCGTAATTACAGGAGGTGGACCGGGCATTATGGAAGCTGGTAATAAAGGTGCGCATCTTGGTGGCGGAACTTCAGTTGGACTCAACATCGAATTGCCGTTTGAGCAGCATTTTAACCCATACATTGACAGAGATAAAAATTTGAATTTTGATTATTTCTTTGTTAGAAAAGTTATGTTCGTAAAATATTCTCAAGGATTTGTTGTAATGCCAGGCGGCTTCGGCACTTTAGACGAAATGTTCGAAGCCATTACTTTAATTCAAACAAAAAAAGTAGCTAAATTCCCAGTTATTTTGGTTGGACGCGATTTTTGGTCCGGTTTAATGGATTGGATTAAAAGCGTTTTGGTTGAAAAATATAGCAATGTAAGTCCAAAAGACTTAGACCTAATTAAAATTGTAGATACCGAAGATGAAGTTGTAGAAGTGCTAGACACTTTTTATAAGAAATACACATTAAGCCCAAATTTTTAGTCATTAATTTTCAAAAAACTCCTTTGAAACCTAACTTTTCAACATTTCTTGTTGCATTTTTTATATTCTTATCGTCAAAGCAATTTGCACAACATTTTTCAAAATTAAATGTTGAGGTAAATGCTAAAACCCATATTTTGACAGTAAATCAAACGTTAATTTACTTTAATGAAACGCAAGATACGCTTCTGAATTTGACGTTAAACGATTGGAATAATGCTTATTCGTCTAATAAAACTCCCATGGCTAAAAGGTTTTTCGACGAATTTAGTAGAAGTTTTCATTTTACTAAAAACGAAAATAGAGGAAGCACGAACGAAATAAAAATTACTCAAAATAATACAACAGTAAATTTTGTCAGAACAGAAGAAAATCCTGATTTAATTGAGATTCAACTTACAAATAGAATTTTACCGCAGCAAAAAGTGGAATTTCAACTTTCTTACCAAGTCAAAATTCCGAGTGATCAATTTACAAAATATGGTTTTGGAAAAAACGATAAAATGTACTTGAAAAATTGGTTTTTACATCCTGCAAAATATGAAAATCATAACTTTATAAAATACAATAACAATAATTTAGATGACATCGCAAATTCCGTTGCTGATTTTGAAATTCACATGAAATTTTCTGAAAAATTATCTTTACAATCTGATTTAGGTATACAAAAAACAGAAAATTCCGATGGCTATAAAACAATTAAGTTAACCGGTAAAAACCGAAGTAATTTTAGTATTTACCTATCCGAAGATAAAAATTTTGAAAACTATAAAAACGATGTTGTTGAAGTAGTGACAAATTTAAATGAATCAAAATTAGAAGCGATTCAAAAAGCAATTTTAATTGACAAAGTTGTTCAGTTTGTGGACCAAAATGTTGGAAAATACCAATACTCCAAAATCACAGTTTCAGAAGCCGATTATTCCCGAAATCCCTTGTATGGCTTGAACCAATTGCCTTATATTGTCAGCCCATTTTCTAATGAATTTCTATTTGAAATTAAATTCTTAAAAACCTACCTCAACAATTTTCTGAAGAATAGTTTACAACTAGACGCCAGAAAAAACAACTGGATTTTTGATGGAATTCAAGTTTACACCATGATGAAATACATCGATGAATACCATCCCAATAGCAAAATGATGGGCAGCGTTGCCAAATTTAAGTTGCTCAAAAGTTTCAATTTGGTAAATTTAGATTTCAACGAACAGTACAGTTATTTTTATATGTTGATGGCGCGAAAAAACCTCGATCAACCTTTAAATGAATCAAAAGACAATTTGATAAAATTCAACGAACAAATTGCAAACAAATATAAAGCTGGATTAAGTTTGAAATATTTAGACAGCTATTTAGACAACAATAAAGTCGGAAATGGTATTTACGAATTTTTAGAATTGAATAAACAGCAACCCACAACTGAGGTAGATTTTGAAAGATTATTAAAAAAACATGCTGCCAAAAACATTGATTGGTTTTTTAGCACCATTGTAAATTCGCGAAAAATCATTGATTTTAAATTTGAAAATGTCACAAAAACTAATGATAGCATCACTTTTACCATCAAAAACAAAACACAAACGAATGTTCCAATTTCAGTTTATGGACTTAAAAATAAAAACATAGTTTTTAAAAAATGGTTCGAAAACATTTCAACCGATAGCACTTTTACACTCGCTATAAAAGATGCCAACAAAATAGTTTTGAATTACAAAAACGAAGTTCCCGAATATAATTTGCGGAACAATTGGAATAAATTTAGTGGTTTTAATGTCTCCAATCGGCCTTTCAAATTTGTTTTCATGGAAGATTTGGAAGATCCATATTATAATCAAATTTTATATGTTCCAACTTTAACTTATAACCTTTATGATGGTGTTTCTCCCGGATTTCGATTTCACAGCAAAACGATTTTAGACAAACCATTTACCTTTGATATCAATCCTACTTTTGCTACAAAAACGAATAATTTGGTCGGTTTTTTCTCTACAAGTATTAACCAAAATTATCGAGAGGGGAGTTTGTATAATGTGAGGTACAATTTGAGCGGTTCTTACTCTCATTACGCACCAAATGCAACTTATTCCAAAATAAACCCGGTAGTTTTTATACGTTTTAGACCTAAAGATTTACGCAATAATCAAAAAGAAATAATTATTCTGAGACAGGTTTTTGTGAACCGTGAAAAATTAGACATAAATACAAAAATAAATAATCAAAATTATAGTGTTTTTAATGCGCAATACATCAAGGCAAAAACAGAAATAACAAAACACTACAGTTTTTCCAATGATTTTCAAATCTCTAATCAATTTGGAAAGCTTTCCACTGAATTTGAATTTAGAAGACTTTTTGACAACAATCGACAAATTAATTTACGATTATATGCTGGTAGTTTTCTTTACAATTCGACCAATACTGACTTTTTTAGCTTTGCTTTAGACCGTCCAACCGATTATTTATTTGATTATAATTACTACGGTCGTTCAGAAAGTACTGGCATTTTTAGCCAACAAATCATCATTGCTGAAGGCGGTTTTAAGTCAAAGCTGAATAATCCTTTTGCAAACCAATGGATTACAACGGCAAACGCAAGTTTTAATGTTTGGAATTGGATTGAGATTTATGGCGATTTAGGTTTTTTGAAAAACAAATTGCAGAATGAAAAATTTGTATACGATAGCGGTGTTCGGTTTAATTTAGTAACCGATTATTTCGAACTGTATTTCCCAGTTTATTCTAATAATGGTTGGGAAATTACTCAACCTAACTACAATCAAAAAATCAGGTTTATTATTACTTTAGAACCAAAAATCCTAACAAATCTTTTTACAAGAAAATGGTTTTAAACTTTATAAATCAATAGTAATTGTAATTAAAAATCAATTTATTTAAATAATGTTTCAATTATTCGTAAATATAACATTCTATATACCTTTTTAATTATCAATAATCAAATTATATTTTTTTCATAGTATTATGAAAATCGCTAGATTTTAATTAGATTTGTTTCACAATCGAACAAAATCCCATCATGTCAGAAGCTGCAACTCATTCAGAATTAACCTTTGAAGATTTCAAAAAAGAAGTTTTAAACGATTACAAAATCGCAATAACGAGCCGAGAATGCAGTCTTTTGGGAAGAAAAGAGGTTTTGACCGGAAAAGCTAAATTTGGGATTTTTGGCGATGGAAAAGAAGTGCCACAATTGGCAATGGCGAAAGCTTTTAAAAATGGAGATTTTCGTTCTGGATATTACAGAGACCAGACTTTTATGATGGCGATTGGCGAAATGACCATTCAACAATTTTTTGCAGGATTGTATGGGCACACCGACATCAACCACGATCCGATGAGTGCTGGACGGCAAATGGGAGGACATTTTGCAACGCATTCTTTAGATGAAAGCGGGAATTGGAAAAACCTTACTTTACAAAAAAATTCAAGCGCAGATATTTCGCCGACAGCGGGACAAATGCCTAGGCTGTTGGGTTTAGCACAAGCATCTAAATTTTATAGAAATGTCAACAGCATCAACAGCAAAACCAATTTTTCTATCAATGGAAATGAAGTAGCCTGGGGAACGATTGGAAATGCATCTACTTCAGAAGGACTTTTTTTTGAAACAATAAATGCAGCTGGAGTGCTTCAGGTGCCAATGGTGATAAGCGTTTGGGACGATGAATACGGAATATCTGTTCATGCAAAACACCAAACTACAAAAGAAAATATTTCTGAAATCTTGAAAGGATTTCAAAGAAATGAAAATGAAAATGGGTTTGAAATTTTTAGAGTAAAAGGCTGGGATTATGCCGAACTGATTCATACTTATCAAAAAGCAGCGAAGATAGCCCGCGAAGAACATGTGCCGGTTTTGATTCACGTTCAAGAATTGACACAACCTCAAGGACATTCTACTTCTGGTTCACACGAACGTTATAAAAATGACGACCGTTTGAATTGGGAAGCGGATTTTGATTGCTTGCTTCAAATGAAATTGTGGATGCTCACAATGAATATTGCCTCAAGCGAAGAATTAGATACAATTGACGACGCGACTAAAAAAGAAGTGCTTGAAGGTAAAAAACTAGCCTGGACAGCATTTGTTGCGCCAACAAAATCGGAACAAAATGAATTGATTGAATTATTACAAAACATTGCTGAAGAAAGTGCCAATAAAATTTTTATCAATAAGTTTATTTCAGATTTAAAAAGCATAAAAGAACCTATTCGTAAAGAAATTTTGGTCACAGCTCGCAAAGTTTTACGGCTAATTGCAAACGAAAACAGTCGAACAAAACTATCTGAATGGATTACTAATTATATTGAAAAAATTCAACCTAAATTCAGTTCGCATTTATTTTCTCAATCGGATAAAAATGTTTTTTCTGTAAAAGAAGTTTTGCCATTATATGACGAAAATGCCGAAGAAACAGATGCTCGTTTAGTTTTAAGGGATAATTTTGATGCCCTATTTTCAAAATATCCGGAAACATTAGTTTTTGGAGAAGATGCAGGAAATATTGGTGATGTGAACCAGGGTTTAGAAGGAATGCAAGAAAAATATGGGGAACTTCGTGTTGCTGACGTTGGCATTCGAGAAGCTAGTATTTTAGGCCAAGGAATTGGAATGGCAATGAGAGGCTTGCGTCCGATTGCAGAAATTCAATATTTGGATTATTTGCTGTATGCCATTCAAATTATGAGCGACGATTTAGCCACTTTACAATACAGAACCTGTGGAAAACAAAAATCTCCATTAATTATTCGCACTCGCGGACACCGATTAGAAGGTGTTTGGCACTCAGGCTCGCCGATGGGAATGATTATCAATTCTATTCGAGGAATTCATGTTTTGGTACCGAGAAATATGACAAAAGCTGCTGGTTTTTATAACACATTACTCGAAACAGACGAGCCTGCATTAGTGATAGAATGTCTAAACGGTTATCGATTAAAAGAAAAAATGCCGACAAATTTAGGGGAATTTAAAACACCGATTGGCGTTGTTGAAACGATAAAAGAAGGAAAAGACATCACTTTAGTTGGCTATGGTTCAACTTTGCGATTAGTAGAACAAGCTGCAAAAGAATTGTTAGAAATCGGAATTGATTGCGAAATTATTGATGTTCAATCGCTTTTGCCATTTGACATTAAGCATGATATTTCGAAAAGTTTGGCAAAAACCAACCGACTATTAATAATAGACGAAGATGTTCCGGGCGGAGCATCGGCTTATTTGTTGCAACAAATTGTTGAAGTCCAAAATGGGTATCAATTCCTTGATAGTAAACCAGAAACTTTGGCTGCAAAAGCGCACCGGCCAGCTTATGGAACAGATGGTGATTATTTTTCAAAACCTTCAATTGAAGACATATTTGAAAAAGTGTACAGCATCATGAATGAAGTAAATCCATCAGCTTATCCAAAATTATATTGATTTTTTTTAAATATAATTATTCAAAAAATAATTAATTAAAGAACAAGAAACGCCGAATTACTTTCCTTCAATTATTGCCGCCAATAATTTTTTAGCACGCAATAGTTTGATTTTTACATTGCTCAACGGCTCTCCGATTTTATCTGCAATCTCCTGATAAGTCAATTCTTGAAAGTAGCGCATTTGAATGACTTCCTGATAGTTGGGTTTCAATTCTTTGATGAATTGCAATAATCTTGAAAGGTTTTGTTCCGAAATTAAATCATCCTCTGCAGAGGGCGAACTGTCAGCAACATTATAGGCCTGTTGGTCTTCTTGGTCTGTAATTTCGATAAAATGAGTCGATTTCTTTTTACGCAACAAATCAATATGTACATTTTTTGCAATGGCAATCAACCAAGTATTGAATTGAAATTCGTTGTTGTAAGTGCTAATTTTATCAAATGCTTTGGCAAAAGTTTCTATTGAAATGTCTTCTGAATCTGTTTCGTTTTCAGTGCGCTTAAGCATAAAACCATATACTTCATTCCAATAATGGTCCAGCAAAAAAGTAAATGCGACCTGATCACCCAATTTAGCTTTTTCTATAAATGATTTTATTTCCAATTGACAGGTTTTGTAAAAATGTTACTTACGAAAATATTCAATTGTGTAAAGATTAAAATTATTTCGATAATCGGAAACCAAAACATTACGTCTTTTTCTTTTAATTTTCCTGCTGCAAAACCCAATGAAATCCATGAAAACAAATACCTAAACCCAATTAAACTTACCACAACAATCCAATGAAATTGAAAAATGAGCAGAATTATCGGAAGAATCAAAAATAATATTTGACTAAAAAAGAAAACGGTCAATTGAAAAGTGTCAAAAGTTTTATAAAAACTTGCTGTGGATACGTGCCTTTTTTTCTGCGTAAACCAAGTAGAAAAAGAAGTTTTTGGCTTCGAAAAAGTCACACTTTCTGGCGTCAAACAAACAGCAGTATTCTTGTTATTAGCTACTTGATTGATAAACAAATCATCGTCGCCTGATCGAATTTTTAAATGGTCGCGATAGCCATCCACCTTAAAGAATTCGTCTTTTTTATAAGCCAAATTTCGACCAACTCCCATATATGGTTTTCCAAATTTAGCCCAAGAAAAATACTGAACTGCAGTGAGCAAAGTTTCAAAACGAATGATTTTGTTCAGAAACGAATTCGGAATTTTCTCATAAGCACCATAACCTAAAACAATGGTTTTTTGCATGGTAAAATTGGCACTCATTTCAGTAATCCAATTATTAGAAGCTGGGTAGCAATCCGCATCGGTAAACAGTAAATACTCATGTGTTGCCGCTTTGATTCCCATGGTGAGCGCAAATTTTTTGTTTCCCCAAAAAGCTTCATTGTTAGCAACTTTAACTAATTTTACATTGTTGTATTGTTTCTCAAACGCTTCAAAAACTTCTAAAGTTTCATCGCTCGAGGCATCGTCAATCAATACAATTTCGAAGTTAGGATAATTTTGTTCAGCAAGAAGCGGAATGAATTTAGCTACATTTTCTTCTTCATTTTTAGCGCAAACAATTACCGAAATAGGAATTTTTTTCGGATTGTTTTTTTTTGCTTTCGCAAATGAAAATTTTCCAAATACAATTAAATAATAAAAAAGTTGAATAACTACAACACCTATAAAAATAAAGAAAAGAATTGATAACATGCTATTTTAAAATCAATTTAAAATTTTTGTAAAGATAAGTTTGAATTCTGAATTTTAGATGATAAAATTAATTTTGATTTTCTGTTTTATTAACAATTTTGATGGCTTTTTAAATCTTTCCATTTAAAATTTATACCACAAAAGCAACCACCATAAAATAGGTAAGCTTTCGGTCCAAAAAGAAGTGTAATATTTTGAACGATTTGCATTTGAAAAAAAGATAAAAACGCAGATAACCAAAGTAATAATCAGGTCCAACTGTACAAAAAAATAGGCAATCAACAGTAAAAAATAACCTGCTAATTTAGTGTTTTGAATGCCAATTTTATGCGGTAAAGTCACCAAGGTTTTTGCATCTATCTCTTGGTCAACAATCTCAAAAGGAATCAAAAGACAAAGCACAACTAGCAATCTTTGCATCAAATACCCTAACTTATCATTCCAATTTAAAATCAAACTAGGAACATAAACAGTAATATAGGTAATACAAATTGCCACTATAAACATTTTTAAAAAACCATATTTTCGAAGAAAAGGATAGGCAAAAACAACAATTGAAATTGCTAAAAATGCCAATTTTATTTGAAATTCCAATTTAAAAAAATAGAAAAGCAGTCCAAACAAAGCAAAAATAGTAACGATTAAAATTGGATAATTTTTCTTGACCGTAAAAACTTTTTTTTGAAACACTTCAAAATATTTCAAAAAATTGTATCCGAAAATTGTTCCAAAAAAAATAAATAAATCAACTTCTAAATTTGTAGAAATGTTTAACGTAATTCTTGTGACCTGCACCAAAGAAAATACTGCAAACGCAACATGAATGCTTGTATTGATATAAAAATCGAGAATTGGCCTAAAAATTTTCATTAAACAAAATTAGTCAAATTGTTAATAAGAATGCGTTTTAGTTGAAAAATTGACAGAATATCAAGTTAAAAAAGCCAAATATTTGAGGATTAATATTTAATTTTACACTCGCTTATAAAACACAACTTTCTCAACGACATTCCATATAATGAAAACAGATTCTTTTGCATTAAGACACATTGGTACCAACGAAAACGATCTTCCAAAAATGTTAAAAACCATTGGAGTAGAATCCATAGATCAATTGATTTATGAAACCATTCCAAATGATATCCTGCTGAAAAACACTTTAGATCTACCCTCAGCAATGTCTGAATTTGAATTTTCAAATCACATTGCAAAGTTGGGAAACAAAAATAAAATGTTTCAATCTTACATTGGTTTGGGCTATAATCAAGCGGTGATTCCTGCGGTAATTCAACGAAATATTTTCGAAAATCCAGGTTGGTACACTGCCTATACGCCTTACCAGGCAGAAATTGCCCAAGGCAGATTAGAAGCCATTTTGAATTTCCAAACCATGGTCATCGAATTGTCTGGAATGCAAATCGCCAATGCCTCGCTATTAGACGAAGGTACTGCTGCTGCAGAAGCTATGGCGCTGCTTTTTGATGTTCGAACAAGAGACCAAAAGAAAAATAATGTTTGCAAATTTTTCGTTTCCGAAGAAATCATGCCGCAAACCTTATCGGTTTTGCAAACCCGTTCTGCTCCAATTGGTGTAGAATTAGTAGTTGGAAACCACGAAGATTTTGATTTTTCAGCTGATTTTTACGGCGCAATTCTTCAATATCCGGGAAAACATGGCCAAATTTATGATTATGCTGGCTTTATTTCTAAAGCAAAATCCAATGAAATAAAGGTGGCTGTGGCTGCAGATATTTTAAGTTTAGTGAAATTGAAATCTCCGGGAGAAATGGGCGCTGATGTAGTTTTAGGAACAACACAACGTTTCGGGATTCCTTTAGGATATGGCGGACCTCATGCCGCGTATTTTGCTACAAAAGAAGAATACAAACGCAGCATGCCAGGTAGAATTATTGGCGTAACCATTGACACCAACGGAAACCGTGCGCTGAGAATGGCTTTGCAAACCAGAGAGCAACACATCAAAAGAGACAAAGCAACTTCCAATATCTGTACCGCCCAAGTTTTATTGTCTGTAATGGCGGGGATGTATGCTGTTTATCACGGGCCAAAAGGTTTAGAATACATTGCCAATAAAGTACACGCTTCTGCAGTGACTTTAGCCAATGAATTAGAAAAATTAGGATTATACCAAATTAATTCTGCCTATTTTGATACCATAGTTATCAAAACGGATAGCCAAAAAGTGCGCGCAATTGCCGAATTAAACGAAGTCAATTTTTATTATGTTGATGAAAATACGGTTTCAATTTCAGTGAATGAAACGACAAGCATTGCCGATTTAAATAAAATAGTTTCCATTTTTGCGGAAGCTACAGGCAAACCAACTGTGCCTTTTACAGCTTTATTGAAAGCTTCTTTGCTTACCGCTAATTTAGAAAGAAACACTACCTTTTTACAGCACGAAGTTTTTAACAAATACCATTCTGAAGCTGCTTTGATGCGTTACATCAAGATGCTCGAGCGCAAAGATTTGTCATTGAACCATTCTATGATTTCGCTAGGTTCTTGCACCATGAAATTGAATGCAGCTTCAGAAATGTTGCCTTTAAGCATGCCGCAATGGAACAACATTCATCCTTTTGCTCCAATAAACCAAGCACAAGGTTACCAAGAAATGTTGACCAAATTAGAACAACAACTGAACGTGATTACCGGTTTTGCAGGAACTACATTACAACCCAATTCTGGTGCACAAGGCGAGTATGCTGGACTAATGGTCATTCGTGCTTATCATCATTCGCGTGGAGATTTTCACAGAAACATTGCATTAATTCCATCATCAGCTCATGGCACAAATCCAGCATCGGCGACAATGGCAGGCATGACGGTTATTGTTACAAAAACTTTAGAAAACGGAAATATTGATGTAGAAGATTTAAGAGAAAAAGCCCTTCTTCATAAAGACAATTTATCGTGCTTGATGGTGACTTATCCTTCTACACATGGTGTTTTTGAAAGCGCTATCAAAGAAATTACGCAATTGATCCACGATAACGGTGGACAAGTTTATATGGATGGTGCCAACATGAATGCCCAAGTTGGATTAACAAATCCTGCCACTATAGGCGCTGATGTTTGCCATTTAAATTTACACAAAACTTTTGCAATTCCGCATGGTGGTGGTGGCCCTGGTGTTGGTCCGATTTGCGTTGCACCTCAACTGGTTCCATTCTTACCTTCCAATCCTATTATCGAAACCGGTGGTGAGCAGGCAATAACCGCCATTTCTGCTGCCCCTTGGGGTTCTGCTTTAGTATGCCTAATTTCTTATGGTTATATCTGTATGTTAGGTGCTGAAGGTTTAAAACAAGCTACCGAATATGCGATTTTGAATGCCAATTACATCAAAGAAAGATTGAATGGACATTACGAAACTTTGTATTCTGGTGAAATGGGTCGTGCCGCACACGAAATGATTTTGGAATGTCGTCCGTTTAAAGAAAAAGGAATTGAAGTGACAGACATTGCAAAACGTTTGATGGATTATGGTTTTCATGCGCCAACCGTTTCATTTCCTGTTGCAGGAACATTAATGATTGAACCAACAGAAAGTGAAAATTTAGATGAACTAGACCGTTTTTGCGATGCAATGATTTCGATTAGAAAAGAAATTGAAGTAGCCACTTTAGAAGACAAAAATAATGTTTTGAAAAACGCTCCTCATACCTTGATGATGGTAACAGCCGACAATTGGATTTATCCTTACACCAGAGAACAAGCTGCATTTCCATTAGACTATGTGGCTGAAAATAAATTTTGGCCAACGGTACGTCGTGTTGACGAAGCTTATGGAGATAGAAATTTATTTTGCAGCTGTGCTCCTATTGAAGCCTATATAGAAAGTTAATTTTTTCTGCTGATAACCTTTAAGTCCCACTAGTTTGGGACTTTTTTTTGTATTACTAGCAATGCTGAAGAAGAAAATAATTTACGGTTATAACGTTTTGCTGCTTTGAGATGGCTGGAAATTCGTAACTGCTCAATTTTCGGCTTAACGAAAACTTGATACGAAACGATAATTCCACTAAATTCCAGCTAGCTCAAAACCGCTGTTAGGTGAGGTACTTATTCAGATTTCCTATTTTAATTTTGTTTCCACTATACTTGTTATTCCTAATATTCCTTTATTTAACTCTATTAGAATTTTGTCTGCATTTGCTAATTCATTTTTTTCAATATTTGGTAATAGTATTTCTTGATTTATTCCGTTGCAATTTATTTCTACACTATTTACACCTTTGTTGCTCTGTAAGTAATGTTTAGATATTATTGGAAAAATTTCAGTAAAGTTTTCTGTTGTGCTTCCATATTTGTTTGTTAGAAATATTATTGTAAACACTATGTTGCCTAATAACAAATATTCCCAAGTTTTTTTAAAACTTAAAGTTATTTTTTTGTTCTTACTATAGCTTAAAATTACACCTGCAGAAACCCCGAAACAAATTGTCAATATTACAAAGTACTTAAATTCAAAAATGCTAAAGTTAAATTCTCTTCCAGAATATACCATGCAAAAAATTCCTAAAACATAAAAAAGACAACCTAATTTGCTAGTCAAATTTTCTTTTTTTAGCCTTTTAGTTTTTAATTTATGTTTTTCTAATCTCGTTAAATGTTTCGATTTCGTTTCAATCATTTCTATTTTAGAATTTTGTAGAGAGTATCTCACCTAACCGCGCTCCGCAAAGTATTCCTCTGAAATGCTCCGTAAACGTCTCCTGACTTTGCGGACGCTTAAGAAATGCATTCATTGGTAACTAAGCACTAGTATATTTCCCAAATATATAAATAATCTTCAAAAATCCTCCAAAAAAAAATCTTCCTTTTTTCTTTTCGTAAAACTTTTTTTATTATTTTTGAGATTATTAATCCTCAAATCTTCAATAACATGGCATCAAATTCAGAGGTGGGACATGCAAAAAATGTCTCCAATTTTTTCGAACTTATTACAGTCGCAACTGTCTACGGCGCAAATTACAATCCATCCAAAGCAATTCTCAAACTTTCCAATCTCATTACCATCCAAACAGCTGCCGAAGCAGATTTAGCCACAGTAATAACAGACAACACCGCATTAAACAACCGTGTAAACGAAAATGCAGCAGAGTCCCCGCTCCACAAAGTGTTCCTCTGAAATGCTCCACAAACGTCTCCTGACTTAGCGGAAGGTTAAGTATTGCATTCATTGTTAGCTAAGCACTAGTATAATCCCAAAATATAAAAATAATTCTCAAACCATCAACCAAAAACCAAAAAAAAATCCCAAACATCAAAAATTGACATTTGGGATTTAGCAATTGTGCTTATTGGCTTTTAGCTAATATTTTTTTTAAAGAAATCTGTAATTTTTATAATTTCCGTTTGCTCAAATTTACAAAGTTCCAGCAAATCGTTGTCTCCAGTTAATATATAATTTGCTTTTCCATCTTTTGCTAATGAAAGCAGAAAATCATCTTTTGGATCTCTACAAATTTTTACTTTACTTTTAACAGTTATAAAATCTATATAGGGATCAAATGCATTTAGCATTTCTTCTAAAGCATTTTCGGAAAAATATTTTTGAAGTTTTGGTTTTGTAATTGTAGCTTCTAATTCTTGAACTAATTCACTACTAAATAATATTCTAGTATTTTTTGCTAGTAAAATTGGTTCAAGTTGATTTAATTTTCTAGAAATGGTAAAACTAATCCAAAGGTTGGTGTCAATAACCAATCTTAATGGCTTATTTTTCGGCATATCGTTCCGCTCTTACTTCTTTGACAATCTTTTCAATTTCATCATAATTAGGAACTGACTTAGCATCCTTTCTCATTTTTTTTTAAATACGATTGAAGATTAGAAACCGGTTCATCAGTTATTTTGATAAGATTTAAATCCTGCATTCCTTTAATTAGTTGCAGGGCTTTAGGATTAAGTATTTCAATTTTAAATGCTTCCATAATTTCAAATTTAGGGAATTGATTTTTATCTACCAAAGATATAACAAAATAGTCGTTAACTTGTATATTGTCTCTTCGGTATTGCGAGTAAAAACCTAAAATCCGCAAAAATCAGTTCAACCCGCTCCGCGAAGTGTTCCTCTGAAATGCTCCGCAAACGTCTCCTGACTTTGCGGAAGGTTAAGCATTGCAGTAATTGACATCCGCACTTGAAATTACAATCCATCATAACGCAAGAAATTTAAAATCCGCGAAAATCCGTTCAATCCGCCCTATCCGCGTACTAATAACCAATAACAAATAACCCAAAACCAAAAAAAAATCCCAAACATCAATAATTGACATTTGGGATTTTAGCTTGCAATATAAAAAATTAATCTTTTCTTGGTCTTCTTGGTCTAGGTGCATCACCAAAACTTTCAGAACGACGAGGTGCTCTTTCAGAAGTCCCTTCATTTCTAGGAATAAAACCTTCTCTTCTTGGTGCTGATGAACTTCTGCTTTCGCTTCTTCCTCCAAATCCACCTTCTCTAGGAGCTGAAATTCTGTCGCTTCTAAATCCACCTTCTCTAGGAGCTGAACTTCTTCCGCCAAAACCACCACCAGAACTTCTGTCTGAACGGAAACCTCCGCCTCCAGAACTTCTTCCTCCACCGAATCCACCAGAACTTCTTCCATTGTGGTCACGTCTTCCGCCACCATCATTTTTAGAAATTTCAACGTTGATTCTTCTTCCTTCCAACTGAATATTATTCAAAACATCCATTACTTTATCAGTATGCTCCGGGTCAGTATTAAAGAATGAAAATCCTTCTTTTACATCTACTTTGTACACGTCATCACGACCTAAATCTAAAGTTTCTTTCAAATAATCTTTCAAAGTCATCCAATCGAAATTGTCTCTAGAACCAATATTTACAAAATAGCGAACTGCTCCACCATTGTTGTTTTCTCTTGGTTCACGGTCATCGCCACGCTCACGTCTTTCGCTTCCAGAAGATTGGTTAGACAAATCCCTGGTCTTTTTGTAATAATTGATAAAACGATTGAACTCAACAGAAACCATTTTCTTGATCAATTCCTCTTTTGACAAACTCTCCAACACATTGTTGATGGCCGGAAGGTAATTGTCAATTTCATGATCAACTTCGGTATCTTTAATCTTATTAGCCAAATGCAACAATTGAATTTCGCAAATTTCTATACCTGAAGGAATGGTTTTTTCTTCAAATTTTTGTTTGATGATTCTTTCAATTGAAGAAATTTTACGAATTTCACTTTTAGTTACAATAACTATAGAAGTTCCTAATTTTCCTGCACGACCAGTTCTTCCTGAACGGTGATTGTAGGTTTCTATTTCGTCTGGCAATTGATAATTTACTACGTGAGTAATGTTATCAACATCAATTCCACGCGCAGCAACATCTGTTGCAACCAACATTTGAATTTGACGTCCACGGAAAGATTTCATCACTGAATCTCTTTGCGCCTGACTTAAATCGCCGTGCAAAGCAGCAGCACTATAACCATCTTCAATTAATTTTTCAGCCACTTGCTGCGTATCGCGTTTGGTACGGCAAAAAACTACAGAAAAAATATCTGGATTTGCATCAGCCAATCTTTTCAAAGCTTCGTAACGGTCACGTGCATTTACTAAATAAAATTCGTGAGAAACTGTCGCTGAACCAGAATTTTTTGTTCCAACTGTAATTTCAACTGGATCAGTCATAAATTGTTTTCCAATACGAGCTACTTCAGCTGGCATAGTTGCAGAGAACAACCATGTGTTTTTGTCGTCTGGTGTTGTAGATAAAATGTTTACGATGTCTTCATAGAAACCCATGTTTAACATTTCGTCTGCTTCGTCAAGAATACAATAATTAATTTGGGAAATGTTTACCAAACCTCTATTAATCATGTCTTGCATTCTTCCTGGAGTAGCCACAATAATTTGTGCTCCTCTTTTTATGTCTCTCGCTTGTTCTGTAATGCTAGCTCCACCGTATACTGCTACCACATTAATACCTTTTTCGTATTTTGAGTAGTTTTTAAGTTCGTTGGTAATCTGCAAACATAATTCGCGTGTTGGAGATAAAATTAATGCTTGTGTATTTCTGTTGTCGGCATCAATTTTCTGAATGACTGGAAACCCAAATGCTGCCGTTTTCCCTGTCCCTGTCTGAGCCAACGCAACTAAATCTGTGTCTTTTTCCAATAATAGGGGAATCGCTTTCTCCTGTACTTCGGTCGGATTTTCAAATCCTAGATCTAAAATCGCCTTCAGTAACGATTCACTCAATCCTAATTGTTCAAATTTATTCATATTATATTTTAAATATTTTGCAAAGGTACATCGAATAAATAAGATTAACTAATGTAAATTTAAGATTTAAAGATTTATTAATTATTGATTTTCAGTAAATTAGAAGTTAAAAATTTCAAGTTTCAAGTTTCAGGTTTCAGGTTTCAAGAATTATTATGGTAATATAGGTTTGTTTGACAGAAAAATAACGCAAAATAAATGAAGATTTGTAGTGCTTATTTGAGTTTAAAAATCTGATTTTATAATATATTTACTATATTTGTTCGCAATTTAAATATAATACTGATTCAAGTTCAGCACAAACTACAAATTGCAATGATAGCACACAACTCAAAGATTATCGGTGAAGGTTTAACGTATGATGATGTACTTCTAGTTCCGAATTATTCTAACGTGCTTCCAAGAGAAGTCAATATTCAATCAAAATTTTCAAGAAACATAACACTTAACGTTCCTGTGGTTTCTGCTGCAATGGATACTGTTACAGAAAGTGCTATGGCAATCGCAATGGCGCAAGAAGGTGGAATTGGAGTTTTGCACAAAAACATGACCATCGAACAACAGGCTGGAAAAGTCAGAAAAGTAAAACGTGCAGAATCAGGTATGATCATCGATCCAGTAACTTTGCCTTTGACCTCAAAAGTGAGTGATGCCAAAGCAGCTATGAAAGAATTTGGTATTGGTGGAATTCCGATTGTGGACGAAAATAAAATCCTAAAAGGCATTATTACCAACAGAGATTTGCGTTTTGAAAAAGACAACACTCGTCCGATTATCGAAGTAATGACTAGCAAAAACCTCATCACTGTCGCTGAAGGAACTTCTTTAGAACAAGCAGAAGTGGTGCTTCAAGGACACAAAATTGAAAAACTTCCGGTGGTTGATGTCAATTATAAATTAGTTGGATTAATCACTTTTCGTGATATTACAAAATTAACCCAAAAACCAATTGCCAATAAAGATAGTTTTGGTCGATTGAGGGTTGCAGCTGCTATAGGCGTTACTGCTGATGCCGTTCAAAGAGCAGAAGCACTTGTAAATGCTGGTGTTGATGCAATAATTATAGATACCGCACACGGTCATACGCAAGGCGTTGTGAATGTTTTGAAAGAAGTAAAAGCCAAATTTCCACAAATTGATGTAATCGTTGGTAATATCGCTACTCCAGAAGCTGCGCGATTTTTAGTAGAAAATGGTGCTGATGGTGTAAAAGTAGGTATCGGACCAGGTTCAATTTGTACCACTAGAATTGTTGCAGGAGTTGGATTTCCACAATTTTCTGCCGTTTTAGAGGTGGCAGCCGCCATAAAAGGCACTGGAGTTCCTGTAATTGCAGATGGTGGAATTCGTTACACGGGAGATATTCCGAAAGCAATTGCCGCTGGTGCAGATTGCGTTATGTTAGGGTCGCTGTTAGCTGGAACCAAAGAATCTCCTGGTGATACCATTATCTTTGAAGGAAGAAAATTCAAATCTTATCGTGGAATGGGTTCTGTTGAAGCCATGCAAGAAGGCTCAAAAGACCGTTATTTTCAGGATGTTGAAGATGATGTAAAAAAATTAGTACCTGAAGGAATTGTTGGTCGAGTGCCTTACAAAGGGGAATTGAATGAAAGTATGCAGCAATTCATTGGTGGACTTCGTGCTGGAATGGGTTATTGTGGTGCAAAAGATATTTCAACTTTACAAGAAACTGGTCGTTTTGTAAGAATAACAGCGAGCGGAATCAACGAAAGCCATCCTCACAATGTTACTATCACCAACGAAGCACCCAATTATTCAAGATAGCATTTTAGTTTTAAAACTTTAAATATTAAAATGAATTCTGAAAATGCTGTAACATTTTAAATTCAAAGTTGATTGATTTTTGTTGCAACTAAAAAACAGAATTCATGAATGGCTTATTTAAAACAATAATTGCTGGATATTCAGCGAAAAAAATAGGTGGTGCTTGTTTCGGTACGATTATAGTTTTTGCGATAATTTATTACTTACTTGGATATTTATAAAATTTGCTTTCTTCCACGCAACAAATCTTCGAAGGTGCAACATCTAACAAACTCCTCTTGATTATCTATAATCATTGGCAAGTAAATGGTATCCACTTCAGACAAATCTTCTTTAAGATAAAAAACCAAATCATCAAGACAATAAAACCATTCTATATCAAATTGTACTTTGTGAATGGTTGCATCTTTCAGCAATAGGATTTCCTTTATTGGTTTCATTCTTTAATAGGCCAACAGTTCGTTTAAAACCACTTCAAATCTTGCTTTAGGTAAATATTGGTCTTCTAGTGCTTTTGTAAATGGAATTGGACTGTCTAAACTCGCTACTCTTTTTACAGGAGCATCGAGAAATTCAAAGCAATTTTCTATAATCAATGCAGAGATATCACTCGCAACTCCCCCAAACATTGAATCTTCTTGAAAAATAATCACTTTTCCAGTCTTTTTTACTGATTTGTAAATAGATTCAGTATCCAAAGGTTGTAAAGTTCTCAAATCTAAAACATCAGCACTTATATCAGGATTTTTTGATAAAGTTTCTAAAGCCCAATGAACGGCTGCCCCGAATGAAATAATTGTCACCTGACTTCCCTCTTTCAAAAGACTTGCTTTTCCGAAAGGCAAAGTGTAGTAATCTGTTGGAACATCTTGATAAACGCTTCTATACAATTGTTTGTGTTCAAAAAACAATACAGGATTCGGGTCGTTGATTGCTGTATTTAAAAGCCCTTTAGCATCATAAGGAAATGCTGGATAAACTACTTTTAATCCTGGTGTTTTGGTAAACCAAGCTTCATTGGTCTGAGAATGAAAAGGCCCGGCCTGGGTTCCACCTCCACAAGGCATTCTTACCACAACATCGGCATTTTCCAACCAACGGTAATGTGATTTTGCCAATAAATTTACAATCGGATTAAAACCGGTAGAAACGAAATCGGCAAATTGCATTTCTACAATCGCCTTATAACCATTAATAGACAAGCCCATTCCAGCAGAGACTATTGCACTTTCGCAAATTGGAGTATTGATAACTCTTTCTTTTCCGAATTTAGACACAAAACCATCCGTGATTTTAAAAGCTCCACCATATTCAGCAATGTCTTGTCCCATGATCACCAGATTTTGATGACGTTCCATTGACTGACATAAACTATTTGAAATGGCATCAATCAAACGAATGTTTTCTGCGCTAGCTTGGGGTTGGATAGCCTCAAATTGGTATGGTTTGTAAACATCATTTAGTTCTTCTTCAAAACTGGCTTCAATTTCTGGTTCTGCATTGGCCAAAACCAGACTTTCATCAATTTCGGATTTAATCTCTGTTCTTATTTTATTATCAAAATCTTCTGAAAGTATATTGTTTTCTTTTAAAAATTGTCTGTAATTTTCAACTGGATCTTTTGCAGCCCACATGTCCATCAATTCTTGCGGAACATATTTTGTGCCACTCGCCTCTTCGTGACCACGCATCCTAAAAGTTTTAAACTCCAACAAAATCGGACGTGGATTTTCTTTCATTGAAGCTTTTAATTCAGATAATAAATTAAATACTTCCAAAATATTATTACCATCAACGATATGACTTTCCATGCCATAACCAATTCCTTTGTCCGCTAAATTTTCGCAACGGTACTGTTCATTAGTTGGTGTTGAAAGTCCATAACCATTGTTTTCAATCACAAATAAAACGGGTAATTCCCAAACAGAGGCGATATTC
>Ga0209551_1000238_pt1 | contig 20022 bp, 17 predicted proteins | sample LauGreSuBDMM15SD_2_FD_187568 | JGI IMG/M metagenome (GOLD analysis project Ga0209551, IMG submission 187568) | Freshwater lake microbial communities from Lake Michigan, USA - Su13.BD.MM15.SD (SPAdes) (version 3) | ecosystem: Environmental > Aquatic > Freshwater > Lake | place: Lake Michigan, USA... | reverse complement strand
ATAAAACCCAACCCCAAATACAAAATAAAAAATTAATGGATTTAATAAACTCCGATGGTGTTTAATACCGGATTTCGGTATAAAATAATATAAACCTTTCTTAAAAACATATATATTTCATTGTATTTGAAAATATATATGTATGTGTTCTTCTAGTGATTTGCAAAGGCAAATGCAAACGATTATTGAAACCACTAAACAATATATCTATGATCATTTGATTCCGGTAACACAAAACGTCGATGAAAAACTAGAAGGAAATATATTTTTCCATCATGAAACTACCGATCTTTGTATGGATTTCTTACAAAAACAATATAATCTACTAGAAATAATAGCTTCTTTCGATTCGACTCATCGCGAAATTCAAATTGTTGAAATCGGGTTCAATGCTGGATTTTCGGCATTATTATGTTTATTTGCAGATCCTCGGGTTCATATTACTTGTGTCGATATAGGATTTCATCGATACACTTATGCATGTTATGAAAAAATGCGAGAGACGTTCGGTGATCGAATCTGTTTTTTTCTTGGAGATAGTACTCACGTGTTACCCAAAATGCCGGCTAGAAAATATCATATGTTTCATGTCGATAGTTCGCATTCTCTTGAACATCTAGAATCCGATTTATTTCATGTGTGTCGATGGATGCAAGACGATTCTATTCTGGTTATGAACGATACGCATGATCCGGTAGTTAAAGGTGTATTTGAAAAATACGTAAAATGGATGGATTTACAACCAATCATGGATGAAAAGACCCCGTATCATTTGATTCGAAAACGAAGGACGTCTGTACTAAGTCTATTTCTAGAAAATACCGCGGATTCTTGTATCTCGAATTCTTGTATCTCGAATTCTTGTACCTCGGATTCTTGGCCTAAGAAAATATTCCAATTATGGCATTCTCCCGAAGACGTCACAGAACAAATGATGATAAGAACCGAGGTGTTAAAAACCCAACATCCAGAATTCGAATATTATTTGTTTTTTCTGGATACTGCAAGAGAATTCATTCAAGACAATTTCGAAACCAAAGTATTGGCCGCATTCGATTCCATTATTCCGTTCGCATTTAAATCGGATTTATGGCGATATTGTATTTTGTATAAATATGGTGGAATCTATCTAGATATGAAATACGAATGTACGAATGGATTTCGATTTTCTTGCCTAAACACCACACAAGAATATTACGTTTTCGATGTGAATCAATTCAGTATTTATAACGGATTCATCGTGGCAAAACCAAACAATCCGATTTTCTTGCATACTATTAACCAAATTGTCAAACATACGAGAGAACGATTTTATGGAGAGAACGATTTGGTCGTAACTGGACCAGGTTTATTAGGACAAATGGTACCCGATGCGAAAAAAAGAGAGATTCGTCTCCAACATCAATGTTTGAATTACAATAAATATATCTTGCAAGACGACATTCCGATTTTAAAAGTGTATCATCGTTATTATGAAGAACGGAAAAAATTCCAAAGTAGGACGTATTATGATTATTGGGTTTGTCGAGAGATGTATTTGTGATTTCCGTTTTTATTGTTTTCTGGTATAAATATAAAGTCGTCTGGAGATAATATGCAAGAAACAAATACGATGTATTTTCTTGCAATTTCCCTGGTTAGTCTGTCTGGTGTTATACATGGGTTTTTACCGAATCCATATCCACATCCGCATCTCCCCATTACTACTTTCTGGGGTAGCGATAAATTCCCTAAACATCCCTTTATACCTTTGAATAATTCAACTAAATTACCCATAATTCCTACCAAACCCAAATATCAGTCGAAACAATTTCCTTATTCGAATCAATATTTTGAAGAATATATCAAACGATTGAATTCGAAAAATATTTCGTTTCGTGATTCGGCTATGTTGGGTAATGTGGAAAAAGAGAAATGGATAGATAAATCGAAAGAGAAACGCCGGGGAATAGAGAGACAAAGACAAAAACAAAAGCAAAAGAAACCAGTGAAACAAGAATTTTTAGAATTGTTTCAGAATATTTCGAATCATATGTCGAAACCATCGGGTTATTTCGATTATGAAATTCATGTGGAATATCCAGAGGATTCGGATTCGGATTCAGATTCAGATTCAGATTCAGATTATGACGATAACGAGGATTCGGAACCGGATTATGACATTCCCGAAATATTCATCGTATCGAATCAACAAACCTATCCTCCGATCACGAGAGATCCACATACTAGAAATAAATCGAAATTACGTGGTATTCAAGGATTTCTCCCAGATACCTCTGGAAGAAGAGGAAGAGGAGGTGAAACTAAAAAATCCGATCATTTCGAAATCCTGGATTCGTATCCGATCACCTTTAAAGATATCGGCGGTTATGAAAATATAAAACAAGAAATGAATCAATGTATTGATATCTTGCAGAATTATACTAAATACCAAGCGTATAACATACGAACACCTAAAGGATTGATTCTAGAAGGACCACCGGGAAATGGCAAGACATTATTAGCCAAAGGATTGGCAGGAGAAGCGAATGCGAGTTTTATTGCCGTTAGTGGTAGCGAATTCCAAGAAAAATATGTCGGTGTCGGTGCATCTCGAGTACGAGAACTATTTGAATTGGCCAAGAAAAATATTCCGTGTGTGATTTTCATCGATGAAATAGATGCAATTGGGAGAAAACGGTCGAATGAAGCGGATGCTGCTAATTCCGAACGCGATTCTACTTTGAATCAACTTCTAGTGAATATGGACGGATTCCAATCTACCTCCGGTATTTTTATTATTGGAGCAACGAATCGTGCGGATTTACTGGATCCCGCATTAATACGTCCTGGACGAATTGATAAACGGATTTTCATTGGATTGCCAGACGCGGTTACTCGCGAGGCCATTTTGAAAATACATATTAAAGGAAAACCCCACGATATCGAAACCGTCCATATTACCGATTTAGTCGAAATTACACAAGGACTATCGGGTTCTCAACTAGAAAATTTATTGAATGAGGCCATGTTATTAGCTATACGGAATAACAAAGTCTTCTTTACGATGGACGATATTGAAAGTGTTATGAATCGGTTTATTGCAGGATGGCAACCAAACGAACATCCATTCTCCGATTCCATCTTGGAAAAAATCGCGATTCATGAAATGGGACACGCAATGGTTGGTCTCTTATCGAAACACCACGCGAAAATGACGAAAGTGGTTATCAATCTATCTTCTCCTCAAAGTCCCGGATATACTATTTTCGAATCTTCCATGGGTGGATTATATACTCGCGAATCGTTATTTGAACACTTGATGATTCTTCTTGCCGGTCGTATTGCAGAAGAAGTGTTTTATAATGTTTCCGTTACTACAGGTGCCATCAATGATTTCGAAGAGGCGTTGAAATTGGCCGAAAAAATGGTCGTATATTATGGTATGGGTCGGAATTTGATTTATCCATCTTTAAGCGAGAAATACAAGGAACGTATTGATAATGAAGTCGTACATTTAATCCAAGATGCGTATAGTATTTCTTCTTTTATTGTGAAGAATTGCAAAGATATGATACAAGAATGCGCCGTCATTCTACAAAAAGACAAAATTCTTCGCTCGGAACGTATTTTGGAGATTGCGCAAGAAAAATATCCGGCGGTTTTACAATTACATCCTTGATTTGAATTGTGGATAGTTTAGTTGTTGCCAGATACGTTATTTTACAATATTTACTATAGAACATTATATATTGTGAAATTATTATTATAAAGTATTATTATACACCAAATGTCTAGAAACAAAACCGTTGGATTTCTGACGGAATATTCTATTCCAGCATGTATTATGGTAGTCTTGATCTTATTCTTTTTTGCCTATTTAGTACATACTCTTTTTACTTCGTTGCATATTTCTCGCATTAAACAAAAAGAAACCTTTGAAACGGAAAAAGATAATAAAAAATCCGATGCTTTGGATTATTTGAAGATTTTAGAAGCAGATAAAAACAAACGCAATTTCCCTTTTCGTTATTTTCAAGACAAATCCGGCAATATATTACCATTCGCGGCCGTATCTGCCTTTTTCCGAGATGAACCAACAAAACAAAAATATTCCGAATACGTAAAGAATGGTATTCATGTTTTTGGAATTACCGCCTATAAAACGTTTCCGAAGAAAATCGCGGATGGAACGGGAGATAATGATACGAAAAACGATACCTTCGATTATCTTGGGAAAATTAAAAACTGGCTGACTTGTTTCCGTGATCCGGAAGAATATGGTTTTACTGCTAACCATAACATCATTGAAATGAGTGAATCCGATTTTTATGATGCAAATATAGATACCGAACCACCAGTTGAAAAGAAATATGATTTTATTTATTCTTGTTTAAAAGATGACGATCGATGTCCATTAGATGGTTGGAATGCCGTTAATCGTAATTTCCGTCTTGCAAGAGAATGTTTCAAAATTATGATTAATGAATATGGATTAAAAGGATTGATTGTTGGGAGAGTTGGATGTGGATTGGAAGAAGAATTCGGAGATAAAGTCGAAGTCACCGATATGTTGGATTATCACCTTTTCCAAGAAAAATTAGCACAATCCCGGTTTTTATTTGTTCCGAATGTATATGATGCTTCTCCAAGAGTGATTGCAGAAGCATTGATTAAAGACGTGCCGGTATTAATGAATCGAAATATTGTATGTGGTTCGAAATACGTTAAACCCGAAACGGGAGAATTCTTTAAAGACGAATACGATATTCGTTTATCGTTGGAAGCATTATTGGGTAAAATTAAAACTATTTCTCCTAGAAAATGGTGGAAGGAGCATTATAGTACCGATGCATCGGAGAGAAAACTACGCGATTTCTTAGAGAACGCTTTCCCTGGATCTCTATCCGATATTTCTCATGTGAAATTCTTTTTATAATGTTCTCTGGTATATAGCCTAGCCGCGTAAATCCATCTTGCCTTTATAATATTGTGTCTGTATCGTTTCTAAATCCAAGAGTTTCGTATTTCGATTCATTCCGGCAATATAAGCATCTATGTTTCCGAAAACAATAGAATCATCATAAGAAAGGGATTGGATATGTCTGGAGGGAATCTTCATAGAATCCACCATTTTCCCATCCAAATACATTTCCACTAAAGTGTATTTCACATTTATCACAATATATACCCATCTATGTAGTGGAATGTTCGATATTTTCAAGCTTTTTTCTTTTGTATCCGTGTTTTGAAACGTTAAGGTGTTCTTCGAATCGATGTTGAGAGAAACGGAATTCGATGGACTATAACTAAATATATTCGTTTCTGTTTTTGGAAGCTTATTTATATATAACCATAATTCGATCGAATATTTTCTGGAGGTTGGATCTTTTAATTCATCGAATGGTATCGATCTTATAGATGCATCTAATAAATAATTTTTACTAGATACCTTACTTTTCTCAGGAAATAAATAACAATATAACCGATACAGTAAAATGCCAAGTATTAGTATTGCAGCACCTATACCTATAATATAATAATTCATAACCAGAATATACTATTATAAGATAGTATATTCTTTTCTAAGGAAGGAACGACCGACTAAGGAAGGAACGGACATAAGAAACGGCGGACTAAGGAACGACTGACAAAACAATTTCTAAGAATTTTGCCCGCATATTTTTATTGCTGTATTTTTCTAAAAAAGGACGGCAAGTTTCGAGAGAATCTTTACATATATCCTGAATTCCGCGTTTATATACAGAAATCGCATCCGAATAAATGTGTCGAAACATATGACTATCGGATATTCCGATGGGTTTTCTTGCAGATAAGGCATAATCTATTGTACTAGAAATACTTCGATCATTACAAGGTTTATACAAGAAAATATTCATCGTATTGGAATGCAAGAATTGTAATAATTCGGTATTGGTGAAAAATTCGTGTGTTATCATTAACTGAATTCCGGGTTTTCGAGGAACATTATAACACACATTCGCCATTTCGTTTATTGCAACCATATTCCCGCCAAAATGCGCCACCGGAATCAGGAATTTAATAATCGCTTCGTCGTATTGATTGTTGATCATTTCGATCAATCGCCAAAACTGTTTATCATCAAAACCAAATCCGAAAGAACCGATGATTGGTGTCTTGGTATCTTGGTATTTATCGATGAATTCTTTTCTTGTACTTTCTTCGATGGGAGTCGCCACGATTTCGTCGATATTTTCGTAAATAGGACGCGGAATGGTATATCGTTCTCCTTCTTTTTCTGCTAATGTCGGATCAATATTGATTTTAATATCAAACATATATTCTTGCGATTCGTGCGAAATACCAATATTCTTTACTTTTTTTTGAATCGTATGACCATTTAACCAACCCATTGTCGAATCATGGTAATTATAAATAATAGCATCGGCTGACCACGATCCTTCGGGTGATAGGATTTGAATATATTCGTCATAACAACCGATTTCTTTGTAAATATATTCTATTTCTTGGGTTTTCACTAGAATATCATATACACGACGACCATATTGATATACTCCACATTTCTCGATTTTATGATTAAAAAAAAGGACTTTTTTCATTTTATCTTTCTTTTCTCTTGTTTGTTTTATGTTCTTTTGTTTTTTTTTGTTCTTATTCTTGTTTTTTTCTTGTTCTTACTAGAAAAAATATAAATGGTTTCAAGGTCTCATTAGAAATCAAAATGAGTACTAGTACAAGTAATAAAATGACGGTTTTGACCAATGTGTTTAATGAAGAGTATTTATTACCTTTCTGGTTAGAACACCATAAAAAAATATTCGATCACGGTATTATTGTCGATTATAGAAGTACAGATAGATCCATGGAGATTTGTAGAGCTATATGCCCTACTTGGACGATTATTACTTCTAAAAATGAAAAATTCGGGGCGTATGATATTGATAGAGAATTTGTAGAATTAGAAAATGAAATTGAAGGTATTAAAATCGTGTTGAACACGACGGAATTTTTATGTAGTGTTACCCCAATTAAATCCATTTTTCAACAAATACCATATCCTATTTCTCTATCTGCGAATCAAATTTCCGCATATTCTTTACGTTCCGATTTTTATCCGAATTCTGTACAAGAATTATTCCGTTCTTTGTTAAGACCAGATGTAATGTTTGCATATAGTAGAGGAACTAGACAAATACATAATCATAAAAACGGGAATTATTCGGTAGGAAGACATCTTACGAATCATCCCATGCATATGGTGAATGATATCTTTATTTTCTGGTTTGGTCGTTATCCATTTAATCCCTCTGCAGAAAAACGGATTTTGCAAATAAAACAAAATATACCAGAAAGTGATCTTCAAGCAAATATGTCCACCCATCATCTAATTGCACAATCTGAAATATATCCTGATATTCAAGAGCGTTATAAATACGCCATTCCACTGAAAGTATTGAACTTTATTGCGTATAATTATTTACTTTATTATCGTTAGATATTTTCTTGTTTTATCTTTCTCTTTCTTGTTTCTCTTCTCTTTCTTGATTTTATTTTAGAAAAAGGATATAAACCTCTTGCTATTTTTACGTTATATATATTTTATTTTTTATTTATTAGAAATAAAATATGAAATCGTTTAGTCAAAGTCACCAAGATTTATTTGCCTTGTATATGAACCGCAAGAAAAAGAATGGTACTTTTTTAGAAATCGGCGCGAATCATCCGATTACCCATAATAATACGTATCTATTAGAATCCCAATACCAATGGAAAGGTCTGATGGTTGAATACGATTCTTCTTTTGAACCTTTCTATAAGATTGATAGACCGCTTTCTTTTTATCAAATCCAAGATGCCACCAAAGTCGATTATAAAGGATTGTTAGAGAAATATTCCTTTCCTGCACACATAGATTATTTACAAATAGATCTGGATGTCGATAATAAATCCACTCTAGATACTTTAATTCTCTTGGATAACACGATTTTCGATCATTATACCTTCGCTACAGTTACGTTTGAACACGACATTTATCGTGGAGATTATTATGATACACGGAATTTTTCTAGAGAGATTTTCCAAAAAAGAGGATACGAACTCGTGTTTCCAGATGTATTGGTTTATTGGGAAGGTGGATATAAACCATTTGAAGATTGGTATGTACATCCCGATTTAATTGATGTTGAAAGGATTCGTTCTTGTAAAACAGATGAAATATTAAAATCGCAAGAAATTATCGACCGAATACATAATCTTTAGTTTAGACCCAGAAAAATCATATAAAGATTTTTATAGAATTTTTTACAAAAAAAAATGTCCATCGTTTCGATTCTAGAGAATTGTCGTATTTGTAAAAGTGCCGATTTAGTAAATGTTATTGATTTGGGAGAACAAGTGATCACTTCTCGTTTTCCTACCTATGGCGATTTTTCCACTCCAAAAACATCGATCGTCTTGTGTATGTGTCGGCAATGTAGTTTAATTCAAATGAGAGAAACCACCGATTCCGCGGAATTATATGAACATGAATATGGTTATCGTTCTGGTATTAGTAATACGATGCGCGCTCATTTGAAAGCGTATCAAGTCGAAATTCTCTCGAAAGTAGATTTGCAAGAAGGAGATACTGTTGTCGATATCGGAAGTAATGATGCGACCATGTTGAATTATTATTCTAGTACTTTGCATCGTATTGGCGTCGATCCTACTGGAAGTCAATTTCAAGAATATTATGGTGATGTGGCATTATTACCGACTTATTTTACTCTTGCGAATTTCCAAGAAAAATATGGTGTCGAGAAACGTGCGACCATCGTCAGTTCGATTTCCATGTTTTATGATTTACCAGATCCAGTTCAATTCGCTAAAGATATTCATGCGATTCTGGAAGAGGATGGTATTTGGACTTGCGAACAGAGTTATTTATTAACCATGTTGCGTTCCAATAGTATTGATACCATTTGTCATGAACATCTAGAATATTATTCTCTTTCTCCCGTCAAAGAAATCGCCGATCGTGCTGGTTTCAAAATCGTTGATGTAAAATTCAACGATTGTAATGGCGGCAGTTTCCGTGTGTATTTCGCTAAAAAGAATTCCCCTAAATTCGAAGAATGTACCGAATTGATTTCTTGCATTTTACGTGAAGAATTGGATTACGGCATTTTTTCTGAAACTACCTTTGTTCGTTTTATGGAGAAATGTGATTATGAAATCAAGAAATTGGTGGATTTTCTAGAGACGGTGGTACATAAAAATGGCAAAACCGTACAGATTTATGGGGCTTCTACGAAAGGTAATTGTCTCTTGCAATATGCAAATATAGATCAGACATTGATTAAATATGCCGTCGAGAGAAATCCTCGAAAAGTGGGAAAAATGACTTCGACCGGAATTGAAATTATTCTAGAAGAAACCATGCGCGCCAATCCTCCGGATTATTTACTCGTGTTACCTTGGCATTTCCGAGAAGAAATAGTCGCAAGAGAATCCGACTATTTGACTGGTGGAGGACAACTTATCTTTCCTTTTCCTACCTTTGAAATCGTCAGTGCTTTACCGAAAATGGTGATTACGGGAGCAAGTGGTTTTCTTGGGAAATATATGCAAGAGAAATTCCGAGGCGAATATATTGTTTATGGTATCCAACGATCTCTTCCAACCGACGCGCAAAAAAAGAGCACTATTTTCTCGTTTGATATGAATAATCGTGATATTCTAGAATCTGTACTAGAAACCGTGAAACCGGATGCGATTCTCCATTTAGCATCGATTTCTTCTTCGACTTATGCTTTTCAACATCCAATCGAAACTTTGCAATCGAATGGATTATTGACCGCCTATATTTGCGACATCATTTATCGTCAGGCATGGAAACATACGAAATTATTGAATGTTTCTAGTAGTATTGTTTATAATGGTCATCGTACTTATGATATACAAGAAGGAGTCAATGATAAATACCAATATCATACCCATCCTTATTCTATTGCGAAAATAATGGGATCTTCGATGGTCGATTTTTATCGCGAGACCTATGGATATACTTTTTCGAATGTCGTGCTTTTCACCACCGAATCGAGCCAGAAAACGGGTGATTTCTTGTTGAATAAAATCGCTAAACATGCAAGAGAATGGTCTAAGCCCAATGGAATGAGAGAACCTTTGACCTTAGGTAGTCTCGATTCCTTCCGAAATATGGTACATCCAGTCGATGTAGCAGATGCATTCCAACGAATTCTGATTCCTTCCATTAGTGATAATTATATCCTTTCTGGTGAGTATTCCTATAAAGTCGAAAAGATCGTCATCGATATGTATGCTCAATTTGACATTTTCTTGGAGAAACGAGAGAATTATACCGGCTATTATGACAAGAATACTGGTTTAGCCGTTATTCATATTCATACAAATTCGATTAATGGAATCGAATCTTCTCCTATTCATGTTTCCGGATATTCCCGAAAATTACACGAATTGGGATGGAAACCGAAATATACTATCGAAGATATTTTGAGAGAATTTATTTAGTTGTAGTGCTCTGTACTATAAAATAGTATAAACGTTTGTAATTTATATTATTATCTTTCTTGTCTAAGTCATAAAAATGAAATGCGAAGTATCGATTGGTGAAGCCGTCGATAAATTATCGATTCTAGAATTAAAATGCAAGAAAATAACAGATCCCATTCAATTAGCAGAAATCCAAAAAGAAATCGATGCTCTTGCCGAAATCCAAACCTATAAAACCCAATTGCCGTTTTTTTATAAATTATTGGTATTTATCAACGAATCGATTTGGACGATGACTGATACCATCAAAAGCATGGACCCAACCTCGTTTTTAGGATACGCCACTTTAGCACATGACATTTTCGAACATAATCAAAAACGATTCCGATTGAAACATTTCTTCAATCGTTTATTGGATTCTGATATACAAGAACAAAAAAGTTATGCCGTTTCGTCTTGTTTTATTACCATAGAAAACGAAGACGTTTTATTTTCAAAATTATCCGAATTGTTTTATTTAAGCATTTCGTATGATGTTCTTCGAATAGATGCAGATTTTGAACCGATTCTCTCGAAAATAATCCAGATTCCGTCGATTCAATTTATTCAGTCCGAACCTTCGCTTTCTGTAACAGAAAAAGAAACGAATATTATTCTTGCAGATTACGCGATTTCTAAACCTTTACAAACCGTATTTTCACTAGAACCAATCCGATATATCACTGGAGGTAGGTTTGGCGATTCTATTCATTCTCTTTCCGTTATGAAAGAAAAATATTATGAAACTGGAAGAAAAGGGATTTTATTTTTTTCTGAAAAATGTGGAGGAGATGAATTTCGGTTTGGTATGCAACAAGCATATGATGATATGTTTGAAATGATTAGCCAACAAAATTATATCTATTCTTTTTCTATCTATCGACCAGAAACCGACAGAGGATTTGATATTAATCTAAACGATTGGAGACAAAGTCCTTATTTATTCTTTGATAATTGGTGGTTTATTTATCATGGTACTTATCGTATTTCTTGGGGAAAACATCCATGGATCACATTACCTACATCCATTTCTAAAGATCCGAAATGGGAAAATAAAGTCGTTGTCAATACAACCTCTTATCGTTATTCGGCATATTTTAATTTTCAAGAAATATATCAAACATACGGCGATAAATTGGTATTTATTACCATGGATCCCTCCCACTATGTCCATTTTTTACAAATCACCGGGTTATCCTCCGTTCCATGTCATGTTTTGACCAGTTTTACCGAATTGTGTGTGATTCTTGGGTCTTGTGAATTATTAGTAGCGGGTCTTTCTGGTCCATTAGCCGTCGGATTTGCGATGCATACCCCTTGTATGATAGGTATGCATGAAACTCCACATGAAAGAACCATGCTAAACAATTTAAATCGTTTCTTGCCGTTTATTAAATATGTTTGCTAAATTGTCCTCTCTTGTAAAAAACATAAAAAAATGTTTAGCTTTGATATAAGTTATGCATTTTTTACATATTACCAATCATTCCGGAACCACTAGAAATATACAAAATGTATTCGCGTATTTAGGTAAAGAAATCGTCACCGAAACATGTGCATTTCCATTACATATTACCGAAGAACACGCCTCTCAGATTTGGGCAGATTATCAAACTCGAGAATATCCAGCACGTTACCAAACTCTCCTTTTCACCGACACTTCCATGTATGCGCGTCCTTTTTTACAACACATTGAAGACCATTCCATGAATATCGTCGTATATGTGACCAATCGATTTGATTGGGGAGCGTGGCATGTTCATGATACCGAATATGCCCATTTGTACGCAGACCGTTCTCGACATCCTCGCGTATTTTTTCTTGCCGATAATCGATATGATCAGTACTACGCGTCCGTGATACATGGAATCCATTTTCGAAATGCGGATCTGCTCCGATTAACTCCGAAAATCTCTCAAAATTATAGTCTCGAAACAAAAGAGAAAATCATGATTCATAATTCCAAATTGTTTATTTACAATCGAGGTACTTTCTTGCGATTCTATGCAGATTTATTACCATTTACACAAGAAGAATATGATATTTATGGTTATGATGGATATCAGAGATACCAAGATGAATATCATATTTCGGAATATTTAGGTTTCTTGCATTTACCTTATCAAACCAATATCCAATCTCTTTGGGAGAATTTGGGCCATGGAATCATTTATTTCATTCCTTCGAAAACGTTTTTGATTGAATTGATAAAAGAACCCTGGTATTATTGGGAAGAAAAGTGTAAATATCCTGAATTATGTGCAACCAGTATTGATTTAGCAGAATGGTATCAACCCGAGAATGCCGTGTTTTTCGTCTTTTTCGATTCCTGGTCGGATTTGAAAGAACAACGGGATATTTTTCTAGAGAATAATGCTGCGATGTACTACAAGAAAAAACATATTAGTTTGCAACTGATCGAATCCAATGCCGTTTCTCTTTCGAAATGGAGTGATGTTTTTTCTAGTTTATCTACCATGCAAGAGAACTTAGATCTAACAGCGACTCTTCTGGAAGAGTATGTGCCAGTTTAATTACCTTGATCTGATTTGGATTTGATATGACTTCTAGTGATTTAGGCGTTTCTTGTTTCGATAAATCGATACTACTTCCTCTCTGCCTTGGTGCGCGATGCGCATATCCGGTGATTCTCTCGGATTCAACCATTTTCCATGCCGCTTCTATTTTAGGAAGAACAGTGGAAAACCAGTCCTTATTTCTCTCGACGAGGACACAAGAATATTCATCCAATTTCCAATAAGCCGTTTCATACAATAAATATTCGGGATGTTTTTCTTGCATATCTTCTATCCATTTCTGAATACTTGGTTTGTCGAGAGAAATATATAGCGGCATATATTCGAAAAAAGCGGATTTTGCTTGTTCTGACTTGGTCTCTGGCTTAGCCTCCGACTTAGCATCTAGCGACTTAGCCTCCGGCCTCGCATTCTGCTTAGCTAAGAAAAATAAAACGACTCCTTTGTATTCTGCGAGAGAATCCTCATAAAATGCCACTTCGGTTTCATATTCTTGAATTCTCGTCTCTAAAAAATCGCATTCTTCTAAATCACATGTTTCCATTTGTATTTGCATTTGTACCCAATATTCGTCTAGTGGAATACCAGTAATCTCTCGATTATAGATATTCTTGACTTCTACCATTCTCCCTGTGTTTTCACCAGAAATAATAATACCATCGGGAGATGCACCAATACAAGAATACACCGAATGTAGAATACAACTATAATCCGTTTTCACTTTCGTTCCAGGATTTCGATGTTCATACATCTGAATACTAACCGGTTCGTATTTGATTCCCCAATTGAGCGGATTCTTTGCATTGGATACTTCTCTTGTTCTTTTTAGATTCGAATCGACATTGCATTTTTCGTAAATCAAACTATTCTGTTGCGCTTGACTACTAAACACTTTCCAAAGATTACTTGCACTAAAACAATTATGACGTATTTCATACCATTCTTTGGTTCGTTGTTTTATTGCAGGTTGTTGGTTTAGGTTCGAGAGAATATGTTCTATTTTCGATTTATCATGGAATCGTGTCCCGGTTCTTTCCGGGTTTTGTCTTAAGGGAATGTTGTACAACCTACATGTCTCTTGGATCATATGTTCTATATTTAATGGTAATTCTGCAATATTCCAATTTTCCAATTTAGATTGAGTTTCGATCCAATGGTATATTTCGTCTCGCATCTTCTCTAGAAAATCCGCTTCGAAAAAATACGAGAACAACCCATATGGCAATGGTTCTAAATATTCTTCGATCTCTTCATATATTTCCTTTTCTATATCGTCGATTTCTTCTTCTAACAATTTTCGCATAACCATATATCTATTCTATTCTATTATTGCAAGAATAGATATATATTATTTTGGTCCGTCTCTTCTTTCGATTCGATTCGGGTACGAACTACATTCGATTCCCTTTGACAAAGATCAATTCTTCTTTGGTCCATAAAATATTCATATGACACAATGCCATCACATCTCCTAAATACTGGATCGTATTCTTCGAAAGATCGATGAAATTTGTACCGCGATAATATTTATGCAAACCACCAATATTCCATCCTTTCTCTATTATTTTTCTTGACATTGCCACTTCTTTTTGGTTAATAGTATCCTCTTTGGTTTCGAGGACATGCTCCAGATCAAATATCTTGCATTCTCTCAAATATTTCACCGCTTTACGATTTAAACAAAAGATATAAGATTGTACATGCGCATATTTACTAGGATCAATTTCGGTTTTTATTGCTGCACAATTAATCGTACTTCCAAATAAATGGATATTTTCTTTGATACCATTGACATAATAATCCGTCCATTTCGTGAAAAATGCGTTGGTTGGCAAGAATGGACCTTCTACGGATGCATTCGCAAAAATATAATAATCATATTTCTCGTAATTCTGATCGTGTTCCAAACCATAAGACCACGCACCGAAATCATATCCAACATTTTTACGATATAATTTCTTGACGTATTTGGGGAGTTTATATGGGATTTTCTCACTTGGATGATTATATACTACTAGAAAATCCACATATTCATCTTTAAATATCGCCTTTTCGATAAATGCTTCTGGAAGAGGACCGGGTTCATGAAATGTATATATTACTAAAACCGTCATTTTATTCTAGGATGAATAGTATTTTAGTAATATATTGTTTTTAATACTTTTGAAAATTAAAATGGGATTCAAAGTATCCCTTCTTCTTATAGTTTCCCTTCTTCCTCTTGAATCGTCAATTTGGGTTTATTCTCGAGTATTCGTTTAGGGGTTAATGACTTTAAGGTAGATACCCGCTTGGTGTCGATAATTCTTAACGTGAAATTATGATTATTTGGATGATAAAAAAGACCAGGGATTTCGTCGATTTGTTGTTGATCTTTATCATAAATCACCTCTTTCGTTTTCAAGAGTTTTCCTCTTTCGAGAGATTCCAAGAAAAACGTTTTCAAATTCGTCAATTCTCTCTCCGAATATTTATGTTCCGTCGCGTATTTCTCTGCATAATGATGTAATTTCTGGATCTTGATCGTTTTATTCAATTTATTCCAGGATTCCGTCTTGTTTTTTTGCGTTTCTTTTTCTAATATATTGTCGATGGCTTCACATGCACTAGCATGAGCACTCGAAGATTCGTAAGCAGAGCTAGAATCATGATTCGAATACATTTTGTTCAATTATTGTATATATATTATTCTAGTCTTCATTTTATATTTATTTGGATGGAGGTTATTGACGATACGAAAAAAATCATTCTCTTGGATAAGAAAACGAATAAAAAGAAAATAGAACCCAAACCTAAGAAAAAACGCGTTGTTACCACAACCTCGTCTTGGACCACCCATTTATCGTCTTCTAGTGACTTTGATGTGGGTGTGCAAAAAGACCATTTAATGCGGCTCTTCGACCCGAAAATGGATGATAAGAAAATACATTTCTTGCGAGAACAAATCCGACAGAAATTACACGGATATAAAGCCCAAGATATCAAGAAAGGGATTTATCGGGTAGAGACATTTATTACACTAGAATATATCTTGCAATTATTATCCGAATGTGATTTGTCTTGTTTTTATTGTCATGAATCGGTTTATTTATGGTATGAAGTTTGTCGAGAGGCGAAACAATGGTCCGTCGAGAGAATCGACAATGCTTTAGGACATGATGTCGGAAATGTGGAGATCGCTTGTCTTTCTTGTAATTTGAAACGGCGATGTATGTACCATGAACGATTCGCTTTCACCAAAGATCTCAAAATCCAGAAAATGGATTCTTCTTCGGTCTGAAATCGCGGGGTCTTCAAGGATCTTCTTCTGGATTGTGTTTCCTCTTGTAAAATTTACCTTCTTTCCCACACATAAGTTTGTTATTTCTAGCAACCGAACAATAATTATATTGCGGTTTCTGAATCGTTTTTTCTCCAGTTACTAAAAAATTAGTATCTGTTTTTACTACTTCTTGAAATAATTTACATTTACCAAACGCTTTACCTGTACCGAACCATGGATCATCTTCTAGAAAATATTTACAATTCTTGCAAAACTTAGGAATCGGAGATTGGAGAGAAACATATAGATTGGTGAAATAAAATATATCCAAGACGAATTGCAAGAAATACATCGTGATTATAATACTTATCTTAATACGACGATTACGTTTATATTTTTTATTATTTGATCTTTACCCTTTGAAAAGACATAAAATCACGCCATTATAATTAGAAAAGAACAGAACAAGAATGAATCCACATCAACATCCAAAATTACATATTCATCAACCGATTCGAGAGAAATTACATTCCTTCTACGTTTCGAATCGTATTCCCCATATTATTTTTTACGGTTCTTCTGGTTCTGGCAAACAGACCATTGTGAATGATTTCTTGCGAGAGATTTATCATGGTAGTGAGACGAAGTTGAAAGCCAATGTCATGTTTGTCAATTGTGCTCACGGAAAAGGGATTAAATTCATTCGAGAGGAGCTGAAATTCTTTGCCAAAACCAATGTCCAATTTAATAGCGGGATTTGGTTTAAAACGATTGTTCTCTTGAACGCCGATCATTTGACGATGGATGCCCAATCCGCTTTACGTCGTTGTATTGAATTGTTTAGTCATAATACCCGGTTTTTCATTATTGTTGAGAATAAACATAAATTGTTGAATCCGATTCTCTCGCGTTTCTGTGAGATTTATGTTCCCGAATATATCGATCCTTCGACCGGCGAGAGAATGAATTTACATCAATGGCAAATCCAACGTACGTATCCTTTTCTTTGTTCTTCAACCGAAGGTAGTATCAAAGATAATGAACATACCGTTGCATTTTCTTGTTTGAATCGATTGCTTTTGTCCGAAGGACAAACAGGAAAACCAGAGAAAAAAGAAATGGATCATGCAGCGATGGCCTCCATCGTATCGGAAATGTATGAAAATGCGATTTCCTCATATGATTTTCTTGCATGGGTCAAAGCGTCTTCTTTATGGACCGATTACGAGAAATCGAACTTATGTATGTGTTTTTCCAAAATCAAACCGGAATTCCGATGTGAGAAATTGTTGTTGATGTATTTAGTCGATTTCTTGTGGAATCGGCCGAAGGCCGATCTACGTACAGTGTCTTTTATGTAGCAGAGAACCTAAGGTTCTCCGCACCTCTCCTCTTAATTAAGGGTTATGTGATTTGGGTTTGTGATGGGATATGTGGTGTGGATTTGTGATGGGTTTTTATTGTTGGTTTTTGAATTGTATTTATTATTTTATAAATATAATTAATTGGTGCTTTGTTTTGTTTTTAGTTGTGTCTTATTTAACAGCAATGACCACAACCCATTTTGGATCTTCTTCGTTTTGTCATTCTTTTGCATTTTCGGATCATTTTTTTGGAACATCTTTTTCTACCACCTTTTGTTAATGTCATTTTTTCTAGGGGTGCAAACATACGGTTTTTTGAATCTTTTGTTAATATAATTTTATCATCAATCACTAAATTTGAGTTTTCATTTATTATTGGTGTTTTGTCATAATCCCATGTGTTTATTAAATCCTTATAATAATTATGATCGTCTTCGTCTTCTGTATAATAATATTGTTCTGGTGTGTCTTTATCTGGTTTATATACTCTATCTAAACCTAATGGGTTTTCTGTATTTGTGTTATTTAGTTGTGTTAAAGAAGCAATACCAACTTTATCTTTGGTCACATATGCTAAAGGTATCATTTCTAAAGAGGTATAATTACTTGGAGTATTTCCATTAGAAGTATCACAATTTACAAATACCACTCTGTTTTCACCTGAATCAGACTTAGCTGTTCGTTGATATATTATTGGTACTGGTACGCAATGTGGTATATGTCCATTTACTACACATTTAATATTTAAAGTACTAAATTGGTTAATAAGGATATCATCTGTTTTTTCAAAAGTACCACCGCAACGCGCAACAACACCACAAGATGCAATAGGTGAAACGAATCCACTTTCTCCATCCCCTGAAGCTAATCCAAGGGATTGGACTACGAAATAATTAGATCTAAATTGAAAATTAGTATTAATTTCATTAATATAATTAACAAAACTTCCATCATCTTTTTTTGCAATACCTCCTTCTGCTGTAAAAATATTTTTAATAAAATTTTCAGTATAAATAGAATTTATTCCATCGATATATCTTTTAATACTTGGTAATACTTTTGTTTCAGTAAATTTTTCATTTGCAAATTTTTTACGCATTTTCTCCATATCATAGAAATATTCTTCAGTCACCTTAGCTGCAGCTGTTTCATCTGTACCATAATCGGTTAGTTCTTTTTTAATATCGTCATAATATTTAGAGTCAAGATTAAAAATATATTTATTATAACTACCACCATGAGACATAATAATTTGGTGTTCATTATCCATTTCAAAATTTGAAATTAATTTTCCATAATAAAATAATTTTCTTGTATTTATTCCAAAACTAGAAATAATGGAATTATTATCTGTAAGAATCTCAGGAGATACACCATCTTTTTCAAAAAAATCGGTAAGGATTTTTTTATTAACAAAAATGTTTCCTAATATAAATAACGCATCTATTGGTGTTGTTTCTGTTTCTGTTTTGGTTTTTTCTTTATATTCAATTTGAATATTTTTAAGTAAATTAGGAGCACCATATGTTCTTCCATTTAATTCTTGTGTTTTTGCAGCTTTTTTATCGTGTAATGTTCTTAGATCTATATAATTCTCTATTACGTTTCCTTTGTCGTCTTTTTTAGTTGTTCCAAAATTACCAGGGCCAGTATTCCAAGCTGACCAAATTTCATTCAATCTGTTTTTATCAATATAAACATTTGTAACAGCTTCATATAAAATCCTAAATTTGTTTATATCTCTATTACCTAAAATGATATGAACCCTTGGATTATTAATATATTTTGGATTTCTAATATATTTATCTATAAGATCCCCAATTTCATTTATAGATTTCATCATATGTGGTCCCTGATCGAAATAATCACCTAAGAAAACCACGTGATTTTCATATTCTGGATTATTATTATCCTTTAAAAAATTCCGAATTGCATCAAAGGTTGGTTTTTCACACATTATTGAAGAATTTGCACATCCTTCTAAATCACTAATACACAGTAATCTTTTTTTTTTTGTTTCAGTAGAAGTATTATTCTCATTAGAAGCATTATAATTTGATATTAATTCACCACCACCACAACCTTTCCATTTCATTCCCATTACTTTTCCCTTTTTATTCATCGAATTTCTTCTTCTTCCTATCTTTCTATTTCGTGAATTCGGCATTTTATATACATTATCCCCCGATATTTTTCTTGCAATAATTTCCAAGAATAATCATCCCCAGAAAAAAACAATGATCGTTCGAATTAACTTAAAAAAGTCGAGAGAATATATTATATTTCTAAATCCTTTTTTGCAAGAAAAAAATGGATGATTTTATCG
>Ga0209551_1000237_pt1 | contig 20033 bp, 18 predicted proteins | sample LauGreSuBDMM15SD_2_FD_187568 | JGI IMG/M metagenome (GOLD analysis project Ga0209551, IMG submission 187568) | Freshwater lake microbial communities from Lake Michigan, USA - Su13.BD.MM15.SD (SPAdes) (version 3) | ecosystem: Environmental > Aquatic > Freshwater > Lake | place: Lake Michigan, USA... | reverse complement strand
TCTGGTGGTCACCATTTGCCATGCGCGATAGCGCCGCCATCGGCTCACCTTGTGAACCTGTGCAAATTAAAACTACATTGTCATCAAAGGAGTCAAGATCCTTGGCATCCATAACAATTCCAGGTGGGATAGTTAGGTAACCCATATCTTGTGCAATCTTCATATTGCGAACCATGGAGCGCCCGATAAAGATTACTTTTCTATTGTGCATTCCCGCTGTGTCTATAATTTGCTGAACACGGTGCACGTGGGATGAAAATGAAGCGACAATTACACGGCGCTTGGTTGAACCGATAACTCGGTTGAGCGCTGGCATAATTTCACGCTCTGATGGTGTGAAGCCAGGAATGTCGGCATTCGTTGAATCCACCATAAATAAATCAACACCTTCTTCACCCAAACGAGCAAAGGTACGCAAATCTGTAATACGGCCATCAAGTGGAAGTTGATCCATCTTAAAATCACCCGTTGCCAAAACTCGGCCAGCATCGGTGTTGATAACTACTGCTAACGCATCTGGAATCGAGTGGTTGACGGCAACAAACTCAAGTTCAAATGGTCCAACATCTTCATGTCCACCTTCACGAACTTCGCGTGTGAGTGGAGTGATGCGATGCTCTTTCAGCTTTGCAGTAACAAGTGCCAAAGTCAGTGCAGATCCATAAATTGCAATGTCGCCACGTTCGCGCAGTAAATAAGGAACTGCGCCGATATGGTCTTCGTGGCCATGTGTTAAAAACACGCCAACAACATCATCTAGGCGATCACGAATATATGAGAAATCCGGAAGGATCAAATCAATTCCTGGCTGTGTATCTTCAGGAAATAGAACGCCGCAGTCAACAATTAATAGCTTTCCTTTAGTTTCAAATACGGTCATGTTTCGACCGATTTCACCTAAGCCGCCCAAGGCGACAATACGCAATCCCCCTTTAACTAGCGCTGAGGGTAATCCGAGATCTGGGTGAGGATGATTCATTATTTAATTGCTACGCCACCTGCGCGTAGGTCGTCACGCAACTGCGCAACTTGCGCATCTGTTGCATCGACTAGAGGAAGACGGGTGTATCCACCAGGTAGACCCATTAATGTCAGTGCGGCTTTAGTCATGATGGCACCTTGTGTGCGGAATGTTCCGGTAAATACTGGAAGTAATTGCTGATGAATTTCTAGTGCGCGCCCAGGATTGCCCGCAAACCAAGCATTGAGCATTTCTTTGAGCTCTGAACCAACTGTGTGACCACACACTGAAACAAAGCCAACTGCTCCCACTGATAGAAGCGGTAAATTGAGGATGTCATCACCTGAATACACAGGAATTCCGCAACGCTTGATTACCCAAGAGGTTGCTGCAACATTTCCTTTAGCATCCTTGAGCGCAACGATTGAAGGGTGTTCAAAGAGTTCAACGATTGTGTCTGACTCAATTTCAACACCTGTGCGACCAGGAATGTCATAGAGCATCATTGGTAAACCAGTTGCATTGGCCATAGCCAAGAAGTGAGCTTTGATACCTGCTTGTGGTGGCTTGTTGTAATAAGGAGTAACTACCAAAATTCCATCAGCACCAGCTGCTTCGCTGCGCTTGGCTTGGTTGATTGAATAATCTGTTTCATTATCGCCAGCACCAGAGACAACCTTAATCTTTGCTCCAACTACACGCTTAACAACCTTGATGATCTCTTCTTTTTCAGAGGATTTAGTCGTAGGAGCTTCACCTGTTGTGCCATTAACGACGATTCCATCGTGACCTGTTTTAACGAGATGATCTGCGATTTTTTCAACGCCATCCCAATCAATGGAGCCATCTTTCTTAAATGGCGTGACCATTGCGGTCAACATGCGGCCAAATGGCGCTGGCGTACTCATGCCGGTAACTCTACCCGCTTTATGGGGCGATGCGACCAGACTTTTCGAAGGCCCCGTATGTAAGCGGCATTAATTTCGCAAATTCGGCTTCCATTTTCTCGGCCACCATCTCAATTTCGCGTTGTGGATAGCTTGGAAAGTGTGAGCCTTCGCGGGATGTGCGAAGGGATAAGAAGTTCATGAGTGCACGGGCATTCATTGAAACATACATGGATGAATACGTGGCCACGGGCAATACCGCTCGTGCAACTTCGCGCGCAACGCCAGCATCTAACATCTTTTGATAACTATCGTATGCAACTACATACGCAGCCTTCATTGAGTTAACAGTAATTTCAAATTGCTCAGTAGTTCCATCTTCAAATGTGTAGGAACCTGTCTTACCAACTTGAATGAGCTTGCGATCTTTTGATGGAACATAGAAAACAGGTTTTAATTCGCGATAGCGACCACTTTCTTCATTGTATGAAGCGATGCGGTGGCGCATGAATTCGCGGAAAACAAATATCGGAGCTGAGATGAAGAAAGTCATTGAGGTGTGTTCGAAAGGTGATCCGTGGCGCTCACGTGCAAGGTAGTTAATTAATCCGGCAGAGCGAGCTGGGTCTTCACCAATCTCTTCCATTGATTGCTCACCAGCAGTTGAAACACGTGCTGCCCAGATTACATCGGCATCACTAGCACTGGCTTTTACTAATTCAACGGTTACATCGTCTCTAAATATGATTTCCTCAGGCATGGCCTCACCCTATAAGGGGCCGGGTTTGAGTCTTTGGATATCTACGGCAGAATGTCTGCGTGTCCAGAATTGAATCCACCACATTTCGCGATTCTCTGAGCGTTTCCATCACAGTGGGGGCCTATGGAACCGCTTTCGGAGCTGCGGCAGTTGCAAATGGCTTTTCACTTCTGCAAACGTGCTTGTTATCACTTCTAACATTTTCTGGTGCATCACAGTTCGCAGTTATCGGAGTTCTAGGTGCTGGCGGCGGTGCATTAAGTGGAATTGCAACTGCCTCCTTACTTGGAATCCGAAATGGTGTGTATGGCGTGATCATGGCGCCGAGATTGAAAGTAAAAGGATTCAAGCGAATTGTTGCCGCCCAAATAACAATTGATGAATCAACTGCAGTTGCATTAGGTCAAGAAGTTCGCGGTGAAAAAGCTATGCGTCAGGGTTTTTGGCTCACCGGCTTTGGTGTTTTTCTTTTCTGGAATCTATTCACAGTAGCTGGCGCTCTTGGCGCACAAGCCATGGGCGATATACGTGCATGGGGTCTTGATTCTGCGGTGCCAGCCGCGTTCCTAGGTCTTGTGTGGCCACGCCTAAAAACTAATCGTGATCGAGTGCTAGCCGTTGGCTGCATGATCTTTGCGCTAGCTATGACACCTATTTTGCCCGCAGGACTTCCAATCATCGCAACAGCATTTATTGCAATTGCAGTTGGGATGCGAAAATGAGCGCATTCTGGATAGCAACAATTGGTACAAGCGTGATTGCTTTTGCACTTAAATACGCAGGGCACAATGTTCCAGAGCGAATTTTTGCCCACCCTAAAGTGCAATCCATTAATGCGCTGATTCCTATTGCACTTCTGAGCGCACTAGTTGCCATTCAGACATTTACCGAAAAATCACAGCTGATGATTGATCACCGATTAGCTGGTATATCTGCCGCTGTTGTAGCGCTATTGCTTAAGGCACCATTTCCAGTTGTAGTTCTCAGCGCAGCTTTAACATCGGCTGCCATATATAACTGGTTTTAGATAATTTTTAGAGCTTGAAGCTTTGCCTTCAAGTCATTATCTGATGGCTCAGTTAAGTGAGTGCCGTCAGAGAAAACAATCACAGGAATCGACTGCGCTCCACCGTTAATCTCTTTAACCTTTTCTGCAGCACTTAAATCTGCATCAACATCAATGAGCGTGTATTCAACGTTGAGCTCTTCAAATACGCGTTTTGAACGTCGGCAATCTCCGCACCAGTCGGCGCTATACATTGTGATTTGATCTTTTGACATGTGGATCTCCCTTTACATGAACTTGTCTAGGCCATGTGTGAGGCCTGGATGTGAAACAACATTTCTAATGCCAAGGATAACTCCTGGCATAAATCCTGCTCGATCAAGTGAATCGTGACGAATTGTTAGGGTCTCACCTAGTCCCCCAAGAATTACCTCTTGATGTGCAACTAATCCTCGCGCGCGCACTGAGTGCACTGGAATATCTCCCACTTTGGAGCCACGAGCACCATCGAGGGCCGTTGTTGTTGCATCTGGTTGGGCTCCAAGGCCTGCCTCTTTACGGGCTTTGCTCATGAGCTCTGCTGTGCGAGATGCAGTTCCACTTGGTGCATCAACCTTAAGTGGGTGATGTAATTCAATAATTTCTGCAGATTCAAAATAACGTGCAGCTTTTTCAGCAAACTCCATCATTAAGACTGCGCCGATAGCAAAGTTAGGGGCAATTAACACGCCAACTCCAGGATTAGCCTTTAAGAGTTTTTCTACGGTCGCAAGCTTGATTGCATCAAAGCCTGTTGTTCCCACAACAACATTCATTCCAGCGTTAATGAGAAATTCAAGGTTTGTCATGACCGAATCTGGTGTAGTGAAATCAACAACTACCTTTGCGCCAGAATCCTTTAACTGTTCCAGTGAATCGCCAAGATCTAACGCCGCAACAAGGCTCAAGCCTTCAGTGGATTCAACAGCCTTTACGACCTCTGAACCCATGCGACCTTTTGCACCTAGGACTGCAACGTTAATCATTTCAATACCTTTTCAAATTTCGACGTATTTTTAAATGGACCCACAAGTGCAAGCGTAGGCGTTTTAGTCAAAAAGGCGCTAGCAATTTCCTGGATGTCCTGCTCATTTACGCGTGAGATTGATTTCAAAATATCGTCAAAGCCCGTAACTTGGCCATAAACAATCTCATTCTTACCAATTCTAAACATGCGCGAGCCTGAGTCCTCTTGGCTCAAAACAAGTGAGCCACGAACGGCGCCCTTGGCCCTTTCAATCTCTTCATGCGTCATACCGTTATCAACAACATCGGCTAGGACTTCGCGGATAATCTCCACAACTTCAACAGCCTTTGCTGGATTACATCCTGCATAAAAACCAATCTGGCCACTGCCTGCATATTGCTGGGCATAGGCATAGACAGAGTATGCAAGACCACGCTTTTCACGGATCTCTTGGAACAAACGAGATGACATTCCACCACCGAGAGCCGAAGCTAGAACACCCATTGCAAAACGGCGTTCATCATGTCTAGCAACACCCTCCATGCCATAAAACATATGAGCTTGCTCGGTCTTGCGCGAGATTAAACCAACGCTTTGCTGTTTAGCTTTTCTATCCTGTGCATTTGAGCGAATGACTGGTGCGCCCATGACATCTAGGAAGCCATCGACAGAAAGTGCTGCTTCAACCATTGCAACTACCTTTTTATGCTTAATGTTTCCCGCAACTGCCACAACAAGATCTTGAGGTAAATAACGCTTCTTGTAGTAGTTATTGACGGTAGCGCGTGACATACCCTTAATTGAGGCAATGGTTCCTAAAATCGGACGCCCTAGTGGAGTATCCCCGTAATAAGTCTCGGCATATAAATCATGGACTAAGTCACTTGGATCATCATCGCGCATAGCGATTTCTTCCAAAACAACCTTGCGCTCAGCATCAACATCAAGGGCTGAAACAACAGATGATGTAATCAAATCTGAAATCACATCGATTGCCATAGGTAAATCAGTATCAATCACACGTGCATAGAAGCAGGTGTATTCCTTTGACGTAAAAGCATTCATCTCGCCACCGACTGATTCAATCGATGATGAGATTTCAAGTGCTGTGCGTCGCTCAGTACCTTTAAAGAGTAAATGCTCTAGAAAGTGAGAAGCCCCAGCCGTTGCCGGGGATTCATCACGAGATCCAACATTTACCCAGATACCAATTGCGGCACTGCGCACCGAAGAAACTTCTTCAGTGACGATGCGCAGACCGCTAGGTAAAACTGAACGACGTACGCTCATTTATTCTGCAGAACCAGTAGTTCCATCTTCAAGAACTGGAACCAAAGAGAGTTTGCCCTTTGGATCAATCTCGCCGATTTCAACCTGAATCTTGTCGCCAACCTTCATAACTTCTTCCAAGTTTTCAATGCGCTTTCCACCATGCATCTTGCGAATCTGAGATACGTGGAGCAAGCCATCTTTACCTGGCATCAATGAGATGAAAGCACCAAATGCTGCAAGCTTTACAACGGTACCGAGGTAGCGCTCTCCAACTTCTGGCATCTGTGGGTTAGCAATTGCATTGATTTGAGCACGTGCAGCTTCAGCTGATGGACCATCAACTGCGCCAATATAAATTGTGCCGTCATCTTCAATTGAGATATCTGCGCCAGTTTCATCTTGGATCTGGTTAATAATCTTGCCCTTAGGCCCGATTACTGCACCGATCTGATCTACTGGAATCTTCACAGAGATAATGCGTGGAGCAAATGGGCTCATCTCATCTGGGCCATCAATTGCTTCATTCATTACATCTAAAATCGCAAGACGCGCTTCCTTAGCTTGGTGCAATGCACCAGCTAGTACTGAAGCAGGAATTCCATCAAGCTTTGTATCTAGCTGCAAGGCTGTAACGAAATCCTTTGTTCCGGCGACTTTAAAGTCCATATCGCCAAATGCATCTTCTGCACCAAGAATGTCAGTGAGCGCTACGTACTCGACCTTGCCATCGACAGTGTCGGAGATAAGACCCATTGCAATACCTGCAACTGGTGCACGTAGTGGAACGCCTGCGTTATATAGCGCAAGAGTTGATGCACAAACAGATCCCATAGATGTTGATCCATTTGAACCAAGAGCTTCAGAGACCTGACGGATTGCATAAGGGAACTCTTCGCGAGTTGGAAGTACTGGAATCAAAGCACGCTCTGCAAGTGCACCGTGGCCGATTTCGCGACGCTTAGGTGTACCAACACGACCAGTCTCACCAGTTGAATATGGTGGGAAGTTGTAGTTGTGCATGTAACGCTTATGGTTCTCAGGGTTCAACGTATCTAGCTGTTGTTCCATCTTGAGCATATTAAGCGTTGTGATTCCAAGAATCTGTGTCTCACCACGTTCGAAGATCGCTGAACCGTGAACACGAGGAATTACTTCAACCTCTGCAGAAAGTGCACGGATATCGCGCAATCCACGTCCATCGATACGGATCTTGTCGCGCAATACGCGCTGGCGAACAAGCTTCTTAGTTAATGAACGAAACGCTGCAGGAACTTCCTTTTCGCGACCTTCAAAGGCAGCTGAAACTGATTCCTTAGTTGATGCAGAAATCTCATCAATCGTTGTTTCGCGCTCTTGCTTTCCAGCAATTGTTAGCGCCTTAGCAAGATCTTTCCCAGCTGCCTTTTCAACAGCTGCAAATACATCATCTTGGTAATCAAGGAAGACAGGGAACTCAGCAGTTGGCTTTGCAGCCACCTTTGCCAGCTTTGACTGCGCTTGGCAGAGAATCTTGATAAATGGCTTTGCAGCATCTAGACCTTGTGCAACAACTTCTTCATTCGGAGTTGGTGCCCCGCCCTTGATGAGCTCAATTGTCTTTGTTGTAGCTTCTGCTTCAACCATCATGATTGCAACATCGCCATCATCGCTAATGCGACCAGCAACAACCATGTCAAAGACTGCGTTTGCAACCTGTGAATGGTTAGGGAATGCAACCCACTGACCATCAATTAAAGCAACGCGAACGCCACCGATTGGGCCAGAGAAAGGCAGACCTGCAAGTTGTGTTGACATTGAAGCAGCATTGATTGCGATCACGTCATACATGTGGTCTGGATCAAGTGCCATTACTGTCACAACGATCTGAACTTCATTGCGAAGTCCCTTAACAAATGATGGACGCAATGGACGGTCGATTAAACGACAAGTAAGAATTGCATCTTCTGATGGACGACCTTCACGACGGAAGAATGATCCTGGGATACGACCAACTGCATACATCTTCTCTTCAACATCAACTGTTAAAGGAAAGAAATCAAATTGATCTTTAGGAGTCTTTGATGCAGTTGTAGCTGAGAAGATCATTGTCTGATCATCTAGAAATACTGCAGCAGCTCCTGCTGCTTGGCGCGCTAGGCGTCCTGTTTCAAAACGAATCTCTCGTTTTCCAAATTTTCCGTTATCAATAACTGCAACGGCTGACTGAACCTCTTGACCCTCCATGGGTCCTCCTTTATTACTATGGACGCGACTCATTGCAAGTCACATCGTGGTTACTACCCACTTAAAGGAGAATGAATCTTCGATCGAAGTTCACGCACATTATCTTGTGCGGAAACCACTACCGAGGACCATTTGCCCTCAAGTGGTGTAGGTACTACTTAATTAGCGGCGAATACCGAGTTTCTCGATAATCACGCGGTAACGGTTGATATCTGTCTTAGCAAGATATTGAAGAATGCGACGACGACGACCAACTAGCAACAACAGACCACGACGGTTGTGGTGATCATGTGGGTTGGTTTTTAAATGTAATGTGATTTCTTCAATGCGCTTAGATAGCAAAGCGACCTGAGCTTCAGGACTTCCCGTGTCAGTAGGAGTAGATCCGAACTGCGCGACAATTTGCTTTGTTACTTCTGGTGTTAATGCCATTCTTTAGTACTCCTTGGTTTCTGATCACGAGGGCTTTCGGTTTGCCTCACGAAAGCTCGCTTTCTCGTTGGACTGGGCAAGATTACCAGCGGGGGCGAATAAGGTGAAATCCTGAGCCTAAAGCTCGGTTAATTCACGGGCTTTTGCACAATCTTTCGCCATCTGATCAAGCAAGGGTTGGAGACCATCAAATTTTAAAGTTTCACGCAATCGCCAACCAAATTCAATTGTTGCCCGTTGTGAATAGAGTTCAAGTCCAACTTGATCAATTGCATATGCCTCAACTTGACGGCCGCGATGACCATCAAAAGTGGGATTGGTGCCAATCGAAATTGCAGCTGGCCATCTATCAATCCCAACTGTTAACCACCCTGCATACACACCATCGGCTGGAATTGTTTGATTTTCAAGATCTCCCAGATTTGCAGTGGGATAGCCAATCTCACGACCACGCTTTTCACCATGAACCACAATGCCATCTAATCGATGAGGTCTAGTCAACAATGCCCGAGCCTGTTCAACGTTACCTTCAATGATTAATTTACGAATCCGAGTAGAAGAAACAACTTCACCCTCAGTTGGTTCAAGATCTAGCACAATAGTTTCAAAGCCAGAATAAGCCTTCAATGAATCGACATTTCCTGAAGCCTTTGATCCATATGTAAAGTTCTTACCCACCACAACCTTTGTTGCACCAAGCTGGTCAACTAGAACACGATTGACGAAATCCTCTGGGCTCATCGCCGCAAACTCTGGCGTAAATTTCATTACAGCGACTTGGTCCGCATTATGTATCTTGAGTAGCTCAATTCGATCAGTCAAAATTGTGAGCAAAGTTGGAGCGCGATCTGGTGCAAAGACAGTTGTTGGATGTGGATCAAAAGTCAGCGCAATAATCTTTTCATCGCCAGCAATCTTTTTGGCTTGATTGAGCACTTCTTGATGTCCTTTATGGACACCATCAAAGACCCCAATGACTACAACGCTCATGTTTATATTGTCTCAGACCTAGTTAGCGGCCGCGAATACAGCGATTGGCTTGGCTAGGCCATCCTTGTTACACAGCAAAGCAATGAGCTCTTCACCTGATATCGCTGCATGGACCATTTCATCTGGATTTGCGCTCAGTGGACGCCCAAAGGAAAGTTCATTGACTTCCTCAAGTGCAAGCTCACGTGCGCTAAATGTGCTTCGTGCAACATCAACTAACGGCAACGCTACAAACTCCCCCGCCTTAAGCGATGTTAGCGAGATGGCCGTGTCTAAACCAAAGCCAGCAACTCTCGTGCGGCGCAATGCATTGAGGTGCCCGCCTACTGCAAGTGCATCACCACAATCTCGGGCAATAGCACGGATAAATGTTCCAGCAGAACACGTCACTTCAATATCAACTTCAATAGCGTTTTCAAGACGGCGTATTGCGGTGATATCTAACTGTGAAATCCTAACTTCACGGGCAGCAAGTTCAACAGCCTCCCCAGCCCTAACTCGATCATAGGCACGTTCACCATCAACTTTCACAGCCGATACTGAACTTGGACGTTGCATAATCGTTCCGCACATTTTTACTAGCTCTGCTTCGATTTGGGAATCAATAATTGCTGAAACATCACCACGTGAAATAACTTCACCTTCAACATCATCTGTAACTGTTGCAGCACCTAGAACCACTGTGGCTTGATAGCTTTTGTCGCCATTGGTGATGTATTGAAGCAAACGTGTGCCGTTATTAAAACCTAAAACTAAAATACCCGTGGCCATTGGATCAAGGGTTCCGGCATGGCCAACTTTGCGTGTACCAAGTGCGCGCCGTGCAATAGCCACAACATCGTGGCTTGTCATACCTGGTTCTTTATCTATAACCAGAAATCCGTGCTCGATGATTAGTCCTCGTCAATAACACGAGGGGCTTTATATGGATCTTCTCCCCCGGCATATGTTGCATTAGCGCGGAGAGCAGCAACTTCAGCATCTAACTCATGTACTTTTGAAAGCAATGAATCAAGTGCTTTAGCACTCTCTGGCAAACCATCTTCAAAGAAGGCAAGTGTTGGCGTGATACGTAAACCCAGTTCACGCCCTAACGCTGATCTGATTGCGCCGTTAGCGCTCTCTAACGCCGCAGTCGTTGCTGCACGTTGGTCGATGTCTCCCAGCACGGTATAGAAAATTGACGCTTGTTGTAGATCTCCCGTTACGCGTGCATCTGTAACGGTGACAAAGCCAAGACGTGGATCTTTAATCTTTGTCTCAAGCAGCTGGGCCACTATTACTTTGATACGGTCTGCAACCTTTTGGCTGCGGTGTGATGGTGACATTGTTATACCCGCTTTTTCTCGCGCATCTCAAAGACTTGAATGGTGTCGCCAATTTGAAGATCCTTCATATTGCCAAGACCAATTCCGCACTCGAAGCCTTCTTTGACTTCATTTGCATCATCTTTAAAGCGCTTGAGTGAATCGATTGTGAGGTCATCAAGGATCAGGGTTTCACCACGCAAAATACGTGCCTTTGCATTACGTCGGATAGAGCCATCCTTAACAAGAGAACCAGCAATGTTTCCAGCCTTAGAAGATTTGAAGATCTCACGAACTTCAGCGTTACCAACAATAACTTCTTCATAGATTGGCTTGAGCAGACCCTTAAGAGAGAGTTCAATCTCTTCAATTGCTTGATAGATAACTGAGTAGAAACGAACTTCAACGCCTTCTTGATCAGCAAAGATTGCAGTTTGTGGTTCTGGCTTAACGTTAAAGCCAATAACTACTGCAGTAGATGCAGATGCCAACGTGATATCACTCTTAGTAATTGCACCAACACCGCGGTGAATAACGCGAAGATCAACTTCTGCACCAACATCGAGCTGCATCAATGCCTCTTCTAGAGCTTCCACAGATCCGCTTACGTCACCCTTAAGAATCAAGTTAAGAGTTGTGATCTTGGACTGCTCCATAAAGTCTTCAAGTGAGACCTTCTTGCGTGCCTTAGCAAGTTGTGCATTTCGCTCAGCAGCTTGACGCTTTTCAGCGATCTGACGAGCTGTGCGATCTTCATCAGCAACTAAGAATGTATCTCCAGCACTTGGAACAGATGTGAAACCAAGAACCTGGACTGGACGTGATGGACCAGCTGTTTCAACAGCATCACCATTCTCATCCAACATCGCACGGACGCGACCAAATGCACCACCGGCAACAATTGCATCACCAATTCTTAGAGTTCCACGTTGAACAAGGACTGTTGTAACTGGACCACGGCCACGGTCAAGGTGAGCTTCAATGGCAACACCACGAGCAGAATCATCTGCAACAGCGCGTAGATCAATTGCTGCATCGGCGGTAAGAAGAATTGATTCGATCAAATCTTGAACGCCTTGGCCAGATTTTGCAGAGACGTTTACGAAGATTGTTTCTCCGCCGTACTCTTCTGCGATTAAGTTGTACTCAGTTAGCTGCTGACGGACCTTGTCTGGGTTCGCACCCTCTTTATCCATCTTGTTAACGGCCACAACAATTGGAACATCAGCTGCTTGAGCGTGATTTAACGCTTCAATTGTCTGAGGCATGATTCCATCATCTGCAGCAACTACCAAAACTGCAATGTCAGTTACCTTGGCACCACGAGCACGCATAGCTGTGAAAGCCTCGTGACCTGGTGTGTCAATAAATGTAATTGCTCGATTAATGCCAGCGTGATCATGGTGAATTTGGTAGGCACCAATGTGCTGAGTAATTCCGCCAGCCTCTGACTTCATTACTTCACTCTTTCGCACTGCATCTAAAAGCGAAGTTTTACCGTGGTCAACGTGACCCATAACGGTCACAACTGGTGGACGTGCAACCAACATATCAGGATCGATATCACTGAGCTCATCACTTAAGTCAATATCAAAGCCTTGCAGGAGTTCACGATCTTCATCTTCTGGACTAACAATTTGAATGTCATACCCAAGTTGAACACCAAGAATTTCAAAAGTATCAGCATCCACAGACTGGGTTGCTGTGACCATTTCACCTAAGTGAAATAACGCTGCAACTAATGCTGCTGGATCTGCATTGATCTTGTCGGCGAAATCTGCCAATGAGGCACCGCGACGCATACGAATAGGAGTCTTGCCATCACCGTGTGGAACAACTGCGCCACCAAGTTGTGGTGCCTGCATATTGTCGAATTCATCGCGCAATGCTTTTCTAGATTTAGATTTACGACCTGATTTCTTGCTCGCATTTTTTCCAAATGCTCCGCCTGCACCGCCACGTTGTGGTGGGCGACCACCACCTGGACGTTGTGGACCACCTGCTGGTGCTCCACCTGCATTTGATTTATATGGAGATGCTGGTGCACCAGTTGAAGGAGCTCCAGTGCGTGGAGGAAAACCAGCACCTGCTGGTGGACGTGCCCCTGGTGGACGTGCAGCAAATCCTGGACGAACTGAACCTGGACGTGGTCCAGACATTCCAGGTCGTTGTGGTGCACCTGTAGGACGTTGCGGTGCTCCACTTGGTCGTTGTGGTGGACGTGGTGTTGTGCCACCAGTTGAAAATGGATTATTACCTGGACGTGGAGGGCGTGGAACTCCGCCACCAGTTGAAAATGGATTATTACCTGGACGTGGTGCAGGTTTTGGAAGTGCAGATTTTTCTTCAGCGACGACTTCTGCTGCATGTGTCTTTGCAGATTCTGCTTTTGCTGCTTCAACTCGTTCTTGCTGAGCCTTGAGCGCATTAATATCAACACCAAGTTCTGCAGCTAACTCTGCAGCTTGCTCAGCACTTACTTCACTTTTAGGTTTTGCAGCGGCTTTTTTAGCTGCAGCCTTTTTGACAGGCTTTTTTTCCTCTGCAGGTTTTGCATCGGGATACATCTCGATGAGCTTGCGCACAACTGGCGCTTCTACTGTCGATGATGCTGATCGGACGAATTCGCCCATTTCTTGGAGCTTTGCAAGGACGACCTTGCTCTCCATACCGAGTTGCTTTGCTAACTCGTGTACGCGGACCTTTGACACTTTTTCCCCTGTCTTGGCCCGCATGAAACTTCACATGCAAGCCCTAGTTGTACGACCTCATAGTTCTAGCGAGCTCATTTGAGTTTCATATCTTTCTTATCCATTTCTTCGGTTTAAGCAATGCCCCATGGTATCGAACCCGAGGCCCCTTTACATAATGCCCTTAGGCCTCAATCGGATTGTCTGGGTGAATATCGATTCGCCAGCCAGTTAAGCGGGCCGCTAAGCGTGCATTTTGCCCATCTTTTCCAATGGCAAGTGAGAGTTGGTAATCAGGCACAATCACCTTGGCAGAGCGCCCAGCAAGGTCAGTGATTTGCACAGATGCAACTTTGGCTGGTGCAAGTGAGTGTCCGACAAATGTTGCAGGATCGTCCGACCAATCCACAATATCGATTTTCTCTCCATGTAATTCATCCATCACTGCGCGAGCACGTGCACCCATGGGTCCAATTAATGAACCTTTAGGACTCACACCAGCTCGGTGTGAGCGAACTGCAATCTTGGTGCGATGACCTGCTTCGCGTGCAACTGCCATGATTTCAACGATGCGATCATTAATTTCAGGGACTTCTAGAGCAAATAACTGTTTAACAAGTGCTGGGTGGCTGCGAGATAACATGATCTCTGGACCTTTCAAACCCTGTTTTACTTCAACAACAAAGCACTTAATTCGATCACCGTGGTTATATAGTTCACCCGGAACTTGTTCCTGGGGTGGAATTCGTCCTTCAAATCGACCTAGGTTCACAAGAATCATTTTTGGATCGCGCCCTTGCTGAACAACACCAGAAATAACATCTCCAACATTGGCTGTGAACTCTGCAACGATTGACGCATCATTTGTTTCACGCATCTTCATCTTGATCACTTGTCTGGCTGTTGAAGTAGCAACGCGTGAGAAACCCGCAGGCATATCTTGCTCATCACCGATTTTCTCGCCGATTTCATTGAACTGTGGAATCAATATCTGAATCTCACCTGACTCACGATTGAGCACAGCATGGGCATGACGCTTGGCCTCATCGGTCTGGTTATAGGCAGTAAGAACTCCGACCTCGATTGCTTGAATCAACTGCTCAAGTGGAATGCCTTTTTCATTGGTGAGCTCTACCAAGGCTGACATCTCAACATGCATTAGTTGTCATCCTTTCGATTAAATTCAATTTCAACAACTGCTCGCTTGATATCTGCAAAGGCGATCTCATGGTTTTTCATACGCCCTTTAATATTTTCAACTAACTGGGCATGCGTATCGTTAAATTCACCGAGTCTGGCCGTAAGGACGGTTCCATCGTTAAGCGTTATCTTGATTAATCGAGTGAGGTTTTTACTCCAGTGACGAGGCAAAGTAAGTGGGCGATCAACACCAGGTGAAGTAACTTCTAATGTAAAGGGGTTATCTCCCAATGTTGCTTCATTATCTAAAAGCTCTGAGATCACGCGCGAAACCGATGTAACTTCATCCATATTTAAAGGTTTTAAGCCATCAACAACACAGATAAGCGTGCTGTGATTACCGGCTTTTTGTATGTGAACTTCTTCTAAGAAAAATCCCGCGTTTTCAACAGCTGGGGTGAGAAGTTCGGTCAATGAATCCTTGAGCACCATGAGTGTTTCTGCTTTCTTATTAAGTTGTGGGATAAGTGTAACTAGAAAGATGCGAAAGTATCAATTCCCACTTTCACGATTAAAGCCAGCGTGACAATCAGGAAAACCTTGCGGACCAGAGTTGAGCCACCCTTAATTGCTAATCGTGAACCAAAGATGGCACCCGTGACATTTGCTGCCCCCAGGATTAATCCGAGCTGCCAAATGATCGCGCCATTTAAACCAAAAATTACGATGGCTCCAACATTTGTTGAGACATTTACAACTTTAGCGATCGCAGATGCTGTGATGAAGGCATATCCCAGAGACACCACCAAAATCAACATCAGGAATGAACCCGTGCCAGGACCAAAGATTCCATCATAGAAACCGATGATTACTCCAGCTGCAATTGAAATCTGGATTCGCCGCTTTGGTGCGTGGCGCAGTAATTCGATTTTTCCCAAATCTGGCTTAAGCCATGTGTATATGGCAACAACGATTAGAAGAGCTAAAACAATTGGACGCATGGATTGTGTTGGGATGCGAGAGGCAAGGGATGCCCCAGCAGCTGAACCAACAAATGCCGGCAACGCCATAGCTGCAAGAACTCTTATGTCAGGCTTAATCTGACGACGATAAAGAGCTGCAGCTGTCGTAGTACCAAAGACTGAGCCTAATTTATTTGTTCCAAGAACTGTGACTGTATCTGTTTTAGGCAAACCAATGAGTAATGCTGGAAGTTGGATTAATCCCCCACCACCTGCGATTGAATCAACAAATCCTGCAAAAAAGGAGGCAGAGATGAGAAAGAGGCCCGTAGCAAGGGTTAAGTCAGCAAACACTTTTCTAGGCTAGTAACTTGGTAATTGTTGACACTGCATCTGCAACAACAACTTCACTCTTATCCCCGCTCTTGCGAACACGGACTTCGACTTTGCCTTCAGCTAGCGCTTTACCAACCACCACAATAATTGGATTACCTATCAACTCAGCGTCCTTGAACTTAACGCCCGCACTTGCATCGCGGCGATCATCGAGCATCACTGAAATGCCCGCAGCTTCTAGCTTGTGGCCAATTTCAAGGGCTGTATCAAATGGCAAATCTTCTTTACCTGTGGCAACGATATGCACTTTTGCTGGGGCGATTTCTGCTGGCCAGTTAAGTCCAATCTCATCACTTGTCTGTTCAGCAATAGCTGCAACAGCGCGTGAAACACCAATGCCGTAAGAACCCATAGTTACTACTTGGGATTTACCGTTGTGATCTAAGACCGTAAGGCTTAACGCCTCTGCATATTTGCGACCAAGTTGGAAAATATGGCCAATTTCAATCGCACGATCAATAATGATTTCAGTATTGCACTCAGGGCAGTTATCGCCAGCACGAACTTCAGCTGCTTCAACGTAAGCATCAGGTGTGAAGTCACGACCATTAACAACATTGCGTGCGTGGTGATCCTTCTTATTTGCACCGCTAATCCATGACGTTCCTGGTGCCACACGTGGATCGGCCAGAACCTTAATTCCAGATTTTTCAGCATCTTGTGGCCCGATATATCCCTTAACAAGAGAAGGATGTTTCGCGAAGTCAGCTTCTTCAAATACGCGAAGCTCATGAACCCCACCAAGATTTTCTTGCAAGCGCTTCAAATCAACTTCACGATCACCTGGAACCAAAACCGCTAGCGGCTTTCCATCGGCCATCAACATAATGTTTTTCAAAGTATCAGCGGCTGTATGTCCTCCACCAAACTGTGCGTTCATGAGATCGACAAGTGAATCAATAGTTGGGGTGTTTGGTGTGTTCAACACTTCAAGTGCTGGTGTAGCAGAGGCATCACCAGGTGGAACTTTAGTAACCATCGCTTCAACATTTGCAGCAAAACCGCACTTAGGACAAAGAACGTATGTATCTTCACCAGTTGGACAAGGAGCTAAGAACTCTTCAGATTTAGATCCGCCCATAGCTCCAGAAACAGCCTTAACAATGTTGTATTTCATTCCTAAGCGGTTAAAGCAACTGACATATGCCTCACGGTGCTTTTGGTAGGAAGTTTCTAAGCCTGCATCGTCGATATCAAATGAATAAGAATCCTTCATCACAAACTCACGTCCACGGATAATTCCACTGCGAGGGCGTGCCTCATCGCGATACTTAGTTTGAATTTGATAGATAGAAAGTGGAAGATCTTTATAGGATGAATATTCCCCTTTAACCATCAAGGTGAACATCTCTTCATGTGTTGGACCTAGTAAGTAATCTGCGCCGCGACGATCTTGAAGACGAAATAGGGATGGTCCGTACTCTTCCCAACGATTTGTTGCTTCATATGCCTCACGTGGCAAAAGTGCTGGGAAGTGAACTTCTTGAAATCCTGCTTGATCCATCTCTTGGCGAATAACGTTTTCAACGTTGCGAAGAGTGATAACTCCCAGTGGTAGCCAGGAATAAATTCCAGCTGCAATTCGGCGAATATATCCCGCTCTTACTAACAAGCGATGGCTTGCAACTTCAGCATCTGCTGGGTCATCGCGCAATGTACGCAAAAAGAGCGTAGACATTTTTAGCATGGATTGAGCCTATCGAACATCAACAGATGGTTGCCCTGAAGCAACGCCAGCGGCCTCCATTTCTTCGGCTAATCGCATCGCTTCCTCAATTAAAGTTTCAACGATTTGGGCTTCTGGAACAGTTTTAATAACTTGGCCCTTAACAAATATCTGGCCCTTGCCGTTTCCTGATGCAACTCCAAGATCTGCTTCGCGTGCCTCTCCTGGGCCATTAACAACACAGCCCATAACAGCAACGCGCAAGGGAACTGTCATTCCCTCCAATCCTGCTTGAACTTTTTCTGCCAATGAATACACATCAACTTGGGCACGACCACAAGAAGGACAAGAAACAATTTCTAGTTTGCGCTGACGAAGATTGAGTGATTCTAGAATTGAAATTCCAACCTTGACTTCTTCAACTGGTGGGGCTGAAAGGGAAACACGAATGGTGTCGCCAATGCCTTCTGCTAGTAAAATTCCAAAAGCAGTTGTTGACTTAATTGTTCCTTGGAAAAGTGGTCCAGCCTCTGTAACACCTAAGTGCAATGGATAATCACACTTTGCAGCAAGAATTCGATAAGCATTAACCATAGTTACTGGGTCATGGTGTTTAACGGAGATTTTGATATCTGAAAAACCATGTTCTTCAAATAACGATGCTTCCCACAGAGCTGATTCAGCTAATGCCTCAGGTGTTGCTTTTCCATACTTAGCAAGAAGGCGTGGATCTAATGAACCAGCGTTAACACCAATACGAATTGGAATTCCAGCATCTCCTGCAGCTTTGGCAACCTCTTTTACTTTGTCATCAAATTGCTTGATGTTTCCAGGATTTACTCGAACCGCTGCGCAACCGGCATCAATTGCCGCAAAAATATATTTAGGTTGAAAGTGAATATCTGCAATAACTGGAATCTGTGACTTCTTAGCAATCTGCGCCAACGCATCGGCATCATCTTGACTTGGAACTGCCACGCGAACTATCTGGCATCCTGAAGCGGTCAACTCTGCAATTTGCTGCAACGTTGCATTCACATCTGCTGTAAGAGTGGTGCACATCGACTGCACACTCACTGGTGATTCACTTCCAACGCCAACTTTGCCCACCATCATCTGACGCGTCTTTCGACGCGGGCTCAACGTTGGAGGGGGTGCGCTTGGAATTCCTAGATCAACCATGTCGCTATTGTGCCGTAAGAATGCTGGTTGCGCTAAAGATTAAGTATGACTGGATTAACAATGTCTGCAATCAGGAGCAGAACCGTAAGGGCTGCCAGAATTACGAAGACCACCATGGTGATTGGGGTCAGCAAGGTCACATCAATTGCTGCTGGGCGTGCTCGGCCACGAAGGCGTGCAATCAATGCACGAAGTTCATCGGCAATAGCCACTGCTATATGGCCACCATCGAGTGGCAAGATCGGCAGGAGATTAAATAAACCAACGAAGATATTTAAACTTGCAATAATTAAAATAAAAGTTGATAGACGCTCAGTAATCGAAAGAGCATCACTTCCAACGGCTTCTCCAGATACTCGTGCAACGCCAACAACACCAACTAAACCATTGGGATCACGTGTTTCGCCACCTACGGCTTGTCCCCACAAAGCGGGAATCTTTGATGGAAGATTAATGAGCGACTTAACACTTTGTACCAAGAAATCTTTAGTAACAATCGCTGAGTTCTTTACTGATGTAACAAGGTCAGAGCGCTTAAGCCCGACATCATTAATGATTCCAAGCACAAAGCGCTCTGTGCCATCAATAGTTTCCAGCTTAGCCGAAGCAGTGATTGTGACTTGTTCTCCACCACGCTCAATTAATAAAGTCAGAGGAGCACCATTGGAGTTGCGGATTATTTGCACATCCTTATACCAATTTTCAACTTGCTTGCCATTAATTGCGAGCACTTCATCTCCTGCAAGGATGCCTGCAGATTGAGCCGCTGATCCCTTTACTACCTGGTTAACTGTTGGAAGTAGTTGATTAGTACCCACGCCAGCAAATAGAACAAAAAGAAGAATGTAGCCAATAACAAAATGAAGGAAAGAACCAGCGCCAAGCACAATTAACTTGTGTGAAGACTTAGCAGTATAGAAAGCACGTGACTCTTCACCTTCAGGCATTGCATCACCCGGAGTCATTCCTTCGATTTTGCAATAACCACCTGCAGGAATCGCCTTAAGTCCAAACTCAGTTTCACCGCGTTTTGTTGACCAAATCCGTGTACCAAAGCCTAAGAAGAACTCACTGACCTTCATTCCATAGCGCTTGGCTGTGAGGTAATGGCCAAACTCATGAATCATGACAGAGAGAAGCAAAGCGACAACAA
>Ga0209551_1000234_pt1 | contig 20098 bp, 21 predicted proteins | sample LauGreSuBDMM15SD_2_FD_187568 | JGI IMG/M metagenome (GOLD analysis project Ga0209551, IMG submission 187568) | Freshwater lake microbial communities from Lake Michigan, USA - Su13.BD.MM15.SD (SPAdes) (version 3) | ecosystem: Environmental > Aquatic > Freshwater > Lake | place: Lake Michigan, USA... | reverse complement strand
ACAGATTTGCCAATTAATACAAATGATTTTGTTGTGATGAGTTACAATGTTAGGATTTTTAATAAATTTAAATGGTCTGATAAATTGGCTGTTCCGATAGAAATTGCCGATTTTGTAAAAGAAAAAAAACCAGATATTCTTTGCATTCAAGAATTCGCTAATGCAAAAGAGTTTGATTATTCGGCTTACAAATACAAGTATATTTTATCGAGTGGCGATAAAATTAAAACGGGACAAGCCATTTTTTCACAATTTAAAATGCTATACAAAGGCGAAATAAAATTTCCAAATTCGAGCAATAATGTGATTTATGCGGATTTAAAAATCAAGAAAGATACCGTTCGTGTCTATTCTATTCATTTGCAATCGATAAAAATATCGCCAAATGTGCAAGAAATTAACCAAGACATTAATGAAATCGACCAGCAAAAATCCGAAGCAATGTTCAAGCGAATCAGCAAAGCTTTTAAAATCCAACAGCAACAAGCAGAGTTGATTAAAGAAAACAAATTAGAATGCAAATATCCAATAATCATTTGTGGCGACATGAACAACAGTGCGTTTTCGTATGTTTATCGCGTAGTTAAAGGAGATTTGCAAGACGCTTTTGAAGAAGCAGGAACTGGTTTTGGAAAATCGTATGATTTTAATTACTACCCTGCACGAATCGATTATATTTTTGCTGATAAAAATCTAAAAATAAAATACTTTCAGAACTTTCCTGAAATTGAAGATTCGGACCATTTTCCAATAATTGCCAGAATGGCTTTTGAAAAAGATTAAAACGCATGCTTTTTCAAATAATCCAAAGCAAATTTTCCTTCATTGAAAAGCAAATCTAAAACGCTTAGGTTATTCAAAAAACCTTCTTTTTCTTGAAAAACTTGTGGGTAATTTTCAAAAGTTGAAATGTCTTTTTTTCCGTCAGCCAAAAACCTAAAATCTTTTGTGTTTGAAACTTCCGAGAAATATTCGGTTGTTGTGCTAAATTCTAATGGCCATCGCATGCATTTCGCAACAAATGCAATAGTTTCAAGATTCAAATCCATTAAAAAAGTATGTTTTTTTTGAAAAATAGGAGCCAAATCATCTTCAAAATATTCAAAAAAAGGAGAACTTCTGTAAGCTGCTTCTAGCGATTTGAAATGTTGTTTTTGCCAGTCAAAAGCAGTTTCCAATTGAATATCTTTCGTTTTTTGGTGTGCATTTTTAGAATGTTTGATGGGAATATTCAGCAGCTGCAAACCATTTGGACTATAAATGTACATTCGATTTCGGTTGGTTTGTTTCTGAAAATTATCATCCATTTCAAATGTAATTGTTTCAGCATTAACCATTGCCACAAAATGACTAATAGAAGGGAAATAAGTTGGCAAAAACAATGAATTCATTAACAATACAATTTAAAACTAAATTGATAACCTTTTCCTAAACATTTGAACTTATTCTGCCTCTTTTCGTTTATCCAAAAAGAAACTAATTCCGAAATAGGCCAAAAGTGCAATGATAAAAAATTTGAAATAGGAATAAGGCTCACCTTCACCGCTAACGGTTGTAAACATTCTGTCCCAACGGATTTTTTTTGTAATATTTTTCCAAGTTTCATTTGGGTCTACGCTCAACCATATAAAAATTGGTTTTCCAACGATGTGATCTTCGGGCACAAATCCCCAGTAACGACTGTCTTCGGAACGGTGACGGTTGTCTCCCATCATCCAATAATAATTCTGTTTGAAGGTGTAGTTTGTTGCAACTTTGTCATTAATTAAGATTTCATTTCCTTGCACTTTCAGGTTATTTTTTTCATAAGTTGAAATAATCCTCTTATATAACGGTAAATTTTCAACATTCAAAAGGACTGTTTTTCCTTGTTGAGGAATTGTTATTGGCCCAAAATTATCAACGGTCCATTTTCCATTGTGAGGAAAAATACTAGTATCTTTTGGAGTTTTTTCTATGAATCTCACTACAGAATCAATCGAGCTGTTTTTTCGTAATGCTTCTGCGCTTTTTAAAGTTAGATTGGCTTGAGCAAAAGGTTCGTAAACTTCTTGTGCATAAATACCTGTTTTCGCTATCAAGGTTGGTGAAATTCCTTTAAAACCAGTTAAAACTTTAAATGAATTATCAGGATTTTTTATGGCGTTCAATACATAAGGTTGAATCGCATTGATTTGCTCGTCGGAATTAAATCTAATATTGTAAGTCCGATTGAATTCAGTTGAACCAGTATTTGACAGTAATTCGTTAGACACGCCATTCTTAGCTGCATAAACGGTGTGCTCATATTGCGGTTTTGCTCGTTCTGGTAATACTAAAATTTTGTCGTTGATGTAAACTATTCCATCTTTCAACTCTAATTTATCATTTGGAGTTCCAAGGCATCGTTTAACATAATTCGATTTTTTATCAATAGGTTTTACCACTCCTTTTCGTCCAGATCTATCAAAAAATTGATATACGGTATCGACGGGCCAATTGAAAACAACAATATCATTTTTTTCTATTTTTTGAAATCCTGGAAACCTAAAATAAGGCAATTGAGGAAAATTAAAATAGGATGTTTTTTTTGTCATTGGAATAGAATCATGAATCATTGGTAAAGCAGCAGTTGTCATTGGCGTTCTTGCACCGTAACTGGATTTGCTCACAAAAAGAAAATCTCCAATCAAAAGCGATTTTTCTAATGATGCTGTCGGAATTGTAAATGGTTGAATGAAATATGTATGCACAATTGTAGCTACAATTACAGCAAAAAGTAGCGAGCTTATCGTGTCACCACCTTTATTGGTAGCAACCAAACTTCGGTTTGGAACATGCGTTACATTTTGTGTATAATTGATATAATAAGTGTAAAATCCAAATGTGAAAATACCTAAAAGTGTATCAACTGTCGAATTTTTATCAAAAGCCCTCAATGTTTCAACCCAAACGACTGGAAACATAATTAAATTTACAATCGGTACAAAAAGCAAAATGGTCCACCAGGTCGGGCGGTTGATGATTTTCATCAAAACCATCGCATTGTAAACAGGAATTGCTGCTTCCCAGGATTTACGTCCTGCTTTTTCGTATAATTTCCATGTTCCTACATAGTGAACAATTTGAATAACTAGAAAAAATATAAACCATTGATAGAGTGTCATACTTATGATTTTAGAATTTAATCTCGATAAGTACCGAGATGGAATTTATAATTTTAATTTTATTACTATTTTAGTGTGGCTTGTTGCTAATTAGTTACAAATTTTAGTGAAATTTTATTATTATTTTCAACTTTTATTAAGTCCTAATACATCTTTCATTGAAAAAACTCCTTTTTTTCCAACAATCCATTCTGCTGCTAAAACTGCGCCGAAAGCAAAACCCTCGCGGTTATTGGCTGTATGTTTAATTTCTATTGAATCAACTTCCGAGTTATAAAAAACAGAATGCGTTCCTGGCACATTTTCAATTCTTTGCGCATCAATAAATAGTTCATTTGATTTAGGATTTTCTAAAGTCCAATGGTCATACTTTGAATTGCTGATGATTGAATTTGCTAACGAAATTGCAGTTCCACTCGGTGCATCTAACTTTTGTATATGGTGAATTTCTTGCATTGTAACTTTATATTGACTGAACTTTGACATCATTTTTGCCAAATAATCGTTCAATTCAAAAAAAATATTTACTCCTAAACTAAAATTCGAAGCATAAATAAAACCCGTGTTTTTTTGCATGCACAAATTTTCTATTTCATGGTAACTTTCTAGCCAACCTGTTGTTCCACAAACTACTGGAATTTTTTTGTTTAAGCTTTCAGAAATGTTTTTAACTGCACCCGAAGGAACACTAAATTCTATTACAACATCGGCATTTTCTAATCCATCAAAATCAGATTCACTTGATTTTTTTAAAACAATTTCATGACCGCGTTGTAAAGCTATTTGCTCAATAACCTTGCCCATTTTTCCGTATCCTAAAAGTGCAATTTTCATTTCTATTTAAATTTATAACACAATGTTAAACCAACATTTTGTTTATAATTGATGTCATTTGGATAAATAACAGGTTGAAAACTCAAATTATCATTGACATTAAATTGCATTAAGTGAGCATTTACGTTGGCTTCAACAATATTCAAAACATAAAGTCCAATTGTGATTAAAAGCGACAAATCTCGGTTTCGTTGAAAAACTTTTTGTCCGTTGATTAGCGTGGCGTCATTATATTGACCTTTAAACTCATCATCCAAACCAGCAAGTCGCTGTTTGTATGCATTTCTGAATCGCTTGTATTCTTTGTTATTGGTTGAATAAAAATAAATTCCAGTTCCTAAAGCTCCGTAAACAATTGGAATTTTCCAATATTTTTTATTATAGGCTTGGCCAAGTCCAGGCAGAATTGCAGAATAAAATGCTGCTTTTGCTGGTGCTAAAGGGTTTATTTTACTCGAAGTTAATTGCACACTGTCTTTGACTACTAATTGCGTAGTCTTGTTTTCTTGTGCATGCAAAAAGACCGTTCCAAAAAGAAAAGTAAAAAAAAGTATGTAAATTTTAGTATTCACTAACTTTTTATCAATTTGATAATTCTGTTAAAATCTTCTTCAGAATGAAATGGAATTGTAATTTTTCCCTTGCCGTTTCCAGCAACTTTCACATCTACTTTTGCGCCAAAATAATTTGTAAATGATTTTTTTTCGTCATCATTAACCACAAATGTTGATGGCTTAACTTTAGAAATTGCTTTTGGCTTTAAGCTTTCTTGGTAATTTTTAACCAATGTTTCAGTTTCACGTACAGAAAGATTTTGGCTTACAATTTTATGATAAATGTCGCTTTGAACATCTTGATTTTCAATATTAATCATGGCACGACCGTGTCCCATAGAAATAAATCCGTCTCGGATGCCAGTTTGAATAATTGGGTCTAGTTTCAAAAGTCGCAAATAATTCGCAATTGTTGAGCGTTTTTTCCCAACTCTATCACTCATTTGTTCTTGAGTAAGTTGAATTTCGTCAATCAAACGTTGGTAAGAAAGTGCTATTTCAATTGGATCTAAATCGTGTCGTTGTATATTTTCGACCAAAGCCATTACCAAAGATTCGTTGTCGTTGGCAATTCTTATATATGCAGGAATTACTGATAATCCAGCAATTTTTGAAGCCCTTAGTCTTCGTTCGCCTGAAATAAGTTGGTAAGTATTAAAAGCTAATTTTCTAACTGTAATAGGCTGAATAACACCCAATTCTTTTATAGAAGTTGCTAATTCGTTAAGTGAATCTTCATTAAAATTGCTTCGTGGTTGAAACGGATTAATTTCAATTACATCTAATTCTAGCTCGATGATATTGCCTACAACCTTATCAGCATTTTTATCACTTACCGATTTTATATCGTTGTCTGGATCTTTTAATAAAGCGGATAATCCACGACCAAGAGCTTGTTTTTTTACAGCTTGTGCCATTTTAATTAACTGTTTTTCTTAATGATTTCTTGTGCCAAATGAAGATAATTTGCTGCTCCTTTACTTGATGCATCATAGTTAATAATGCTTTCTCCAAAACTTGGTGCCTCGCTTAATTTTACATTGCGTTGGATGATTGTTTTAAAAACCATATCACTAAAATGTTTTTGAACTTCTTCAACTACTTGGTTTGATAAACGCAATCGAGAGTCAAACATTGTCAACAACAAACCTTCAATATCTAAATCTGGATTATGGAGTTTTTGTACACTTTTGATGGTGTTCAACAGTTTCCCCAATCCTTCGAGCGCAAAATATTCGCACTGAATTGGAATAATTACCGAGTCCGCACAAGTCAGGGCATTTAAAGTTAATAAACCTAAAGATGGAGCACAGTCTATCAAAATATAATCGTACTTTTCTTTGATCTCACTCAATGCTTGCTTGAGCATGTATTCTCTATTTTCCTTATCTACGAGCTCAATTTCTATCGCAACAAGATCAATGTGAGCAGGAATTATATCGACATTTGGCGCGGAACATTTTATAATTCCTTCTTCTGGCTTGTTACTATGTTCAAGAATTTGATAGGTTCCTATTTCGATCGTATCGATATCAATTCCTAAGCCTGAACTAGCGTTTGCTTGTGGGTCAGCATCAATAAGCAACACTTTTTTTTCTAAAACACCCAAAGAAGCTGCTAAATTAACAGATGTTGTTGTTTTTCCTACACCGCCTTTTTGGTTGGCAATTGCAATGATTTTACCCATTTATTGTTTTACATTTTGAGCGGTAAAAATACAATTTATTATGGTTTTTTCAAGGGTTATTTGTTAACAAAAGTTAATTTTAATTACCGTGCCTCAAAGTTTGATATTGAAATGTTTGTAGCGTTTCTTGATAGTTGAATCAATCAAAGCCATTAAAAATTGTTTATAATTTTTTCAAATCACATTTACTTCCGCTTCAATTTGAATGTCAAAAATCTCAAAAACTGTTTTTTGAATATCTTTTGAAACCGCTAAAATTTCTTGTCCAGTCGCATTTCCATAATTAACTAAAACCAATGCCTGATTTTTATGAATTCCTGCATCTCCAAAACGTTTTCCTTTAAATCCAGCTTGCTCAATCAACCAACCGGCTGGAACTTTAACTTCTGTTGCAGAAATTTCATAGAATTTCATTTCTGGAAATTTAGGTTGGATTTTCTCAAAATCGGTTTTTAACAGTATAGGATTTTTAAAGAAACTACCGCTATTTCCCAATATTTTAGGATCGGGCAATTTACTTTGTCTGATAGCAATTACAGCATTACTAACATCAATCAAAGAAGGATTTTTAATGTTGTTTTTTAATAATTCGGATTGGATATCACCATATGAAGTATTTATCTTATGGTTTTTTTTGGTCAATTTAAAAATTACAGACGTAATGATGTATTGGTCTTTCACTTCATTTTTAAAAATACTTTCTCTATATCCAAAATTACATTCAAGGTTTTCGAAAGTTTTGTTGACTAGATTATCAATTTTTACAGCTTCACATGAAACAAAAGTATCTTTGATTTCTGTTCCGTAAGCACCAATATTTTGAACTGGTGTTGTACCAACGTTTCCCGGAATTAGCGACATGTTTTCTAGTCCTCCAAAATCTTGGTTGATGGTCCACAAAACAAATTCATGCCAGTTTTCGCCAGCTTTGCTTTCCACCCAGACAAAATCATCATTTTGATCAACAATTTTTTTCCCTTTCAAATCAACATGAATTACCAAAGCATCAATGTCTTTGGTCAAAAGCATATTGCTTCCACCTCCTAAAACAAACTTTTTTTTGGTATTGTTTTCTTTTAAAATTGTTTTTAATTCGTCAACTGAGTGAGCAGCTACAAATTGTTTTGCTTTTGCCTCAATACCAAAAGTATTGTATTTTTTTAAAGAAAAATCATTAATAATTTCCATTAAATAGATTAAGATTAATTTTCAAATTTACATCAATTTAAATTGATTTTGAAATTTGAGAAAATTTTCCGACATAATTTTTCATCCAAATGTGCATCATAAACAAAGGCATGATGTATGGGGTCATTTTTGTTTCGCCTTTTTGAAGATTTTGAATCAATTTATCGATTGCAATATTTTCAAAATATGGCATTTGAAAAAGGTCACTTTTTGAAAAGCAAGCCAATTCATCTTTAAATGCTGGACTTTTTGTGATATAATCACCCCAAGGAGCACTCAATCCAATTTTTCTAAATTTAATAATTTCTTTTGGTAATCGAGTTTGCATTGCCTTTTTCTGTATAAATTTGCCTTTTTTACCCGAAAAAAGCCAATTGTCTTCTAGTGATCCTAATCCAACGACCAATCTGGAATCCAAAAAAGGTTCTCGGCATTCGATGGAAGCTCCCATTGTACAGCGGTCGTTTCGGTCTAACAAAGAACACAAATAGGTATGTTGATCAAAATAAAGTGCTTGTCGTCTTAAATTATTTGGATATAAACTCTTCGCCTCTTCAAATATTTCTTTTCTATAAGTGTTTTTGGGTTCAGCTTTGATACCATAAGTTTTCAAAATATCATCGGGATAAATATTTGAACCATTATAAAGCACTAATCCTTCTTCACTTTTGATTTGAGAATAACGAATCAACTTTTCAAACCTTGGTTTTTTTGAAAATAAATCAATGTTAGAAATGGTAGAAATAGAATGCAATAAACTTGGAAATTGTAATGGTTTGTAGCGCACATAACCGCCCATCAATTCGTCTGCTCCTTCACCTGAAATTAACACTTTTACTTTTGGCTTTGCCATTTGTGAAACTGCCAAAAGATGGGGTTCACTTAAATGCATAATTGGTTCGTCTTGAAAATAAGTAGAAGACAAAAGTTTATCGTATAAGCTACTATCTTCCAAATGCATCGTTTCAAAATCATAATTGCACATTTCTGCCATCAACTTTGCCAAATGAGCTTCATTGTGAAGCTCTTCTTTAAAACCAATGTTAAAAGTGCTAATGTCATTAAAATTTTGAAATTTTAATGATGCTAAAACGGACGAAGAATCGAGTCCTCCACTAAGTAATACGCCAACGGGTACATCGCTAACCATGCGTAATTTGATCGAATCATCAAATGTGTGTTGAAACCAATCTAAAGGTTTTTTAATTATTTCTTGCTGTTGAATTTCAAGTTTTAAATTCCACCATTTTTCAGTAGTAATTTTTCCGTTTTCAGAAATGGTTAAAAAATGTCCTGGCAAAAGTTTTTTTACGTTTTCATATAATGTCAGTTCTCCGGCAACAAACCGATTAAAAACATATTCTTCCAAACCATTTTGAGCGATTTTTAGAGGAATTCCAGCCGTAAAAAGGGCTTTTTGTTCTGATGCAAAGTAAAATGCTTCATTATAAAAGGAGTAGTAGAATGGTTTTACTCCCATTCTATCTCGTGCAACAATTAATTTTTTTTCTTGTTTATCCCAAATCGCAAAAGCAAACATTCCGTTCAATCGGTTCAACATTTCTAATCCATAAAGTTGAAACATTTGCATTAGAACTTCCGTATCAGAATGGGTTTTTTGAGTAAAACCTTTTGCATTTAACCCGCTATAAAAATCCGTAAAATTATAAATTTCGCCATTAAAAACCATTGCGAATCGGCCGTTTTCGGACAAGAAAGGTTGGTGTCCAGCCGATGAAATATCTAAAATAGAAAGTCTTCTGTGGCCAAAGCCAATGTTGTTTTCTAGAAATACTCCTTTGTCGTCTGGACCACGATGTTCTAGCGCATCACGCATTTTTGTTAAAATACGTTCATCTACTTTTTTTTGCGATTGCAAATTTAAAATACCATTTATTCCACACATAACTAATTGTATTTTCTACGATTAATCAAGTCGTGGTATAGATCGGCAATAATTTTCATATTATTTCTGTAATCCGCATTTTTTTCAACGAATTTTCGATTCTCCGCTATTGCATTTTTTCTATAATCTTCATTCATAAAAGCCCAAATCAATTCATCGGCTAGCATTTGTGAATCATCAAGTGTAATTAGTTGACCGTTTTTTCTGTGCTCAATCCAGCTACTATTTCCGGGTAAATCAGTTACAATAGGATAGCAATAAGTTGCCATTGCTTCAAATAACGATGCGGAAACACCTTCCGTAGTGGGCATACTGATATAGAAATCAGCATCTTGAAGAAGTTGTGGTAGTGCGTTGTTCAAAATCCTTCCTTTAAAAATAACTTTATTATCGATATTTAATTTTTTCGCTAGATTTTTTAAATTGTTTGTTTCAGGTCCATCGCCAACAATTGTGAGAACGAAATCAATTCTTTTCTGATTTAAAATTGCAAAAGCTTTTAAAATAATTTCATGTCTATATTCTGGCAACAAAGAACGGGTTACGATTGCATTTATTTTATTTGCATTTACCGAAATTGGATTATAAAAAAAAGCTTCTAAATCAATTCCTTTTGGCAAGATTAGCACTTTTTGCATGTCTACATTTGCTTCTTTCATTGAAATCGTCATTACGGGTCCCCAAGCATGAATCAAAGTTGCTTTTTTGAATGCATAATTTTGAATTGCTTTTTTCAAAGGCAATAAAATTGAATTGTCTGGCCACAAATCAGTTCTTCCTTGTTGTGCAATGGCAACGGGTTTTACGCCACACAAGGAGGCCAAAAAACCATAACTTGTTGTCCTTTCTGCAATTACCATATCTGGCTTTTGCTGTTTTATAATTTTTTTATTTTAAAAATGGCAGTTGTATATTCTATTAGTCTTAACACCCTATTTATAAAAGTATCGCTCGGTTTTTTGAGTTCCCAAGTGATAATTTCAAAATTTCCGAATTTTTTTAAGCCGTTCATCCAAGTGATGGCGTCGGCCCTGTAAGATTCTCCAAGAAAAAGTATTTTCTTTTGTTTCATTACTCGTCAAGGTTTAAAGCGCGATTGATAAATTCGTTCAATGGTTTTAGCAAAATTAATTTTTTCGACATTTTACTGACAAACTCTTTTTTTGAAACTTCTGAAATATCAAATTTTTGAATTGCCGCGAAACTTTTTAATTTTAAATGTTCGATTGCCGGATGGTCTTTTTCAAAATCTTTTGGTCCATTTTTTAAAGAATTACCTTCATTTTTATTGAATCCGTCAAATTGCTTTTTAAATTCATTTTCATTCAAAATTGTTTCTAAATCATCATGAAAAAAAGCAATTTCTTTTCTAATTTTTTTCAAATCGGGCTCTTCGGGACTGTATAAACCACCGCCTAAAAAACACTCGTTTTTGTCTATGTGAATGTAGTATCCAGGACGATTTAATCCTTGTGGCCCAGTTGACATCCAAATGCTTAAATGGGTTTTGTAGGGCGTTTTATTTTTAGAAAATCTTATGTCGCGATTGATCCGAAAAGTACAGTTTTTAACTTCTAAATTTTGCAGAGCACCATCTAACGGCTTCATTTCAATTAAGAAATCAGCAACAACTTGATGATAATCTTTCTTAAAAAGTTCATATCTTTTTTTGTTTTCTAAAAACCAATCTCGGTTGTTATTGGCTTTTAAATCTTCGAGGAAATTTAGTGTTTCTGTACTAATCATTGGCAATTACAATTGTTTTTTCAAATCATCCTCACTCAAAAATCCTGCATGTCGCCATTTTACTTCTTTGTTTTCATATAAAATTAAAACAGGCAATTCATCAATTTTTAAGTCTTTTAAAAGTGTTTTATTCTCATCGGCATTCAATCGAACAATTACCACTTTGTCTGCTAATTCTTTTTCCATTTTTAAAATGTAAGGTGTCATTTTTTTACATGGTGCACACCATTCTGCATAAAAATTGATTAAAACTTTCTTGTCGGATTTTAATAATTCTGCATATTCCTGCGAACACATTCCAATGATTTTTTCTGTTGGTTTTTCAAACCCTTGTGCATTCCATTTCAGTATTCCACCATCCAAATTATAAATCGTTGTAAATCCCAATTCTTCGAGTTTATCGGCTGCTTTTTTGCTTCTTCCGCCGCTTAAACAATAAACAAAAACAGGCTTTGATTGATCGTATTTGGCAACATTTGTCATGAAATTTTCGTCATTCCAGTTGATGTTGACAGCATTATCAATATGGTCCGATGAAAATTCTTCGGGTGTTCTAACATCTAAAATTTGTGGGTTTGAATTCGATTTTATTTTTTCTGAAAAAACTACAGCAGAAATAGTTTCTACTTTGTTGGATTTTTGTCCACTGCAAGAAAAAACAACAAAACTAAGGACTAAGAGTATTAAATTTTGAATTTTCATTTCATTTTTTTTGAAGTGGCTAATTTAAATAAATAAACTAAATTTTTACGGGTGGAGCTGGTTTATTTACATGAAAAATTTTGTGATTTGCTGTGCTTGTTTTATTTATCTGCAACTTTATGGAATCTTACAAATATATCCCAATCGGTATAAGTCAAAACTCAGCAAACTCGGATTTTTTGAAAGAATTAATTTTTTCAATAGTGGTTCTGTTAGCGAAAACGCAATTTTAATAAGGTTGTGCAAATGCCATTTTTTTATCAACTTATATTTGGCGAGTAATTTATTGGTTTTTTCGATACCCGTTTTTTCGGACAATATTTTTTTTCTAAACGCAATACTTTCCAAAACCTTTTCAAAAAACACTTCGTTTTTCTCAATTCCTAAATGAATAATGGCGTTGTCTATGTGAAGAATAGGTATTTGATTTTCCCATAATTGATGAGCAAAAAACACATCCATGCCATAAATGTTTTCTAAATTATTTTGGTTTAACGTGAGGAACAATTTTTTTCTTATCAGCATATTTCCTGAAAACGCAAATTCGTAAGGTTTTTTATTTCGTAGAAGTTCGCTTTTCTCTTCGCGGTTTTTTCCGTAGTGGTAACGCAGCATTTTAGTTGCATCAGGTTGGTCTTTTTCGTAGTTATAACCACCAAAAACAAGTTGATCTTCAATAAAACAAGCTAAGTATTTTTCAATAAAATCATTATTCTCCGGCATAACATCTGCGTCAAGAAACAAGAGCCATTCGAATTTTGCGCTTTCCGCCAAAGTTTGTCTCGTTTTTGTTCTTCCTAAATTGGTACTATTTTGAGTAAAAGAACAATTTTTGAAGCTGGCAATTCTCTTATTTTCTTCTAAGAACGAGGTTGAGTGATCGTCTAAAACAATAATTTCATACTCGATTTCAACTTTACACAATTGATTAGAAAGGTTTTCAATTAGCGAAAAAACAGCATAATTATAAGTTGGTATTAGTATCGACAGCATTTAATAATTTTTGTACAAATTAAATATTTTTTGTTGATAATAGGTTGATTATTTATTTATTTTTGTCAAAATCCATCTGTATGAAAGCAATTTTAAATAAATTTAAATACCAACTTTTACTGTTATTGATTAGTTTGATTTTAATTTCATTTTTAAGTTTTTTGCTTCAATTGAACGTTCAAACATTCGTATATGCTGATTCAGAAAACTATTTAGAGTCCATAAAAAATCTGTTTCTCTTTCACAGAGGACATCCGTATCGCCCCATTTTGATGGCTTTTATCAATGGAATTCCTTACCTATTATATAATAGCGACCAATTTATTTTCAAATGGAGTTGTTTTGTAAACTGGATTTGTTGGTTTTCGACTCAATTGCTTTTGTTTAGTCTTTTAAAAGAGTTTTTAAAACCAAAAATTGCGTTTTACTTTACCTTATCTTTTGCTTTCTGTTTGGGTTTCACAATAATTAATTTTCATTTGCTAGCAGAATCTATTTTTACTTTTTTCTTAATGTTGTTTTTGTTTTTCTTGAACAAATATTACAAAACAGAACGTTTCAAATGGTTGGCTTATGCTTTGAGCATATTGATTTTAAGCATGTTGGTTAAACCAGCCTCCAAATTCATAGCCATAATTATAGTTTTATGTTTTCTAAAAATGTTGTTTTTAAACTACAAGCAAAAAGTGATGGCTCTACTTTACCTTTCTATTTTTGCTGTTTTAGTTCAGGTTTTTGGAATTAAACATCAATTTGGTAATTATACCATCAGTTATATTGATGTGGTAACTATTCATAATTACATTGGTAGCAAAGCAAAATGTATCGAAAAAGGAATAATTTATTCGCAAGAAAATAATCCACGAGCAGATTATCTCTTTCAATTCAAAGTTTTTCAACAAAACGAAATCGCAAAAAGAGATTTTAAAGAACAACTATTAACTAATAAAATAAATCTCTTTAAAGCCTACATCGACAACTTAAAAAGCAATGTTTCGCATGGTTCAAGTGCAATTATTGATTGCGTAAATGAAGAAAAAGTAACTTCGTTTGAAACAACTAAAAAAATAATTTATCTCATCTCGGCAGGACAAAACTTATTATTGTCTCTTGTTGGTTTTATTTTAGGTATTTATTTTGTTCTAAAAAACAGAAAAGCCAACGCATTTTTTGCTTACGTTGGCTTTTTGATGTTTTATATTATTTTGGTATCAGGAATTTCTTGCGGTCAAGGCGATCGATTTAGTATCGTTATTTATCCATTTTGCATTTTGTTGATTGCAAAATTTTTACAAGACATTAAATTGTTTTCTGCACCACTTCAAAAATAGTTCCGTCTTCGCATTTCAGTGTTTTGGCAGGAAATTTCATTAACAAAGCATAATTGTGCGTTGCCATGATTACGGTTTTTCCGTTTTCGTTGATTTTTCTCAAAACTTCTAAAACTTCAACACTGGTCTGAGGATCAAGGTTTCCTGTTGGTTCGTCTGCCAAAATCAATTCGGGATCGTTAAGTAATGCACGTGCGATTGCTACTCTTTGTTGCTCGCCACCAGAGAGTTGATGAGGCATTTTTTTGGATAAACTTTTCATGTCTACCTTTTCTAATACTTCTTCTATTTTCAATTGCATTTCTGATAAATCTGTCCAGCCCGTTGCTTTAAGTACAAAAATCATATTTTCATACACGCTTCGGTCGGGTAAAAGCTTGAAATCTTGAAAAACGATACCAATCTTACGACGTAAATAAGGAATATTATCGTCTTTTAAAGTCGCCAAATCAAAATCGACTATACTGGCTTGACCTTCTGTCAAAGGCAAATCGGCATAAAGTGTTTTCATAAAACTACTTTTTCCCGAGCCAGTTTTTCCAATGATATAAATAAATTCACCGTGCTGTACTTCTAAATTTACATCAGAGAGAATTTTATTATTTTCTTGGTAGATATTAACATTGCGCAAAAACAAAACAGTTTGAGACATAAGATGGAATGGTATGAAAATGAAATTTTAAAAAAATGTTATAAGTGATTATCCGACAAATTAATCGACTTTGTAGGTATCAATAAATTCGTTAACGATTTGATTACCTGTTTCTGGAATGCCTAAACCAGCTCCTAAACCTTGATTTAAAGTATAATTATAAACCGTGTTAGCATGAACAACTCCAATGTTTTTTGCAAAATATTGAGTAGAAACAATTACATCTTGAGGTTCTAAAATTGTGATTGGTAAGATACCAAAAACAGTCGTTACTTTAATATTCAAGGTTGTTTTAACTGCTTTTACATCTGTAAACGTGGCATTGTTTGGCGAAGTAAACGTTGCCATGTCTGCTTGTGCCACTGATCTAAGGGTGTAGGTAATTTTGATTGGAGTACCGTTATAATCTTGGTCAATTATTCCAGAAACAGTTGATAATGTTTCGTTTGCACTTGCGCCAGCGTTAAAAACTACAAAATCATTAAGCGATAAATCTATTCCTACACCAGCAATGAAATTCAAATTTGGCTTCCCAGTCAATAAAAGCTTGTTACCGTCAATTCTCACGCTGTTGTTGTTCAACGTATTAGACATAAAGCCAATTGGATTAACTTCGGATTCAATTTTTTTATAAACTATCGTATTGATAGTGGTGTCTTTGGCTACAAAAATAGAATCGTGGTCTATTGTTCCGGCGGTATCTACATTATAAGTCCAATAATTGGCAATCTTCAATGGAAAATAATCAGCTGCATTTGTGGTATTTGAATTAGAACTTGAATCGCTTGGCGAACAAGAAAACAAAAAAGCAGATAAAAAAACGGTCAAAAATAAACGGTATTTCATGATTTGTATGGTTTTAAATAAAAAGCTAAAGTAATAAATCTTACTTAATGTTTTGAAAAAAATAAAGTCGAAATCATTTGAAATGAAAACAATCGTTATTATCTTTCTTTTTACAAATCTATATCGTAATATTGCAATAAATATATATTCTAATGGGAGCCACAAAAACAGAACATTTTACAGACTACCAAAATGAACTTTCGGTTTTGGCAAAAGCATTAGGACATCCAGCTCGAATTGCAATCATTGAATACCTGATAAAAGTAAACACCTGTATTTGTGGAGATATTGTTAATGAATTACCCTTGTCGCAACCAACAGTTTCTCAACATTTAAAGGAATTAAAAAGCGCTGGGCTTATCAAAGGAAATATTGAAGGCAATTCAATATGCTATTGTATTAACGAAGCTGGATTTGAAAAAATCATGCATTTTTTTCAACAAGTTACCAGTCATCTCGCACAAAAAAGCAATTGTTGCTAAACACTAAAACATTTCATCATGAAATTATCAGAAATCAAAACCATTTTAAGCACAGTTGAAACTGTAAATTTTGAATTAGAAAACGGAACGCAAGTGCCCGAGCATTTCCACGTGACAGAAGTTGGAGTGGTTACAAAACACTTTATAGATTGTGGTGGAAAAGAGCGAATTGAAAAAACTGCTAATTTTCAGTTATGGGACGCCAATGATTTTGAACATCGGCTTAAACCACAAAAATTACTGAATATCATTTCACTGTCTGAGCAACTTTTGGGAATGGGAGATTTAGAAATCGAAGTCGAGTACCAAACAACAACTATTGGTAAATACAATTTAGCATTTGACTTAGAAAATTTTGTATTAGTAAACAAACAAACAAATTGTTTGGCTAAAGACAAATGCGGAATTCCATCAAACAAACAAAAAGTGAGATTGTCAGACAAAAACGATGAACCTTGTTGTTCGCCAGACGGTAACTGTTGCTAGAAATTAATCAAAAAAATCAATAAAAAAATGAAAACAACACAATCACGCTTATTTTCTGAAATAGAAAATGTAATTAAGAGTTTCAAACCCGAAAACATTACAGCAGAACGAAAAGAGATTTTACAACCTCTTGTCGATTTTATTCAATCCAAAGCTATAAATAAACAAGAAATCCGACTAAACCTAATTTGTACGCACAATTCAAGAAGAAGTCATTTGTCACAAGTTTGGGCGCAAACTGCTTCGGTGTATTTCAACATAAAAAGTGTTTTTTGTTACTCAGGCGGAACAGAGGCAACGGCAATGTTTCCAATGATTGCTAAAACTCTAGAAAATCAAGGATTCAAAATCAAAACCATTTCAGAAGGATCAAATCCAGTTTATACCATAAAATTTGCAGAAAATGAACACCCAATTATTGCCTTTTCTAAAACTTACGACGATCCTTTTAATCCGGTTAGTGAATTTGCAGCCATTATGACTTGCTCACAGGCTGACGGAGGATGTCCTTTTATTTCGGGAGCAGAAAAACGTATTCCAATCACTTTTGAAGACCCAAAAGAATTTGACAGCACACCACAACAAGCTGAAAAATACGAAGAACGTAGTTTTCAAATTGCAACCGAAATGTTTTATGTTTTCTCCCAAATCAAAAAATCATAAAAAATGAAAAACTATAAAAACACAATTTTAAAAATAATGTTTATCTTGACTTGCATTTTCTGCTTTTCGTTCGTAAACCATCCCCAATCAAATTTAAACCCAAAACTTTCTAACTATTGCAAATCACTTCCATCCGAATTTAATCAAATTGACGACGAAAGAAAAGCATATTTAAATGAATTAGCCAGTTACATTTCAGAACAACAAAATGACAAAAAAACAATCAATTTACTTTTTGTTTGTACAAGTAATTCTAGGAGAAGCCATATAGCGCAAATTTGGTCACAAATCGCCTCTATTTATTATGATGTAAGAATGGTAAATACATTCTCTGGCGGAACAGAGCAAACGAAAGTTAATAAAAATGCAATAGCAGCACTTGAAAAAACAGGAATTCAACTTCAATCCAACCTACAAGGTGAAAACCCAATTTGGATAGCGAAAATCGGAGACAAAATAAATCCAATGGTTTTATTTTCAAAAAAATATACCGATTCAACAAATCCATCACAGCATTTTGGTGCAATTATGGTTTGTTCTGAAGCGGATAAATCGTGCCCCAATGTTGTGGGTGCAGATTTTAGATTAGGATTGCCATACGAAGACCCCAAAACATTTGACAATACACCACAGCAAAGCGAAAAGTATGATGAAAGATGCCGACAAATTGCCCGTGAAATGTTTTACGTTTTCTCACAAATCAAAAAATAACTATGTCAGCAAATAATTGCGCACCAGTAGTAGAAAGAAAAAAGTTAGGTTTTTTAGACCGCTTTTTAACACTTTGGATATTCGCAGCAATGGCAATGGGAGTTTTAATTGGTTATTTCATGCCGTCAAGTAGCGGTTTCATAAACTCATTTTCGAGTGGAACTACCAACATCCCCTTGGCTATCGGACTAATCCTAATGATGTATCCACCATTGGCAAAAGTAAAATACGAGCAAATGGGTGAGGTGTTCAAAAATACAAAAGTGCTCGGTGCATCCCTATTCCTTAATTGGATTGTCGGCCCAATACTAATGTTTTCGTTAGCATTACTTCTCCTCAAAGGTTATCCCGAATATATGATCGGGCTAATCCTAATCGGTTTAGCCCGTTGTATCGCAATGGTTGTCGTTTGGAACGATTTAGCTGAAGGAAACCGAGAATACGGAGCTGGATTAATCGCTTTAAACAGTGTTTTTCAAGTCTTACTTTACAGCGTTTACGCCTATTTCTTCATTACAATCTTGCCTCCCTATTTTGGCTATACAGGTTTTGAAGTAAACATCAGCATCGGACAAATTGCCGAAAGTGTGGGCATCTATTTAGGCATTCCGTTTGCACTCGGAATAATCAGCCGATACACATTAATAAAACTAAAAGGCGAAGAATGGTTTCAAACTAAATATGTTCCTATAATTTCTCCAATAGCATTAGTCGCATTATTATTTACAATCCTAATAATGTTCAGTTTAAAAGGCGAACTTATTGTACAAATTCCAATGGACGTAGTTAGAATTGCAATTCCATTAGTCATTTATTTTGTGGTAATGTTTGTGGTTAGCTTTTTCATCGGAAAATATTTTGGAGCCGATTATTCAAAATCCACAGCAATAGCATTTACAGCAACAGGCAATAATTTTGAATTAGCCATTGCAGTCGCCATTGGCGTTTTCGGTATCAATAGCGGACAAGCATTTGCTGGAGTAATTGGCCCTTTAGTTGAAGTACCAGCATTAATCGCACTAGTAAACGTTGCCTTTTGGTTTAGGAAAAAATATTTTAAAGGAGAAGTTTAAACATAAAAAAGAAAAGCCAATCTATGAGCATCCGCGTCATATTTTTCAAATAACCATCCACTTATCAAAGAGACAAAAAAAAGGCGTTGCTTCCTCAGCAACGCCAAAACCAAAAATTCTCTTTTTCTTTCAACTACTCCCTTCCCTTTTGGAAGGGTCGGGGATGGGCTTATAACTTTTCCAACGCTACATCCACCACACTAAGTGCACCATCCGTAACATACACCGTTACAACAGCATCCTTATAACCAGGCTTTGAAACAGTAACAGTATAACTACCCTCTGCCAATGATTTAATATTAAAACCACCCTGCTCCGCCGATTTTTTTACTTTCGCAGCACCGCTACCAGTCTTAACAATTCCATCACTAGCATCAGCAGCAAAACTAACCCTAGCACCCTTTAATCCTTCACCACTTTCCGCATCAGTAATTTTTCCCTTCACAGACAATGTTCCAACTCCAGTAGCAATAATCTTTCTTGCAGTCTTATACTTACTATAAAAAGTAGGTTGCGAAACTTTCACAATTTCTACCAAAACATCAATTTTAGCCAAATTATCATCAACCTCTTTCAACAAAAGAGCCAATTGTTCAGTCGCCCGTTTTTTATCTGTTATACCCAATCTCGGTTTAGGTATAGCAGCATTAAAAGCATTCACAGCAGTCAACAAATTAGCATTAATAGCAGGCGTAATACCATAAGTAGCCAACGCCGCCACATTAGCATTCGCGCGATCATAAATAACTTGGCAACGATCTTTCAAAATCGTGTCAGCACATTTTTTCAAATCACTTTCAGCATAATTTACCTCTTGCAACAACTCCGTATTGTTAACGATAGTTGCATAAGCAACCACTTTTCGACTAACATCCATTGCCAACACAATCAAATTAGCTTTCAATTGCGATTTATTACCAGTAATACCAGTTTTGTCCGCTTCTTGCAGCGCTCTAATAGTCTGAATTTGAACAATCCCACCGCTAACCCCACTAAAAAATCCTGCATAATTAGGCAATGTCGCTGTTATAGCGGCATTCGCAACCAAATAATCACGAGCCACCAAATGCATACTAAACTTACTTTCTTGTTTTGATG
>Ga0209551_1000233_pt1 | contig 20112 bp, 18 predicted proteins | sample LauGreSuBDMM15SD_2_FD_187568 | JGI IMG/M metagenome (GOLD analysis project Ga0209551, IMG submission 187568) | Freshwater lake microbial communities from Lake Michigan, USA - Su13.BD.MM15.SD (SPAdes) (version 3) | ecosystem: Environmental > Aquatic > Freshwater > Lake | place: Lake Michigan, USA... | reverse complement strand
AACCAAAAGTTGCGGTGTTTTATTCGATTAGCAACTGTGAGCCCGGCTTACGTGGGGTCTCGCTGGGTAACTTTCTGATCAAGCGCGTTGCCGAGCAACTTAAAGCCGAACTCCCAAGCTTGAGCACCTTCGTCACCCTCTCGCCTATCCCAGGCTTCATCGACTGGTTAACGCGCGGGCCTCAGTTAAATCAAGTCGACTTACCCCTCACCACCCGCACGCACCTTGAACAAGCACTCGACACACTCAATTTAGTGAATAAAACATGGGTGCAACGCTTAAACGACGGCTGGACCCCAGATAAAAGCCCCGCCAAAGAGCGCGAGGCACTGACTTCTTTGTGCGCCATCTATTTAGTCTATTTTGCGACCCGTCGAGAAGGCAGCCCTGTAGCCAAATTTCACCTGGGCAATGGCGCAGAGCTACACCGCCTGAACTGGGCCGCAGATTTATCCAAAAAGGGCCTAAGAGAATCAGCCGGTTTAATGGTAAATTATCTATACAATCTTGATGCAGTTGAAGAAAATCACGGGCATTTCGCACAAGGTCAGGTGGTGTACGCCCGCTCTGTAAAAAAATTAATTTAATAAAAGAAATATGAGCAATCTCATTGCATTGATTGTCGGTTTGCTGCTGCTAGTCAGCAACCCCACAAAGACCGAGTTCGAGGGCTTCGTCAGCAACCAAATCACCGCAAACATGCCTAGCAAAAATCAGCCGGGTGATCGATTTACGAACCAATTAGTTGGTGGGTTGGTGTCCAAGTTGGCTTCTGAAGCCACGCAGCGTGACAACTACTATTTGTTATCTGTGTACACGGTTGATTTAGCGATGTTGCGCTTGTTTAAACCTGAGTTACCACCCACGGTCAAAATTATCGGGATTGGGGGGCAGTTCATCCCTATCACCGACAATCAGATTTTTAAAAAATCCCTTTGAGCTCAGGCCCTCAAGCCTAAATCTCGAAACTCGAATCTTGAATCTTGGTAATTAAGGCTTGGCCACCCAGCCACCGCCAAGAGCCTTAAACAGATCGACACTGGCTTGCAGGCGAGCAGACCGGTTAATCACAAAGGCCAAGTTCGCCTCATTGGCAACCCGTTGCGATTCAAGCACGTTCAAAAAATCAACATAGCCCGCTGCGTAACGCAGCGCGGCAAGCTCTTGCGCCTTGGTCGAGGCCTGTACCTGCTGCTGCAGATACTGCTCGGTCTGCAAGGTCTGTTGCACAGAGATCAAGGCGTCGCTGACTTCGCCGAAGGCATTTCGAACAACCTTCACATAGCCGCCTAACGCCTCTTGTTGTTGCGCCTTTGCATACTCCAAACGCCCCTGCAACAAGCCACCTGAAAAAATGGGTTGCAACAAACCAATCCCTGCTGACCAAACCGAACTTTGATCCGTCAAGAATGAACCAAACGCCACACTTTGTGCACCAAACAACCCCACAAGAGAAAAGGTTGGAAACAACCCCGCTGTCGCGACCCCAACACGTGCATTGGCCGCCATCACATCTTGTTCGGCACGATTCACATCTGGTCGACTTTCTACAATCGTCGAGGGCAGCCCCTCAGGCGGCAAAGGCGGCGCAGGCAATTGACGCACATCACCTGCAGCAAGCGTTAAATCAAGCTTACCGGTCAACACGCCTAATTGATTTTGCGCAATCGCGCGTTGCCGCGTCACTTCAGACAAGTTAGCTTGCGAGGCCGCCAAAGCGGCCTTTCCTTGATTAACATCAATCGGTGAAACTAGACCACCTTGCAGTTTTGCCTCAGCCACTTTGACCGATTCTGTACGCGTACGCACCGAATCTTTCAGCACCGCCATCTGCGCGTCAAGCGAGCGCAAACGTAAATATAGATTCGACACCAGCGCCGCAACCGTTAGGCTGACACTATCTTTTTCATACTGGCTAGCAGTTGCCACGGCCGTCGCTGATTCGATATTACGACGCACCCGCCCCCAGACGTCTAACTCATAGGATGTGAGCAAACCGACCTGCGAGGTATTGGCCTGCACGCCAACACCCGATACCGAAACTGATGGGCCCGACGTGGCGCGCGTGCCACTCGCCGTCAAATTCAAAATGGGGTACCGAGCAGCACCCGCTTGGACAGCGAGCGACTCAGTCATGCGAATACGAGCAAGCGCGACCTGAATATCGGCATTATCCTGCCTTGCTGCCTGCACCAGCTGGTTAAGCGTCGCATCAGCAAAAAGAGTCCACCACTGCGCATTGACAGACGCTTGCACAGCAGTGCCTGTAGGCGCGTTATACCGAGCGGGCAACGCAAGGTCTGGGCGTTGATAGTCGGGGCCAAGCAAGCACCCCGAGAGCGGTAGCGACATTGCGCCCAAAAGCAACACGCGTTTGATTTTCAAAACAGGCTTCAAGATTTTTCACCTGCCGTTGAGGCAGGCGCGTCAGCGCTCGCTTGCGCAGTGTCAGACGCCGACCCCTGTTTAGCTTGCCTACGAGACATCCAGGTAAAAAACATTGGGACAAAAATTGTGGCAATGAAAGTTGAAGCCAGCATGCCACCAAACACCCCAGTCCCCATCGAGCGGCGAGCAGCAGCCCCAGCGCCCGATGAAATCACGAGCGGAAACACGCCCAAAATAAATGCGAGCGACGTCATCACAATCGGTCGAAATCTTTGCCGCGCTGCAGTCAATGCTGCATCGATGTTACTCATGCCCTGCTCTCGCTTTTGCGAGGCAAACTCGACAATCAAAATGGCATTTTTTGCCGACAACCCAACCAGCACCACCAACCCAATCTGAAAATAAATATCATTCGGCATGCCACGCACCCACACCGCCAGCAAGGCGCCGAAGAAAGCAAAGGGCACAGCGAGCAGCACCGCCAGCGGCAACGACCAGCGCTCATACTGCGCAGCCAAAATCAAAAACACCATCAAGATCCCAAACACAAAGGCTAGGGCTGACGTGTTACCGGTACGAAGTTGCTGATACGCCTGACCCGCCCACGCCAACTCGTAGCCAGGCGGTAAGGACGCATTCGCGACGTCTTGCACCAGCTGAATCGCCTCACCCGAACTCACGCCAGGTATGGCATTACCAAGCACTTTGGCGGCCAAAAATCCGTTAAAGCGCTCGAGCTGCTCGGGCCCAACAATTTGCGTCACTTGAATCAACGCCGACACAGGCACCATACTGCCGTTATCAGCGCGCACATAGATCTGCCCTAAATCGGTTGGTTGGGCGCGATATTGAGCATCAGCCTGTAGCTGCACCCGATAGGTTCGACCACTCAAGTTGAAATCATTGACATACAAGGCACCCATCGTTGCTTGCAGGCTTAGGTACACGTCAGAAACTGGGATCCCTAGCGACAACGCCTTAGCCTCATCGACCTCTACATACAACTGCGGTGCAGTCGGCCTGAAAAAGGTATTAATGCCCGTTAGCTTGGGTTGCTTTCTTAAAGCCTCGGTAAAGTTCGTAATCACCTCGGCCAGCTGTTGCGGCGAGGGCTGAACTTTAGACTGCACGTAAAACTCGAAACCACCCGCTGAGCCTAAGCCTCGGATTGGTGGCGGATTAAAGACCAGCGCCATACCGTCAGGCATGCCCATGCCTAGCCCCGTAAATTTTTTGGCGAGTTGTTCAGCGCTTTCTGTACGCTGATCCCAGTCTTTAAGCGGGATAAAAATAGTGCCGGCATTTGTCTTGAGACCGCCACCAATAATGTCATTACCGGCGATCACAAAAACACGGGCAACGCTTGGATCTTGCACCACTTTTTCTTGAAAGGACTCGCCCGCTTTTTGGGTACGCTGCAGGCTTGCGCCGTCTGGCAATACTAGCGCGCTGATCAAATAGCCTTGATCTTCGGCCGGCACAAAGCCGCCGGGCACTAATCTGAACAATACAACCGAGGCCACAATGACAGTGGCAAACACCGACGCACCCAAAATCCGATGATGCAGAGTTTTGTCCACTAACTTGGCATATCCCTCGGTCAGCGCACCAAACGCCCGGTTAAACCACCTGAAGGCTTTAGGCTCAGTGTGCGTCGGTTTGAGCAGCACACCGCACAAAGCCGGTGTCAGCGTTAGGGCGACCACGCCTGACAGCACCACTGAGAGCGCCACGGTAACAGCAAACTGCTGATACAACTTGCCCGCAATCCCCCCCAAAAATGCCACGGGGATAAACACGGCAGACAGCACCAGCACAATGGCCACAACGGCTCCAGACACCTCGCGCATCGCCTCAAGTGCGGCCTCTTTTGGCGCCAAATTGCGCTCGGCCATCAAACGCTCAACGTTTTCAAGTACAACAATGGCATCATCGACCACTATACCAATCGACAACACCATGGCAAACAGCGTCAAGGTATTGACCGAAAAACCAAAGACCCACAAACCAGCAAAAGTACCAATCAAAGACACCGGTACAGCAATCAAGGGAATCACCGTTGCGCGCCAGTTCTGTAAAAACAAATACACCACTAAAGCCACCAGCAACATCGCCTCAATGAGCGTAATCACAACTTCTTTAATTGAGGCATCTACAAATTTTGTCGTATCAAAAGGGATAACATAGTCAACGCCAGGCGGAAACTTCTTTTTGATCTCTTCCATTGAAGTACGCACACGCGCAGCAACATCCAACGCATTCGCACCCGACTGCAAGAAGATCGCCACAAGTGCCGTGGGCTTACCCACCAAGGTCGTGAACGCGTCGTAATTCGCGGCATCAAGCTCAATGCGAGCGACATCCTTTAAACGCAACACGCCGCTTGGTCCACTTGAGCGAATCACAATATCGCCAAACTGCTCGGGGGTCACCAAGCGTCCTTTTGCCGTGACCGTGTACACCAATTGTTGCCCTTGCGGTGCGGGCTCTTGTCCAACTTTGCCCGCCACGTTTTGTTTGTTTTGAGACGACACTGCGCTGGCGATATCAGTCGTGGTCACGCCAAGTTGCGCCATGCGATCGGGCTGTAGCCAGATCCGCATCGAATAGTCTTTAGCGCCTAAAATTTGAGCATCACCCACCCCGGGCACACGCTTGAGTTCGTCAAGTACATTAATCAGCGCGTAGTTCGAGAGATACAGCGACGAGAACTCATTGGTGGGAGTCGTGAGCGCGGTGACCAATAAAATATCGTTTGAACGCTTTTGCGCTGTAACACCAAATTGACGCACGATGTCAGGCAGGCGCGGTTCAGCGATCTTGACGCGATTGTTGACATTCACCGTTGCAATATCAACGTTGGTACCCACTTCAAAAGTCACGGTGATTGTCAGCGTGCCATTTGATTGCGCGGTCGAATTGAAATACAACAAATTCTCAACGCTAGACAGCTGTTCTTCAATCGGCCCCGCGACCGTACGCGTCAAGGTTTCAGTCGAAGCACCGGGGTAGTTTGCCGTGATGATGACCGTGGGTGGCGCGATCGCTGGATATTGAGCAATGGGTAAGCCACGCGCCGCCATTAACCCAGCAATCACAATCGTGATCGAAATCACCCATGAAAAAATCGGGCGATGAATAAAAAAACTAGATAAGCTCATTTGCCCGCTCTGGCATTGGCCGTATTCATTGTCGTATCAAGCGGGATCACAGTCGGTGCGACGACTGCGCCTGGCCGAATCTTGATGATCTGATTGACCACCACGCGATCACCCGGTTTTAAACCCGAGCGCACAATCCAATTTTTTCCAAGCCAAGTCCCCATTGTTAAGGGCGTTGGCACAACCTTGTTATCGGCACCGACTGTCCAAACCATAAACCCACGTTCATTTTGAATGACCGCAGCCTGAGGCACCAAGTAAACGTTTTCTTGCTTGCCTGTGGTTAAGCGAATCTTCAAAAACTGACCGGGCAAAATCTGATTACTTGGGTTCAGAAACTCAGCACGCATTTGCTGCGTGCCCAATTTAGGATCAATAAACATCGACAAGAAATTGAGTCTGCCCGGCTGGTCGTAGACATTGCCATTGGGCAAGATGAGCTCGACGCCGACTTGTTGTTGGGGATCCAGACGCCCGCCTGGCAATTGAGACGTGTCACTGGCCGACAGCCCAAAGCGTACCCAGATCGGATTAATTTGATAAATTGAAGTGAGCAAGCTGCCGTCAATTGCCGTCGTAATCAGGCTGCCCTCTGAGCGCAGTGCACGACCCGAGATGCCAGAAACCGGCGCCGTTACTGTGGCCCATGATAAGTTCAGCTGAATTGTTTTAAGGTTGGCTTGCGCGACTTCGTTTGCCGAGGTGGCATCGTCAAACTCTTTGCGGCTCACGGCCTGCTGGCTAAACAAGCCTTTGAGTCGCGCAGCTTCGCGCGCTGTTTGTTTAGCGCGCGCTTGAGACTCTTCAAGCGCGTTCTTAAAGGACTCAGGATCAAGCTGAAACAAGGGCTGACCCGCGGTGACTGGGCTGCCCTCTTCGTACAGGTGTTTGACCAAAATACCACCGACCGCGCGAACGCACTTCGGTCTCTTTGGCGCCTTCGGCTTGAGCTGTGATTTCGAGAATGTTGGGTAGTGTGGTGGGTGTGGCCTCGATGACCGATACAGGCAACGCAGGAGGGGCGCCGGCGCCCCCCTGCGCGAAAGCGGTGGCGCTCAGCAATACAGACCCCGCCGCGAGCCCGAATGCACCACTGAGTTGGCGTACGTGCGCCCGAGTCGCGAACACGATGCCAAGCAACGAGGGCCAGCCGCGCGAGGGATGATCGTTCACTAATTTGACCCCGCGCAGATTATTCTTCGTGCAGACCGCCTGACTCATGGCACTTTCCTAAACTTGTATAGCCTGCCATTCTATACGGGTTAACCCATGGATGCGTGCAACCATCCCCATTTGAAAGAATACTCTCTGAATGAAAGAGAGCGATCCTTAGCCTCGGCTCGGCATCCCGAGCCGAGGCAAGGAATTGCCTGACCGAGGGTGGGTAATTTTTGAACTATTTAAGTTGGCGACAGATTTCGGCGGTCACGTCAGAACACGAAGCCAAACCGCCCAAGTCGCGTGGGATCGCCTTGCCCCCGGCCAAAGTCGCCTCGACCGCGCGTTCAATACGCTCTGCGGCGGTGATCAGGCTTGCGTCGTTGTGACGATCGCCTAGCCAACGCAACATAAACGAACCTGACAAGATCGTTGCGAGGGGGCTCGCGATATTTTGGCCCGCAATATCTGGCGCCGATCCGTGCGCGCCCTGAAACAGGCCATGGTTGTCGCCCAGTTCACCCGAGGGGGCGATCCCCATGCCACCCACAGTCGCTGCGCCTAAATCCGAAATAATGTCACCAAACATATTTTCGGCCACGATCACGTCATAGAACTCAGGGCGTTTGACCAAGTGCACGGTAATCGCATCGACATAGGCGTAATCAATCGCCACATCGGGGTAGTCTTGGGCCACCTCGTCACAGACAGATCTGAAAAAAGCATAACTGCGCAAAATATTGGCCTTATCGCACACCGTCATGCGACGTATGCCGTCAGACGGCGCCCCGTTACGCTTGCGCGATAACTCAAACGCAAACTTGGCGATCCGCGAGACGCCCTTGCGCGTCAGAACCAGAGTATCCGTGGCGACCTCACCGCGCAACAGTACACCGGCCCCTCGACTGGCGTATAAGCCTTCAGTGTTTTCGCGCACGATGATGTAATCGATATCACCCGACAGGCGATTTTTAAGCGGTGAAAAATCACCCTGATATAAACGAATCGGCCGCACGTTGGCGAACAGATCAAGTTTGAAACGCAATTGCAGGTGCAAGTCGTTGCCAACTTCAGTGCCGTCGGGATAGGTCACGCTTGGCAAGCCCGCGGCCCCATGCAACATCGCGTGCGACGTATTGCAGGCATCAAAGGTTTCTTGTGGCAAAACCTGACCGGTTTTGACGTAATGCGAAGCCCCACCCGGAAACTGATTAAAAGATAGCTGATTTGCGCCAAGCGCCTCTTTTAAGACGGTGACCGTTGCTGCGCAAACCTCGGGGCCAATGCCATCACCCTCGATTGTTGCAATGTCGTACGTTGCCATGTGTTCTCCTGAAATCCGCCGTTATGCACCAAAATGGTTCAATTATTGTTTTACAAGCGTCGGTTTTAAACAATCACTTTAAACCTGCACCAACCTCACCCTAAGTCGAGTTAAGATACGCGGTCAATTTTCGCGGTTTTGCTGCACGGTCATCTTTGAATCAACCAGAACCGATACCTTAACAGTATCGCTTGAAAATTGAACGCCTAAGACAGGCGATTTTTTGACTCGGAGCCAAAATGGACAGTATCAAAACAGGTGTCGATGCGCTATTTATTTTATTAGGCGCAATCATGATTTTGGCGATGCACGCCGGCTTTGCATTTTTAGAGCTGGGCACGGTGCGTGAAAAAAATCAGGTCAACGCCTTGGTGAAAATTTTGGTCGATTTTTCAGTGTCAACGATCGCCTACTTTTTCATCGGCTATTCGATCGCCTATGGCACTAACTTTTTTATGGGCGCCGAAGAGCTCGCCGCAAAAAGCGGTTTTGAACTCGTCAAGTTTTTCTTTTTACTCACCTTTGCGGCAGCGATCCCCGCGATTGTGTCGGGTGGCATTGCCGAGCGCGCAAAGTTCAACCCGCAACTCTTAGCCACCTTTTTGCTAGTGGGCTTTATCTATCCATTTTTTGAGGGCATGGTCTGGAACCCCGAACATCCCTTTGGCTTCCAAGCTTGGGTGAAGAGTTTTAGTGGCGAAGAGTTTCACGATTTTGCAGGCTCAGTGGTTGTGCACGCCGTTGGGGGTTGGATCGCCTTGCCGGCGATTTTGCTGCTAGGCGCACGCCAAGGCCGCTATCGTAAAGACGGCCGTATGGCCGCGCACCCGCCTTCTAACGTGCCCTTTCTGGCCTTGGGCGCCTGGATCCTGACGGTGGGCTGGTTTGGTTTTAACGTTATGAGCGCACAAACCATCGACAAAATTAGCGGCCTGGTCGCGATGAATTCGCTAATGGCCATGGCGGGCGGCACCTTAGCCGGTTGGTTCTTCGGCAAAAACGATGCGGGCTTTAGTTATAACGGCCCCTTGGCAGGCTTGGTGGCTGTGTGTGCCGGTTCTGATTTGATGCACCCCTTAGGGGCGCTGGTAGTAGGCTTGGTGGCTGGCGCGCTGTTTGTGTTGGTCTTTACGCTTGAACAAAACCGCTGGAAAATCGACGATGTCTTGGGCGTGTGGCCGTTACACGGTTTGTGCGGGGTTTGGGGCGGTATCGCCGCCGGTATCTTTGGGCAAAAAGCCTTGGGTGGTCTGGGTGGCGTCAGTTTGTCAGCGCAGCTGATTGGTACTGGCCTAGGTGTTGGGGTTGCCCTGATCGGGGGCTTTATTGTGTACGGCTTAATCAAAATCACGATTGGCCTGCGCATGGATCCAGAAGACGAACACGCCGGCGCTGACCTGAGTATCCATCACGTGTCAGCCACGCCTAAATCTGACAGCTCTTGGTGATCTTGACATCAGTTTCGTCTCAAAGGCCGAGGCTTTCGCACCATCCAGTAATATCGAAGCTCAATAGCGTTTGAGCTTCTGCCGAGGGTTGTTTCGCCATGAAAAAAACTGTCAAGATTGATTATGTGTCAGATATTGCCTGCCCCTGGTGTGCAGTCGGCTTGGGCGCAATTGAGCAGGCACTTAAAAATATTAACGGCGAGTTCGACGTCGAGATTCATTTTCAACCGTTTGAGCTTAATCCACATATGCCTGAAGGCGGCCAGGATGTCATCGAACATTTGACTGAAAAATACGGCATGCCTGAAGCACAAATTCGGGTCAATCAAAAAAACATTCGCGATCGTGCCGCTGCAGTGGGTTTTGACTTTCACCCCGAGGGTCGCAAGCACGTCTACAACACGTTTAATGCGCACCGTTTGTTACATTGGGCCGAGGTTGAACTTGACTTGCAAGCCCAATATCGCCTCAAGCGCGAATTACTAGGCACCTATTTCACCTTAGCCGTGAGCCTGGATGATCACAATAATCTGATCGATGCCGTCAAACGCGCAGGCTTAGATACCGCGCGTGCGCACGAAGTATTAAGTCAAAACTTATTCAACGTCGAAGTGCGTGCCCGCCAGCAAAAATACACCGGCTTAGGGATCAGTTCAGTGCCCTCGGTGATCATCAATGATCAATACCTTCTGCAAGGCGCACAACCTGCTGAAGCCTTTGAACAGGCCTTACGCCAGGTCGCCGCGCAGACCGCTTAGCAGGCTGGCACGTACTGAGTCTCGCTCCAGACGCCATGTACAACGAGATCAAGGCGAACGGTGTCTGGGTCTTACGCTAGCAACACCTCTTGGGTCATGCGTTCGCGTAGGCGATCCATAAACCCCAGGCACTCTTCTAGCTGACTGATTTCGATAAATTCGTTGGGCTTGTGCGCCACGGCAATGTCGCCGGGGCCGATCACCACGCACGGGATCCCTGCATGGTTTAACCAACCTGCATCGGTGGCGAACGATACGCGACCTAACAGGTTATTGCGCGCCAACGCTTTACCCAAATACGAGATGGGGGCTTCGTGGTCGGTCGACAAAGGTGCTGAATTCGAAAGCGTTTCAAACTGAATATCTGCCTGGGCAGAAATTTTACGCATCTCTGTTTTCAACACTTCAGCGTACTCATGAACTTGTTTGATCAGCTCGTCGGCGTTGCCTTGTGGCAAGGTGCGGCAATCAAAAATAAATTCACAATCTTTTGCCACAATATTTGGCGCAGTGCCACCCTTGATCACGCCTGTTTGCATGGTGGTGTGCGGCGTTTGAAACAAGGGATCAAACGGACCATTCGTTTGCAACTGCACCGACATCGACCGAATTTTTTCAATCAACCGCCCTGCGTATTCAATCGCATTGACCGCCTCAGGCACCATTGAAGAGTGCGCCTCTAAACCACGCACGCGGCAACGGGTCACACGCATGCCTTTATGGCCTGTCATGACTTGCATACGGGTTGGCTCACCGACAAAGCAACCCGCCGGATGAATATTGGCAGCGGCCAAATCACGAATCAAGGTTTGCACACCAATGCATCCTACCTCTTCGTCATAGGTCAAGCCGATATGCAAAGGCTGCTTGAGTTCGCTATGCATATAGGCTGGCAACATTGCTAACGATGCCGCGATAAAGCCTTTCATGTCGACCGCACCGCGGCCGTAAATGCGGCCATCGGCGATATGCGCTTTAAACGGATCGGTATCCCAGGCTTGCCCATCAACCGGCACCACATCAGTGTGGCCACACAGCACAATGCCGCGCGTTTTTTGATCACCTAAGGTGGCAAACAAATTGGCCTTACGCTTTTCGGCATCGTAAGACAGGCGTGTGGCAAGACCTAAACCCTTTAAATGATCCCGTACAAACTCAATGAGGCCTAAGTTTGATTCGCGACTGGTGGTGTCAAAGGCAACCAGAGTTTTGATCAGCTCGATGGTGTTTGCAAGTGTCGTTGAGGTCGTCATGAGTTGCTCGGGATTTGGAGGTAAATAGGATAAAAGCGCTATGAGACTATCTGCGCATTGACCGTACAGGCTGCGTGGTCGAATCTCTGTAGACTGAAGTCGCGCCCGTGTGTATTGTGCAATGATTCTAGCTGAATTAAGCTCGCGTCAAGCTAGCCCTTTAGAATATCCCTACAAACGAGCTTTTAGACCCTGTACTGGAGACATAAAAATGGACTTACAACTGACAAATCGCGTGGCCATCGTGACCGGCGGCTCACAAGGTATCGGCAAGGCTTGCGCAGCTAAGCTGGCTCAAGAAGGCGCCACCGTGGTGATCGCTGCCCGTGGACAAGAATTATTAGATCAAGTCGCCGGCGAAATCCGTGCCGCTGGCGGCAAAATCATGGCTATTTCGGCCGATGTCAGCAAAGAGGCCGATTGCGCCCGCCTGATTCAAGAAACCCTGAAGGCCTACGGCCGCATTGATATCCTGATCAACAATGCCGGCACTTCGGCAACCGGTGAGTTTGAGTCGGTCACCGATCAGGCGTGGCAGTCTGACTTTGATTTGAAACTATTTGCCGCGATTCGTTTGTCACGCTTAGCGATCCCAGAGATGCGCAAAAACAAATGGGGCCGCATTATTAACGTCACCAACATTGGTGCGAAACAACCAAAAGCCAAATCGATGCCAACCACGGTGACCCGTGCGGCGGGCCTGGCCATGACAAAGGCTTTGTCAAAAGAATTTGCGGCTGACAATATTTTGGTTAATAGTGTTTGTATCGGTTTGATTCGCGCCGGTCAACACGAGCGCAAGGCCGCCAAGGCTGGTATCCCGGTTGAACAGTTGTACGAAGCGCAAGGCAAAGAAGTGCCCTTAGGTCGTGTTGGCCGCGCTGAAGAAGTGGCCAATGTGGTGGCTTTCTTTTCGTCTGAAGCCTCAAGTTATGTCACGGGCAGTAGTGTGAATCTGGATGGCGGTACGTCAGCAGTGATGTAATGTTCTTTTGAGGCTTGCTCACGCGGTGAACTTAACTTAAAGTCGAGTTCATCGCGACTTCACCTTAAATAGTATTGACACCCGAATACACAGCTTGACGATTTGCCCGCCTTTTTGCGGGGGTGGCTTAGCGCTTTCAAAGCGCAAGGTATCACCACACAACAAAAATCCCGGAGAAACTCATGCGTTTTTTTTCTAACACCGCCCGCGCCATCCTCGCTGGAGCCGCCTTAGCAACGACTCTCATGAGCACGGCTTCTGCACAAGCCGATTACCCGAATCGCCCCGTATCTGTAATTGTTCCGCAGGCCACCGGCGGCGCGAATGACACGATTGCGCGCATCGTTGCTGCCAAACTAAGCGAGGTGCTCGGCCAACAGTTTGTTGTAGAAAACCGCTCCGGCGCAGGAGGCAACATCGGTACCGTAGCCGCGGCAAAAGCCAAGCCAGACGGTTACACCCTTTTGCTCACCACAAACAGCACACAAGCGATCAACCCTTGGCTCTACACGACCACTGGTTTTGATCCACTCAAGGATTTCACCCCGGTCGGTCTCGTTGCTAGTGCCGGCTATGTGCTTGTGGTTAACTCGGCCTTCCCGGCCAACAATGTGAATGAACTCATCGCGCAAGCGAAAGCAAATCCCGGCAAAATTAACTACGCGTCAGCAGGTAATGGCACGCTCAATCATCTAATCGTAGAGATGTTCAAGCAAAAAGTAGGGATTGATATGCAGCACGTACCCTACAAAGGTGCGTCTGCGGCGGCAACCGATGTTGCAGGTGGCACCGTTCCTGTCTCTGTGCAAAGCGCGCCGTCTTCGCTTTCCTTGCTTGCTTCGGGCAAGATCAGAGCCTTAGCAGTCACGAACGAAAAGCGCATCGCGGCATTACCCAATACGCCCTCTATTAGCGAAACCATCCCCGGCTTTGGTGCAACACCGTGGTATGGCATTTTGGCTCCAGCTGGCACACCAGCCGCCATCGTTGACAAACTCAATGCCGCGATCAAAACCGCCTTGGCAGATAAAGATGTTCAAGACAAGCTGATCAAGCAAGGCTGCGAAGCCTTACAAAATACGCCCCAACAATTCGCCGCTCTGCTCAAGGATGACCTTGCGACTTGGGAAAAAATCGTGAAAGACTCTGGCGCACGCGTGGATTAAGCGACGCCATGACAGCAGAGGCCTACTCAACTGCGCACGAGCCTAAAAAATTACATCTCTTAAAGGGCGGCCATTACGAGCCCTACGGGATCCGCTTGGCAGAAACCGCCGGTGCCGCGTGTGATTGGTTTACTGAACATCTTGTGGTGAAGTGGGGTCAATGATCTTAGTCTTATCGCGGACAAAAATGACAACCTAAGTGTCCCGAACCAGACTACACAGTTAAGTTATCGGGACTAATTCAACAAGCATCCCTAACAATCAATATTCGGAGCACAAAGCATGTCATCTCTTCACTCTACCGTTAAAGCCATGGTGTTCGATACGTTTGGGTCGGTCGTTGACTGGCGCGGCAGTATCGTGCGTGACCTTACCCGCTGGGGTAACGAAAATGGTTTTCAGGCTGATTGGACTGTATTTGCCGAACAGTGGCGCAGCATGTATCAGCCTTCGATGGAAGCCTGCCGCAGTGGCAAGCGCGAATTCACTGTGCTGGATGTGTTGCACCGCGAATCGCTTGACGTACTGATTGATCAGTATGGTCTAAGCAGAATGACCGAGGCCCAACGCGAGCACGTCAATAAAGTGTGGCACCGCTTAGATGGCTGGCCAGATTCGGTCGGTGGCTTGGCGCGTCTAAAAAGCAAATACATCATCGCCCCGCTTTCAAACGGCAACATTTCACTGCTGACTGATATCGCCAAATACACGGGGCTGCCCTGGGATTTAAATTTATCTACTGAAGTGTTTCGTTGCTACAAGCCTCAGCCCGAGTCGTACCTTGGCGTCTGTCATGCGCTTCGCTTAGAGCCCTCTGAAGTGATGATGTGCGCAGCACACAATAACGACCTGCTAGCCGCTAAAAACTGTGGTCTGAAAACTGCGTTTTGGCCAAGGCCAACTGAGTACGGCCCTAACCAAACAGACAATTTGGTTGCAACCGAGGCGTGGGATGTGGAGGCGAAAGATATTCGGGATCTGGCGACGCAAATGGGTGTTTAGCTTTATTCGAGCAGCGTCATTGCGCTTAGTTTTGACGCTGTTCAACGAATGGGCACGATTCGGTAACGCGCACCTCGCCCCTGCCCATATTGCTCAAGTAATCCCAACTGCGTCATGTCTGTGAGTTCGCGATATGCGGTAGCGCGTGACTGACCCGTGATCTTCACATATTTAGACGTACTCATTCCGCCTAGAAAACCCTCGGGTTGCGCCTCAAATAGTTTGCCAAGAATCTTTAGTTGCGACGCTGTAAGAGATGGGTGCGAGTCTCTGAGCGTAGAAAAGTAGCGAGTCTTTTCAATCGCGGCTTGCATCTGCTTAAGCGCCGCCTGCGCCGCGCGTTCAATACAAGCCACAAACCACTTGACCCAAGGCGTGACATCAAGTCTGTCACTCGATGTTGCGGCTTGTAGTTGCTCGTAGTAGCCCGAGCGATCATTCATGATTTGTTGGGATAGGCTCCAGATACGCTGCGAACTTTGCATGTCTTGCGCAAGCGCCAATTCACTGAGCGCACGCCCTACCCGACCATTACCATCTTCGAAAGGATGAATCGCTTCAAACCATAGATGCGCAAGCGCTGCCCGCACCAAACCATCACAACTGTTTGCGCTGTCATTAAACCAAGCAATCAATTGCCTCATCTGCGCGGGCACATCAACTGACGCTGGCGCCTGATAATGAACAATATCTGGTGCACCGTACTTGACTGTGACAATCTGCATGGCCTGCGCGTGCTGTCGATATGCACCGATTTGTATCTTGACGCCCGCACTGCGTCCTTCAGGAAACAACGCCGCCTGCCACGTAAACAGGTCTTCGTCGCTTAAGGGATGTTGCCACCGTTTAACCGCGGCTTGCAACACATCAAGCGTGGCCTCGGTACGGGCATCGCGAAACACATTCGGTGCACCGGGCAAGCCAAGCCTACGGGCGACCGAGGCACGCACCGAGTGAACTTGCAGCACCTCGCCTTCGATTTCGGCGGTGGCTACAGCCTCAGCTGCCCAGCCCTCAAGCTCTAGTTGAGCCAGGTCGACCAACTGCAGCGTGCCGGCCAGACCCAGCACGCGCCCCTGCGCCACGCGCGCACTCGCCAAACTAGGCTGCAAGGCAGTCAAGTCATATTGAAAATTGGGCCACTTGGGCGCTTGCCAGAGGTACATGAAGCGTATTATATATTTAATCGCTTCAATATTGAAGCGTAAATTAAATAATAACGCATCAAATATGAAGCGCTAATATAATAATATCGCTTCAGCAGTGAAGCGAAAATTTTAATATCGCCTCAAAAATGACGTGCAAACGATCTAAGCTTAATTTTACTTAGCCAAATAGGGCTTGCTCAATCGCTGCCCCACAAAGTAACTGGCGACCGTGATGGCAACAATAAGCCCCCCGAACCAGATCTCTTTGCCCGAACGCCACTCATCAAAATTTGGGCTCATTTCACTCAAAATACTCAAGGCGGCGAACAAGATACTCACGCCCGAGATCGCAAGCGCCATCACTCTCGAGGCAACGCGCGCCGCACGATCAGACCGTTTGATCAACTTTGCGATGAATAGGCCATTGATGCCATCGGTGATCAGCATCCCAACCACAAAGAGCAGCGCGAAAATCACCGCAATGTGCCAAGCCTGGTATTTACTGGCCAGAACTGCAAACAAAGACGCTTGACTCAGCGTGTCAAAAGACAGCGCAAACACGGCACCCACAGCAAGCATGGCACCCGCATGGTGCACGTTCAACATGCGTGCAAAAAAACTGTGGCGCCAGCCTTTGAGTTGCACCGCTTCGTGTGCGGGCGTACGCAGCACACCCAACAGATTTAAGACCGCCAACCCAAGCAAAATAGTGATTGACACCCACGTGCCAAAGGTATCGAGCCAAACTGGAAAATCGAATGTTTGCGCCAAGCTTGCCGCATAGATTGAAAGCGGTACGATCACCAAACCATGCCCTAACGAAAAAAGCAGCCCAGCCATTTTGGCGAGCACTGGCCGCTCGCTGCTGTTGTAGCGCGTCAAGCCATCGATCGCTGCTAAGTGGTCAGGATCAAAGCCGTGGCGTATGCCAAGCATGAGCACAACGAGCGCCACACCGATCAGATCTTCTGGAAATTGCTCAGTATTCATCAAAGACTCACTTACTGCCGCTTAAATTGAATTGGCACCAGCACTGAAGCGGCAACATTTTCGCTGCCACGCTTAGCGGGCACGAAGCGCCACTGACGCACCGCTTGTAATCCAGCCTCATCCAAGCGCTCGAACCCGCTTGAGTTGCGGATCTCGACACTGAGCGGCGTACCCTCGGCGCTCACTCGCACGAGCAACAGCACGGTGCCTTCTTCTTTCAGGCGTCGCGACTGCGCGGGGTAAGTGGGTGCTGGGTTGTGCAAATAGTCAGCGTCAAAACGTGCCGCCGTCAGAGCGGGCTCAGTGCCTGCGCCTGGTTGAGCGCTGCCACTCGCATTACCGGTCAAACCTGTATTGCCTGTTGAGGCTGAATTAGGCGTTGCAGTCGCTCCAGCATTAGGTGCCGTCACCTTGGCAGCAGATCTAGGCGGCGCGGAGGCGTCAGAATCGGGCGTTGGCCGCACGGTCGCTGCCGTTGGTGCTTTAGGTGGTACGGGTGTTGAAGCAGATGATGTCGGTGTAGTTGGTGTAGTTGGTGTAGTTGTTGTAGTTGGTGTAGTTGGTGTAGTAGATGTAGTCGGTGTAGTCGGTGCGATCGGTGCGATATCAGGAGTCTCGGTAGGTTGCGTTTGCGCCTCAGGCAACTGTTCGGGTGAGAGCTCGGGTGCGACTTGCGACTCGGGCGCGGGGGGCACGAGTTGTGAAAGTGCGATATCGATCTGTTGAGGCTGTGCAAGTTCAAGCGCGGGCGCAACGGCTGTCGGCGAGATCTCGGTCGCTGGGGCTGCCGCCTCTACTTCAGGCATCAAACGCTCTGCGGCCGGCAGCTCTGGCGAGGCCGGCACATCACCCCCAAGATCTTCGAGACTCAATATCGAAACTTCAATCGGAGCGGGCGGCCACGACCAGCTCAGTAAGGCAGCGATCACCGCGCCGTGCACGGCAACAACAACGACCAGTCGCAACAGCGAAGCCGCGCGCTCTGGGCGAAGCCACGGTTTTTTTTCAATCGCAACGATCGTGTTTGACACAACAGCGCCTAGTCTTTCATTTGACACAACAGGGCTTGGTTTTTCATTTGACACAACAGCGCTTTGTCTTTCGTTTGACACAACAGGGCTTAGTCTTTTGCCTCGCGCCAAACCTCTGGCACAAAGGTGATTTGACCTTGATCATTTGAAATAAAAATTTCACCATCTTGAATGTTGGCGTGCAAGATCATGCTGCGCTGTGTCTGTGCGGCTAATTCGCGAGTATCCTCTGAAGGCAAACACACCACAGTCAAGTTACGCGCCCGCTCGAGCTTGTTGCGGATGCCATCCCACCAAATCTTGCTGTTCTGGCCGCTATAGCAATACACAACGACCTGTTTGGCACGGCCGCAAGCTTTCAAGATGCGCCGCTCGTCAGGCTGCCCAACTTCAATCCAAAGGTCAATCGAACCAGTCAAGTCTTTAAGCCAAATATCGGGTTCATCTGCGTCACTCAAGCCCTTTGTAAAGGCGAGATCCTCGTGCGCGTGCAGTGCGAACGCTAGTACACGCACCATCAAGCGCTCTTCGGTTTCAGAGGGGTGCCGAGCAAGCGTCAGGGCGTGACTGCCGTAATAGTGGCGATCGGCGTCTGCCACATTGAGCTCAGCTTTATAAATGGTTGCGCGTAGGGCCATAAATCTCGTGTGTACTGTGCGAAGTCAGGAAGTCGATTATCCTTGATTATCTGACCGAGAGCCTTTTTTAATGACAAATCCCCATATTGCCGCCATTGCCCAAACCCTTTTAGCGGCTCGCCGTGACCGACAACCGGCCGATCCGGCCCAACACGTCGATCAACTGCAATCCAACGACGAGGCCTATGCGGTTCAAGAACTGGTGCGCAAAGAACTGGCCCCCGAGCAAGCCGCCGTCGGCCGGCACTGGAAATCAGGCGCATCTTCACGAGAGGCCAGCTTATTGTCGAGCGCTCTCTTAGACTCGGGTGTCTGGGCTAGCGCCGCACAAGCCAGTGACTGGCCTTTCAATTTGCGTTTAATTGAAATCGAAATCGCCCTCAAAACCAATCGACTGGTATCGCCCGCCGAGGCCGAATCGCTGACGCACGAACAAGCACATGCCTTAATTGGCGCGATGGCGGTCACCATCGAAGTGGTTGACTCACGCTGGCAACAAACCGAACAACTGCAACCTTTGCTAAAACTAGCCGACCTGCAGACCCACGGCGCGCTGGTGGTGGGCAACTGGATGCCTTACAGCGCGCAAGAAGCTGAGCGTGACTGGGCGCGCCAGCGTTGTACCGTCAAGATTGGTCAGGCGACTGCCCAAGAGTTTATTGGTACCCATTCAATGCAAGACCCCCGTTGGCTCTTGCCGTTTTGGCTACGTCAGGTCACCGCTGGCGGCGCTTCAGTCCCCGCAGGTACTGTTGTGACGACTGGCAGTTGGTGTGGGCTACCTGCGGCTCAGCCTGGTGACTTGGTGGTGGCAAGCTTTGACGGCGTTGGCATGACGTCAGTACAGCTGTAATCGGTTAAATTTGCAGAAACAGCCCAAAACCACAGACTCAGGCGTCAATAGCCTGAGCTCAATAATTTCATTCGGAGACCACTATGCTCAAAGCCTTCCTGCGCGTAGTCTTTATTGCAGTCGCATTATTTTCTATTACACAAGCTAGCTACGCTCAGACATTTCCTGATCGGGCGATTCGCTGGATTGTGCCTTGGCCACCCGGCGGTGGCGGTGATGTGATGGCACGTTTGCTTGGAAACCCTGTTGCAGACGCCTTGGGCAAACCCGTGGTGATTGAAAACCGCGCCGGGGCGGCAGGCAACATCGGTGCCACCGCGGTTGCGCGCGCGCCAGCAGACGGCTACACCATCGCGTTTGCCTATTCGGGTACGCACTCTATCAACCGGCATCTTTATAAAGAGATGACCTTTGAAGAAAAAGACTTCACTCCAATCATCTTTTTAGCCTCAGTGCCACAAGTGCTGGTCGTCAATAGCAACTTACCTTTCAAAACAGTCAAAGACGTGATTGCTGCAGCAAAAGCCAATCCTGGCAAACTCACCTACGGCTCAAGTGGTAACGGTGCGATCAATCACTTGACGGGTCAACTGTTTGCCGACATGGCGGGCGTGCAGTTGCAGCACGTTCCCTACAAAGGCGGTGCCCCCGCAGCGACCGCTTTGCTGTCTGGCGAGATCGATATGATTTTTGGTGAACCAGCCACTCTTTTACCGAACATCGCCAGTGGTAAATTCAGAGCAATCGCGGTCACCAGCGAAAAGCGCTCGCTCACTTTGCCCGAGCTACCCACGATCGCCGAAGCGGGC
>Ga0209551_1000232_pt1 | contig 20145 bp, 15 predicted proteins | sample LauGreSuBDMM15SD_2_FD_187568 | JGI IMG/M metagenome (GOLD analysis project Ga0209551, IMG submission 187568) | Freshwater lake microbial communities from Lake Michigan, USA - Su13.BD.MM15.SD (SPAdes) (version 3) | ecosystem: Environmental > Aquatic > Freshwater > Lake | place: Lake Michigan, USA... | reverse complement strand
GCATTGCAGCTGAAGCAATTCTTTTTATAATCAATATGAAAGCAATACTTTTTCGAGAGATAAAATCATTTTTTGGTTCACCAATTGGCTATTTGGTTATTGCCATTTTCTTAATCATCAACGGATTATTTCTTTGGGTTTTCGAAGGAGATTTTAATATTTTAAATTCAGGTTTTGCTGATTTAAGCCCATTTTTTACCATTTCTCCTTGGATTTTGATTTTTTTGATTCCAGCCGTAACCATGCGCAGTTTTTCAGATGAAAAAAAACAAGGCACTTTAGAACTTTTGCTCACAAAACCAATCAGTCTTTGGCAAATTGTAAATGGAAAATTTCTCGGTGCAATGTTGTTGATTATCATTGCAATAATCCCGACTTTAATTTATGTTTACGCAATTTCGAGTTTAGGAATGCCCGAAGGAAATATTGACTTGGGAAGCACAATCGGTTCCTATTTTGGACTTTTGTTTCTAATTTCAGGTTATACTTCCATCGGTATTTTTACTTCGACATTATCTGAAAATCAGATTGTAGCTTTTATACTTTCGGTGTTTTTATGTTTTATTTTCTATTTTGGATTTGAAGGCTTATCACAGGTTTTTAAACCTTTCGAAAATATAATTTCGGCTTTCGGAATGGACAATCATTTCAAAAGTATGGAGCGAGGAGTTATTGATACACGCGATATTATCTATTTTGTAAGTATCACTTTTCTGTTTTTGTCTTTTACGGTTTACAAACTAAAATCTTATAAACTGTAATGAAAAAAAATATCAAAAGTTTACTTATTTCTTTAGGTTTTATAATGATTTTGAATGTGTTGGGAAATTATTTTTTCCATCGTTTTGATTTAACGAAAGACAGACGCTACACGCTTTCTGAAACTTCTTTAACAATTTTAAAAAACATCAAAGAGCCACTTTTTATAACCATTTATTTAACGGGAGAATTTCCTTCAGAATTCAAAAAACTGCAGTCGGAGACACGTCAAATTACCGAAGAATTTCAAGCTTACAATTCAAATATTATTGTGAATTTTGAAAATCCAATCGAAGAAGATGCCAACATGACGAAAGTGCGCGGTTTATTCAAAAAAGGGCTAACTCCGATAAATATAACTGTTGATTTAAAAGGGAAGCAATCGCAATCGATGGTTTTTCCCTGGGCAATTGCCAATTACCAAGGCAAAGAAGTCAATATTCCTCTCCTCAAAAATTTAATGGGTGCTTCAACAGAGCAAAAAGTAATTGGCTCTGTGCAACATTTGGAATATTCGTTTGCTGATGCTTTTAATAAAATCACCGTCAAAAAACAGAAAAAAATTGCAATAATTAAAGGAAATGGCGAATTGAGAGATATCTTCTTAGCTAAATTTTTAATGCAAGTTCGAGAAAGCTACCACATTGGACCATTTACTTTAGATTCTGTTGCTTCCAATCCGATGGCAAGTCTTCAAGCATTGAAAAAATATGATTTAGCGATTATTGCTAAACCAACAGAAAAATTTTCGGATGAAGAAAAGCAAGTGCTTGACCAATATATAGTAAGTGGCGGAAAAACGCTTTGGCTAATTGATCAAGTAAACATTGAAATGGACAGTTTGTACAACGAAAACGGTACTGCATTGGCGTTTCCAAATGATTTGAATTTGAATGATATGTTTTTTAAATACGGTTTCAGAATTTCACCAGATTTAATTAAAGATGAACTCGGAACACCAATAAAATTAGCTACTGGTGCACCAGGAAGTGCTACTCAATTTCAAAATTTTAACTGGAAATTTTCACCAAATATTTTTCCAGAAAGCAATCATCCTATCGTGAAAAGCATGGGCGGATTGAAATTTGAATTTGCTAATCCAATTGATACTATAAAAAACAGCATCAAAAAAACGATTCTTTTAAAATCCTCTAAAAATTCTAAGAAAATTGGAGCTCCTTATGAAGTAAATCTTAATATTGTTGCGGAAGAAACTTCGCCAAATGAATATTTAAATAAAGGTTCGATTCCCGTTTCTATTTTGTTGGAAGGTCAATTTCACTCTGTTTTTGAGAATAGAGTTTTGCCATTTAAAGACAATTCGTTTGAATTCAAAGGAAAAAAATCTAAAATGATTGTGGTTTCGGATGGCGATTTAATTAGAAATAAACTAGACAAAGATTATATTCCTGTTGAATTGGGCTACGATTCAAAATCGGGTAATCTATATGATAATAAAGAGTTTTTGATGAATTGTGTGAATTATTTACTCGACGATACAGGACTTATAAATATTCGTGGAAAAGAAGTGGATTTACCTTTGTTAGACAAGGAAAAAGTGTACGAAAATTACACAAAAACCCAAATCATAACCATTGGAATACCAATTTTGCTATTGACAATTTTCGGATTTTTATTTACTTATTTAAGGAAAAGAAAATATAGTCGATAGTGTTAATAAAAATGTTTTCTTTTTAAGGTTTATTAGATATATTTGTAAAATATAAAACAATACCTCAATCTAGGTGTTTTGATAAAATAAAAAACAAAAAATGATGAAGTTTATAGTATCGAGTTCCTACTTATTAAAGCAATTGCAAGTGCTTGGAAGTGTTATCAATAGCAGCAATACACTGCCAATATTAGATAATTTTCTATTCGATTTAGACGCAACACTTTTAACGGTTTCTGCATCCGATTTAGAAACAACGATGTCTGCTACTTTAGAAATCGATTCAGATAGCAAAGGAAATGTAGCCGTTCCAGCGAAATTGTTGTTGGAGATTTTGAAAACTTTTCCAGAGCAACCATTGACTTTTACGGTTGAAGAAAACAACACTATCGAAATCAGTTCAAATTCTGGAAAATATGCTATTGCCTATGCCGATGGACAAGAATTTCCAAAATCGGTAAATTTAGATAGTCCATCCACTACTTTGGTGCCTGCAGATGTGTTAGCAACTGCAGTGAGCAAAACTATTTTTGCAGCAGGAAATGATGATTTGAGACCAGTGATGTCTGGCGTATTTTTTCAGTTTTCGCCAGAAGGATTGACTTTTGTTGCCACGGATGCGCACAAATTAGTAAAATATGCAAGAACAGACGTAAAAGCTTCTGAAGTGGCAGATTTTATCATGCCAAAAAAACCATTGAATATTTTGAAAAGTATTTTAGGAACTTCTGATGCAGAAATTAAAATAGAATACAACGATGCCAATGCGACTTTTTCTTTTGACAATTATGTGTTGACTTGTCGTTTAATAGATGGAAAATACCCAAATTATGAAGCGGTAATTCCAAAAGAAAATCCAAATAAATTAATGATTGACCGCACACAATTTTTAAGTTCTGTTCGTCGTGTAGCGCTTTTTTCTAATAAAACTACGCACCAAATCAAGCTTAAAATTGCTGGAGCGGAATTGAATATTTCTGCAGAAGACATTGATTATTCTAATAAAGCAGAAGAAAGGCTAACTTGCGATTACCAAGGAGATGATATGCAAATTGGATTCAATTCTCGTTTTTTAACCGAAATGTTGACCAATTTACAGTCGGATATGATTTTGCTAGAAATGTCATTACCAAACCGTGCCGGAATTTTAACACCAGTTGATGGATTAGAAGAAGGAGAAAACGTTACAATGCTGGTAATGCCAGTAATGTTGAATAACTAGAAATTAGTCCAAAGCACAGCTGGTTTGGTTCGACTTACATATTATTTAAATTCCCTCAAAAAGTTTTGATAACAGGTTGAGGGGATTTTTTTGATTTAGAGTAGTTGTTTTCTAATGTTGCTATTGTTGTAGTATAAATTATAAAGCAATAGTTAATTTTATTAAAATGAAATTTTGCAAAGTGTGGTTTTAATTACTACGTTTAAAAATAAAAAAAATGATTGTATTTGAATTGTCTTTTATTTTTGAATATGCTGATAAAGTAGCATTTTAATACTTTAAACATTGTTTAAAAAAAGTATAAATTTCATAAAAAAATCATTTTATACAAAATTGCTTTTTTACTTTTGATAAAAATTGTACAAAACTATTCTTTACCTTAATTCGTATCCTCTAAAAATTGAAAAAAATGAATATTACAACAATAAACACCAACATCCAAAGCCACAAAAACGAATTGCTTTCGCATCCACTTTACGCGAAAGTACAAACTATCGATGATTTGCGTATTTTTTTAGAAAATCACGTCTATGCCGTTTGGGATTTTATGTCATTGCTCAAGGCATTACAGTCTAAATTAACTTGCACAACAACACCTTGGTTTGCTACTGCAAATCCAGAAACACGTTATTTAATCAACGAAATTGTATTGGCAGAAGAAACAGATTTGACCTTAGACGGAAGAAGACAAAGTCATTTTGAAATGTATTTGGAGGCTATGAAAGCTTGTGGTGCAGCAACTGAAAACATAGAAAGATTTTTAGAAAATGTTGCTGAAACTCAGAATATTTTTGTTTCTATTAAAAAAAGCAAACTTCCACTCGAAATCAAAGCATTTTTAGATTTTACGTTCCAGACTATTGAACAAGGAAAAGCCCACGAAATTGCAGCAGCATTTACGTTTGGACGAGAAGATTTGATTCCGAGTATGTTTACGGCGATATTGAAGAATTTTCAAGCCAATTTGCCCCATATTGATTTATCAAAACTGATTTATTACTTCGAACGTCATATTGAATTGGATGCCGATGATCATGGACCAAAAGCATTGCAAATGGTGACAGAACTGTGCGAAAATGATCCTTTGAAATGGAAAGAAGTAGAAATTGTTTCGATTGCTGCGCTCGAAAAACGAATTGGTCTTTGGAATGCTATTGAAACACAAATTATTTTGAAAGAGGAGTTGGTTTAATTTTCGGTCGCAATAAGTATTTTTTGTTTTAAAATGTTTCACTCGGATTTAATTTAAAAAATAAATTTTCATGAAATCATTTTCTAAAATAGTATTGGTTTTTACGGCAATTATTTTTTTTAATGCTTGTTCAAATAGCGAAGATTTACAAACAGTTGCTCCTGTAGGTCCAGTAATTCCAGTTGTAAATGATACAATCAAGCTAACCAAAAATTATAAATACCTTGCACTTGGAGACAGTTATACTATTGGTCAAAGTGTTTGCGCTTCTTGCCGATTTCCCATTCAATTGAATGATAGTTTGAAAAAATCTTTTAATCGCAATACATCAATTAGCACCACCATAATTGCACAAACAGGTTGGACTACAACCAATTTAAAATCAGCTATTGGAATTCAAAATCCTTCGAATGATTATGATTTAGTTACTTTATTGATTGGCGTTAACAATCAATACCAGAACAAACCTTTTGATTTATATGAGCTAGAATTCCCCGAATTGGTCAATATTGCTATAGAAAAAGCTAGAGGAAAAAAAGAAAATGTAATTGTAGTATCTATTCCAGATTATGCCTACACGCCTTTTGGAAATGGGAGTACAATCATTTCTAGTCAAATTGACAATTATAATGGTTTTGCAGAATATTATTGCATTGTCAACGGCATAACTTTTATAAGTATCACCGACATTACAAGAATGGGTTTGCTACATCCCAATCTAGTTGCCAATGATGGCTTACATCCGTCTGAGATTGCTTATAATATGTTTGTTGAACGCATTTTGCCGAAAGCAAAAATAAAATTGGGGATTTAATCTTCTGGCGCCAACTCGATTGCTAAACCATCAATCGCACTGGTAATAGTAATTTGACAGCCAAGTCTGCTGTTTTCTTTTACATTAAATGCCTCAGAGAGCATGGCATCTTCTTCATCTGATTTTTTTGGAATTTCAATTTCGTTTAAAATATAACATTGGCAAGAGGCACACATTGCCATTCCACCACAAATTCCGATTGTTCCTTCTGCTGCCAATTCATGCATACGGACCACTTCCATGATATTCATATTCATGTCGGTTGGCGCTTGCACTTCATGAATTTGTCCGTTGCGGTCGGTTATTTTTAAAGTTATGTCTTGTGGCATGTATAAGAAATGTTTTATAGTTGATTCTTAAAGTTATGATTTTATTTAATTTAATATTTCATAACTTTTGTATTTAAAACAAATATAAAAATTATTCGATAGCTTTTATAACTGCTTTTTCAGCTTCTTTTCTTGTACCATCAAAACCATCTACGCCAGAAACGGTGGTGTATTTCAGCACATATTTTTTTCCGGGATTTATTCTTTGGTATACACTTTGACACATTAAAGTAGCTTCATGAAAACCACAAAGGATTAATTTTAACTTCCCAGGATAAGTATTCACATCACCAATGGCATAAATCCCGTCAATGTTAGTTTGATAATCTAAAGCATTGTTAACTTTGATGGCGTTTTTTTCAATTTCTAAGCCCCAATTGGCAATTGCACCTAATTTTGGTGTTAATCCAAAAAGAGGAATGAAATAATCGGTTTCAATAGTTGCAACGTCACCATCTTTATTAATCGAAATGGCATTTAAATGAGTTTCCCCATGCAAAGATGTTACCTCTGCAGGCGTAATCAATTTCACTGATCCCATTTTTTTGCATTCTTGCAATTTTTCAACTGAGTCTAGTGCGCCACGGAATTCATTTCTTCGGTGAATCAAAGTAACTTCAGCAGCGACATCAGCCAAAAAAATACTCCAATCTAACGCTGAATCGCCTCCACCAGCGATTACGATTTTTTTATTCCGGAACAATTCTGGGTCTTTTACAAAATATTCTACTCCTTTATCCTCATAGTATTCAATATTTTCTATCAGCGGCTTTCTAGGTTCAAAACTACCCAAACCACCAGCAATGGCAACTGCTTTTGCGTGGTGTTTCGTTCCTTTGTTTGTGGTGATAATAAAAGTACCGTCGTCTAATTTATCTATAGTTTCTGCCGTTTCATTTAACGTAAAACCTGGCTGAAATTGTTTGATTTGCTCCATTAAGTTAGACACCAAATCTCCTGCTAAAACTTCTGGAAAACCAGGAATATCATAGATAGGTTTTTTCGGATAAAGTTCTGATAATTGTCCACCGATTTGTGGCAATGCATCTATTATATGGCATTTTAATTTTAATAATCCCGCTTCGAAAACGGCAAAAAGTCCGGTTGGTCCAGCGCCGATTATTAGTATATCTGTTTCAATCATTTTTATTGATAGGTATTTCTTTAAAAAGATAAATTTTGATAATGATTTCGGATTTGCGTTAGGGGTTGCAGTGGAAATCCTTTTTCTGTTTTTTCTTTAAAAAAAGAAAAAGATTGCAACGGGAAGCCCGGCCCGTAGGGAAACGCCCAAAAAAGCATTAAAGAATATTAACTACTGTCTCGATTTGTGGTGCAAATTTTTTAATAGTAGTTTCGACGCCAGCCCTCATTGTCATTTGGTTTACACTGCATGAAGTGCAAGCTCCTTCGAGTTTTACTTTTACATGTTTACCGTCTTCAATCGAAACCAAAGAGATATCACCTCCGTCTGAATTCAAGAAAGGTCTGATTTCTTCGAGTGCTTTTTCGATATTGATTGTTAATTCTTCTGTTGTCATATTTTTACGTTTTCAGTCTCAGTTTTCAGTCTCAGTTTACAGTTGTATAAACAAACTGCGTTCTGCTAATGTACACTGAATACTATTTCTTAACAGCAGCGCATCCTGCCATAGTTGTTATCTTTATTGCCTCAGTTGCAGGTAAATTTTGGTTTCTACTTACGGTTTCTTGCACAACATTTCGGGTAATTTCTTCAAACACACTTTCTATTGTAGATCCTGTTTGCAAGGCAGCTGGACGACCATAATCGCCTGCCTCTCTGATGCTTTGTACTATCGGAACTTCTCCAAGAAAAGGAACATTCAAGTCTAAAGCTAAATTTTTTGCGCCTTCTTTTCCGAAAATGTAATATTTGTTATTGGGCAATTCTTCTGGCGTGAAATAAGCCATATTTTCTATAATTCCCAGTACAGGAACGTTGATAGCATCCGATAAAAACATAGAAACTCCTTTTTTTGCATCTGCCAAAGCAACTGCTTGCGGCGTACTAACGACAACTGCGCCTGTAATTGGCAATGATTGCATGATAGACAAATGAATATCTCCGGTTCCTGGTGGTAAATCGATAAGCATAAAATCTAGTTCTCCCCAATCTGCATCAAAAATCATTTGATTTAACGCTTTTGATGCCATTGGTCCACGCCAAATTACCGCTTGGCTTGGTGCAGTAAAAAATCCGATAGAAAGTAACTTAATTTCGTAGCTTTCTACAGGTTTCATTTTAGATTTTCCATCAACTACTACAGATATTGGCTTTTCTGTTTCAACATCAAACATAATGGGCATTGAAGGACCATAAATATCAGCATCAAGAATACCAACTGAAAAGCCCATTTTAGCTAAAGTTACAGCAAGATTTGCAGTAACTGTAGATTTACCTACACCACCTTTTCCTGAGGCAACAGCAATGATATTTTTTATTCCAGGAATGGATTTTCCTTTGATTTCATTCGCTTTTTCTGGTGTTTCAACTTTGATATTGACTTTAACCGAAACTTCTGGAGAAAACTTATCGTGAATTAATTTTTTGATATCGTCTTCTGCCCGTTTTTTTATGTGCATTGCAGGTGTTGAAATGAGCAAATCTACCGTAACTTCATCACCAAAAATAAGTACATTTTTGACGGCTCCGCTCTCGACCATATTTTTTCCTTCTCCTGCAATAGTAATGGTTTCTAATGCTTTAAGAATTTCTTTTCTGTCTAATTTCATTTTAAAATTTCAAGTGTAATGTTTTAAGTTTAATTTTATTTAAACTGAATATGAATTGCAAAGATAGTTTGAATTAGTCGAATGTCAAAAGTTGGATGTCAAAAGTTTTTGATGGTTGAATAACAATTTCTTATTGTGAAATATTGGTACAATAAATTGTGATTTTATTATTTCGAAACAAATTCTAACGCTTCCAAACTTACTGTTGAAGTAAAAACGCCATAATTTACAACCGCTTTATTTTTTTCAATTTTATCAATTGTGCCAACCGCTTTGCCATCAAACATCCTTACTCTGTCTCCCAATTTTAAGATTGGTTTTGGCTTTTCAACTACTTCATTTGCTTTTAACTTCTTTTCTTTTTTAGCAATACGAATTTCTTCAACTTTTACTTCTACTTCCTTGATAACTGCCTTTTCTTTGTCTTTTTTAATCGACACTTCTTTGATAGATGCTTTTCGACGTTTTGAATTTTCCATTTCAACAATCTTTAAAAATTCACCAATCAGTTCTTTTTTATTTTTGTTGTTGAAATAATTTTCAGCGATATTTTCAAATTTTTGTCCGATGTAAATCAACTTTTGGTTGCTGTCATACAATTCTTGGTAACTCTCCAATTTTTGTTTGATTTTTGTATTGATGTTTTCCATTTTTACGCTTTCTTCTCGGGCTTTTACTTCTTCTACTTTCAAATTTTGAGAAGTTTTTTCCATTTTTGAGCGCTCCTTTTGAAGATTGGCAATGGTTTTGTCAAATCGCACTTTTCCGGTTTCTATTTTCTTTTTTGCGCGATTGATTAATCCGAAAGGAATTCCGTTTTTTTGCGCCACTTCAAAAGTAAAAGAACTTCCTGCCTGTCCCAAAGCCAATTTATACATGGGTTCCAACGTTTTTTCGTCAAAAAGCATATTGGCATTGATGGCAAAAGGCAATTCGTTGGCTAAAATTTTTAAATTAGAATAATGCGTCGTAATGATTCCAAAAGCTTCTCTATGGTAAAACTCTTCCAAAAAAATCTCTGCCAAGGCACCACCTAAATCCGGATCGGAACCTGTTCCAAATTCATCAATCAAAAAAAGTGTTTTGTTATTGCATTTTTTCAAGAAATAATTCATGTTCTTTAAGCGATAACTATAAGTACTCAAATGATTTTCTATAGATTGATTATCGCCAATGTCGGTTAAAATCCTATCAAACAAAAAAGTTTCGCTTCGTTCGTGCACCGGAATCAGAATACCTGACTGTAACATCAGTTGAAGCAGTCCAACCGTTTTTAAGGAGATGGTTTTTCCGCCTGCATTGGGTCCAGAAATGACAATTATTCTATTTTCATGGGCTAATTCGATGCTTTGTGGATGCGTTATTTCGTTTTTTTCTTTGTTGTTCAAATATAAAATAGGATGATATGCATCGCGCAAAAACAATCTTCTATTTTCGGTAATTTCGGGCAAAATGCCATTTATTTTTCTAGCATATTTTGCCTTAGCCGCCACAACATCAATGTCACTCAAAAAATCTTGGTACTTTATTATTAAAGGTAAAAAATGACGAATGGCATTGGTCAGTTGTTTTAAAATTCGAGTGATCTCTTCCTTTTCTTCATATTCCAAATTGCTTAATTCACGTGAATATTGCAATGTGGTTTCGGGTTCGATATAGGCGATACTTCCTGTTTTTGAACTTCCCATAATCGAGCCTTTCACTTTTCGTCGGTACATTGCTAAAACAGCTAAAACCCTTCGATTGTTGACAAAACTTTCTTTAATATCATCTAAATATCCCAACGAATTGTACTGCGACATCGCCATTCCAAAACTTTGGTTTACCTTTCCTCGAACCGAATTCATGTCTCGGCGAATATTTAGTAAATCTGGGGAAGCATTGTCTTTTATCTCACCATATTTATCTAAAACATCATCAATTTGATTGATGATATCTTTTGTAAATTCAACCCGTAAGGCCCTTTGGTTTAAATTAGGGTAATATTCGTCAAACTTTTTCAAGAATAATATTAAGAAATTGGAAGTTGTAGAAATGGCCGCTATTTTTCTAAAACTATTGGCTTCTAGAAAACTATCTTCAATAGCTAAAAATTTGATTTCATGCGAAATAGCATCAAATCCATGATTCGGTAATGCATTGTTATTATCAAATGACGAACGGTATTCTGAAGTTTGCAAAAGCGATTGCATCAAAGTAGGTTTGTCTTTGAAGGGTTCAATAAGCAGGGCTTTTTCACTACCAATTTCGGTGTTGCAAAGTGCTGAAATGGTTTCTAAAACAGTAGGAAATTGAAGGTCTTGTAATGTTTTTTCTGTAATCGATATCATGTATTATGCTTGAAAATTCAAAGTTACAAAGTTTAGAAGGTTCAAAATATAAAAGTTGGTATATTTGTTAAAAATTAACTTATGTTGAAAGATACTATTTCAAAATCTTGGCAATTGGTTCTAAGAGATGAATTTGAAAAGCCGTATTTTCAAGAATTGGAGAATAATATTACTAATGAATATAAAAATGGCGTTTGTTTTCCGCCAATGGAATTGATTTTTGAAGCTTTAAACCAGTGCTCCTTCGAAGATTTGAAGGTCGTAATTATTGGACAAGATCCCTATCATGGAGAAAACGAGGCCAACGGCTTGTGTTTTTCTGTCAATGATAATGTAAAAATTCCTCCGTCTTTGAGAAACATTTTTATAGAGATAAATAATGATTTAGACCAAATTTTCATTCCAAGCTCGGGGAATTTAGAACGTTGGGCAAAACAAGGAATTTTACTTTTGAACGCAACATTAACCGTTAGTAAAGATATTGCCAATAGCCATAAAAATTTGGGATGGACATTTTTTACAGATGCGATTATACAGTCAATCTCGGATAAAAAAGAGAATATTGTTTTTTTACTTTGGGGAAATTTTGCGCAACAGAAAGGATTGCAAATCGATAACAATAAGCATTTTGTTTTAGCATGTGGTCATCCTTCTTTTGCAAGTAGCCACAAAAAATGGTTTGGAAATAAGCATTTTAGCCAAACAAATGCTTATTTGAATTCGATTGGGAAATCAGAAATTATTTGGTAGAAGTAGGCTTATCTTTTTAAAGCAAAGTGCGACTTGAGTTCTTTTTGAGATCCATTGATATCTTCGTATTTCAAAACGAACCAATAGTCTGTTGCAGGCATTGGTTTGTTTACAAAAGTACCATCCCAACCGCCTCCTGTTGGACTAATTTGTTTGAGCAATTTCCCCATTCTATCAAAAATAAGAATAGTTGATTGTGCAGGATTTGGGATTTCGTTAATGTTCCAAAAGTCATTAAAACCATCGCCGTTTGGTGTAAAAAACCTTGGGAAATTATAAGCATCTATCGTAAAAACAAAATCATTACAACCGTTTTTATCTTTAACGGTAATGGTGTAGGTGCCTCCCAAAGAAATATTGAAAACATTACTTTCCTGAAAAGGACCTTCATTCAATTGATACAAATATTCGCTAATACCACTGGTAATGTTTACGGTGATGGTTTGTACATAATCAAAATCAATTCCTACTGTTGCAGTGGCAGTTGCAGGAGATGATTTTTTTACTGTCGCAGTTAAATGAATTTCACAACCCGTAATTAGATTTGTAGCTACTACGCGGTAAATCCCCTCTTGATCTGCCTCAATTTTACTAGCTGTATTGTTAATCAGAGATCCATTAAAAGTCCAATAAAAGCTATAATCTAAATTAGATAAGCCAGTATCAATGTTTGCAGGAGAAATGACTACATTGTTTTGATCAACACAAAAATAATAAACATCGCGTGTGGAAGGAGCTTGAGGAACAGGATTTATAATAATTGTTGTTGGATTGCTAATACAACCGTCCAGGTTTTTTACAAATATATTATAGTCATCTGCTTCGACATTGTTAAAAACAGTACTATTTTGAAACGTAATTCCATCGATACTATAACTAAAATCATTACCTAAGGGAGCGGTGACTTCAATACTTCCTTTTGAAATTAAACAAGTTGGATCAGTAGAAATTAAAGTTGGCGCAACTGGAACCGTTGGTGTTATGTTGATGATGGCTATTTTTATAGTAGAAGTACAGCCATAATAATTTCTTGCGGTTACATAATAACTGCCTGAAAATAAGTTATCGAAGATGGGAGAGGATTGGTAATTAATGTTATCAATGCTATAGGTATAACTTGGATCAACAGGAGGATTTATTTTAATTTGGCCCAAAGGATTACTGCAAGTGGGTTGAGTAATTGTTATTTTTGGTTCTTTTGGAAAAGTGGGTGCATTAAAAATTATTGCTAATGTGATTGGAGAAATACATCCACCACCATCTTTCACGGAGACGTTGTAGGTATTTGGTGTTAAAGCCAAAAATTCATTGGATACTTGAAAATTTGTACCATCAATAGAATAGGTAAAACCAGTTCCTAAATCTGGATTTTTCACTTTGACGCTTCCTGTTGAGGTGGTACATGTTGGTTGAGTTAGCTCTAAAGTTGGGGCATTTGGTGTTCCTACTGCATTGTTTATTATTTTTTGAGAAGTTGTAGAAATACAACCCGCCGCATTTTTCACCGAAATGTTATAAGTGTTTGGTGCTAAAGCCAAAAATTCATTGGACACTTGAAAATTTGTTCCGTCAATGGAGTAGCTAAATCCAGTTCCAAGTGCTGGTGTGGTAACGGTAATAGAACCAGTTGCCGTCGCACAGGTTGGTTGTGTATCCGCTAAAATCGGAGCGGCAGGACTTGAAGGAGCATTGTTTATTATTTTTTGTGAAGTTGTAGAAATACAACCAGCCGCATTTTTCACTGAAATGTTATAAGTGTTTGGTGCTAAAGCCAAAAATTCATTGGACACTTGAAAGTTTGTTCCGTCAATGGAGTAGGTAAATCCAGTTCCAAGGGCAGGTGTGGTAACGGTAATAGAACCAGTTGCCGTCGCACAGGTTGGTTGTGTATCGGCTAAAATCGGAGCAGCAGGAATAGGACTCACCAACAACTGAACCGCATTGCTTATAATTTTAAAAGACGTCGAATTTACTTCGCAATAATACTGGTTTTTATCGAAGGAAGCTGGTGCATTATTGATCGACAATATATAACTTGTTGCTCCACTGTAATTGGCATTATTTACGACATTTACCCAAGTATTTGAAGCAGTTAGCACTTTCCATTGGTAAGTATAAGTCAATCCAGCATTCAAAGTAGTAGTAAATGTTGTCGATTCGTTTTCGCAAATAATTCTTTTTACTGGATTGACACTTGCGATAGGAATGGTTGTTATCGGTGCGTTCGCGCCAATCCCAGCGCAGCTTTCTGTAGAAATAATTGTCCAATCCGCAGGGTCAAAAGCAGGTTTTGGAGCGATTGCGGTTAGATTTCTAACAATAGAATAACCAGCAAATGGTGGCGCTTGAACATTGTCTATCAAAACACCATTGTTTAATAAATTAAATTCATCATTTCCATTAAAACCTGTGGCAAATGGAAAATAGTTTAGTATACCGCAAGGAATAGTACTAGTTCCAATTCCTATTAAGAAAATTTCGCCCGGTAAAATTGTTCCCGATAAATTGATGGTATAATCTAGCGTTCCGCCGATATTCAAATATCTTTCTAAACTATAATTACTTAAATTTTTGGCAACTGCCGTTCCATTATAAATTTCAAAAATCCCTCCATCACCCATTTGTGCATCATATATTTCAGAGATATAGATATCAGAAGAATAAGTAATATTATAAGTAGAATTGATTATCGTAAAAGGCGAAGTCGACAATCCTGTACAATTGTTAGTGGTAATTGATATGTTGCCAGTAGTGGTATTAGTAGGAACAACTGCTTCCAATAAAGTATTGGATATAACATTGAAACTGGTTGCTTCAAAGCCATTGAATTTTACGGAGCTTGTTCCCGTTCCTGCTTGAAATCCATTTCCTGTGATTGCAACAACCGTATTTCTTGGTCCGTTTGTTGGAAAAAAAGAAGTAATTGCTGGTTGGACACAAGTGGTTGTAACAGATCCATTCAATATAAAATCGTCCAATCTAAAAGTTCCTGTTCCAGTAGCGCCACTCAAAATAATTTGAACAGTAACGGTTCCTGTTAATCCGGCAACGGCGTTGGTCACGTTGGTTACGCCAATAGCAGAGCCGGTAGTCGGTACTGTTCCGGTTCCTACATCAATTCCGTTGATTTTCATTGCCCAATTTTGAGCACCGGTGTTGCTTCTAACTCTCCAAAAATTAAAGGAGGTAACAGCCAATTGATAATTTGAAGCTACATTGAAAGTTAAAGTAATCGTCTCTGTTGGACTTGCGGTGCTACTCAAACGAATAGCATTTCCCATATTTCCAGTTCCGTTACTCCAAGTTCCAGTAGTATTCGACCAAGAGGAATTGGATAAATTGGTATTGAAAATAGTTGGAGCATCGCTGTAAGGATGCGAATTTATTGTTGTAGTTCCGAAATCATGCTGATAGATTTGAGCATAATTGTATTGATAACCGAAAATTAAAAAAAGAAATAAAAGTAATTTACAGTGCTTATTCAACTTAATGAAACGATTGGTCATACAATTTGTTTTAAATAAATCCCATTAGTTTTGGGTGGTGCAATTTAAAACAAAATTCTAAACCTGAATTGATTTCTATTTTAAAAAAATATTATTTAAAATAGGTAAAAATCCAAATTTAGAATTTCAAAATGTGTAGCTTTTTTCTGGGCTGTTTTACTGCAATTAATGTTAATTACACTATTTTAAACCAAAAAACGAACTACTATTTAATAAGATCAAAACTTCTTTTAACAAAAGCTGTTAATTCCTCACCTTTCAATAGGTTTTGAGACAATTTAGCCAAGTCTAAAGCTTGTTTTACCAAACTTTCTTGTGCCGATTTATCGGTATTGTTTAAAATTGAAGTTGCCAAATCAGAGTTAGTGTTCACCACTAAATTGTACATTTCTGGCATATTTCCCATTCCAAACATTCCGCCGCCGCCAGATTGACTCATTTCTTTCATACGACGCATGAACTCTGGTTGTGTGATGATAAATGGCGAAGCATTGCTGTCTAAAGCTTCCAATTGAACAGAATAAGTTGAATTTGAAATGATAGTTTCTAAAGTAGTTTTCAAACTCTCTTTTTCTTCATCAGAAAGTTTAGAAATCGTAGTTTCGTCTTTTTTAATCAAATTGTCAATGTGATCTGAATCCACACGAACAAAAGTCAAATCAGCATTATCACCTTCAATTTTTTGAATCAAGTGCGAGATAATTGGCGAATCTAAAAGCAAAACTTCATATCCTTTTTCTTTCGCAGTTTGGATATAAGCATGCTGTGCATCTTTATTTCCAGCGTATAGAACCACCAATTTTCCGTTTTTGTCGGTTTGTTTCTCTTTTAGATTTTCTTTGATTTCATCTAAAGTCAAATATTTATCGTCAACGGTCGGATACAAAACAAAAGCACCTGCTTTTTCATAAAATTTTGGTTCAGAAAGCATTCCGTATTCTAAAACGATTTTGATGTCGTTCCATTTTTTCTCAAAATCTTCGCGGTTATCCGTAAAAAGTGCTTTCAATTTATCGGCAACTTTTCTGGTAATGTAGTTCGAAATTTTCTTCACATTACTATCTGCTTGCAAACCAGAACGAGAAACATTCAAAGGAATATCTGGCGAATCAATCACCCCTTTCAGCATAGTTAAAAATTCTGGAACAATTCCTTCGACATTATCCGTAACGTAAACCTGATTTTGATACAATTGGATTTTGTCTTTTTGAATTTGCATGTCCGAACCTAATTTTGGGAAATACAAAATCCCAGTCAAGTTGAATGGATAGTCAACGTTCAAATGAATATTGAACAACGGCTCTTCAAATTGCATTGGATACAACTCGTGGTAAAACTGTTTGTAATCCTCATCGGTCAAATCGGCAGGTTGTTTTGTCCAAGCTGGATTTGGGTTGTTGATGAAATTATCAACGTCAAGGTATTCTGTTTTGTAGTCTTCTGGAGCATCTTCTGGTTTTGGAAGTGCTTCACTTTTTGTTCCGAATTTAATCGGAATAGGCATGAATTTGTTGTATTTATTCAACAATTCTTTGATTTTTGAATCTTCAAGAAAATCTAAAGAATCTTCGGCTACGTGCAAAACAATTTCAGTTCCGCGGGTAGTTTTGTCTGATAGCTCTAACGTGAATTCTGGGCTTCCGTCGCAAGTCCAATGTGCTGCTGGCTCGTCTTTGTATGATTTTGTAAAAATCTCTACTTTTTCGGCAACCATAAAAGCAGAATAAAAACCAAGTCCAAAATGCCCAATAATGCCTGAATCTTTTGCAGAATCTTTGTATTTGTCTAAGAATTCTTCTGCGCCAGAAAAAGCCACTTGATTGATGTATTTTTCAACTTCGTCGGCAGTCATACCTAAACCTTGGTCGATGATATGGATTTTCTTTCCTTCTTTATCTACTTTAATTTCGATAATCGGATTGCCATATTCTACATTGGTTTCGCCAATGCTCGTAAGGTGTTTGAGTTTTAAGGTTGCATCGGTCCCGTTAGAAATCAATTCGCGCAAGAAAATTTCGTGGTCGCTGTATAAGAATTTTTTGATTAAGGGAAAGATGTTTTCAACCGAAACATTAATTTTTCCTGTTGTCATAGTTATAATTTTTAAATTAGTTTGTTGTTTCCTCCATTTCAAATAAAATACCAAACCAAAAAAAGTGACAAATTGGCGTGAATGTTCATTATAAAATGAAATTTATTCAGTGTTGTAACACTTTTTAGAAATGGTAATTTTTACTTTTTTTGAACCTCTAAAAACGCTTGCAGTTAAAAGAAGTTGGCGATTATGAAGTACAAAAACAGTTGGTACAAACGGACTTCAAACCAAGCGAAAAGCTGCATTTAACAGCGAAATCGCTTATTTATTTTCGATGTGTTTGTTGTAGGTAGTTTGGCAAACCTTATCCTTCGCCTTAAAATTGGCCATGTCGAAATCGACTGCCTTGGCAATGCTCGTTAAGTCAGCAACAGCTTGAAATAGCAATTCATTTTGCTGGCGTTGAATGCGTTCAATGAAATTTATTTTATTGCTTCCTTTTTCAGATGCTGAAACGAGTATTTCTTCAGTTTTGGGATCTATTGCGAACAAGAATGACTTTTTCATAATATTGATTTGCTTTTAAAAAATTAGTGGAGATGACAGCGACCACTAGAATTGGTGGTTTTGTTTTTACATCTATTTCCTTTTTTTGTAGTCCCGGTGCATTGGGTGGTAGCACTCGACGACTTTTTGGATTTGCTTTTGCTTTTATCGCAGCAATTTGTCCCCACTGTCCTGTCATGTACTTTGCATGTACAACTATTGGACTTGCTGCGATTACATTGAAAACAAAGCAACTGAATGTTGGAGGCGTCGCTACTTCCTCCACAAGAGAATGGCGTAATATGGTCGTATTCTAAATTGGAAGAGCTGCCGCAGCACCGACAACTTCCACCATCTCTTGCATACACCATTTTTTTTGTGCTGACAGAGATATAGCGACTTTGAGAGAAACAAGTAGTGCTAATTAAGAGTAGTGCTAGGAATAAAAGTAATTTTCTCATTTTGCTGCGTTGTTTTTGGATATTATATGACTTGATTGGCTTCTTAATATTGCACTTGGCGAGGTTGCAAAGTTCGAAACTTTATATTTTCTGCAAAAGATAAAAATTCTTGCAAAACGTTAAAGTGAACTTACAAGAAAATTCGCAATTGCGAAAAAATGCCGTTAGCAGCAAATTTTTTTCTTATTCTCATCGTTTAATTATCTTAAATGTTTTCGTCACGCTTAACGTGTCTAAATTCGTGCTTTTTAAGTTTATTTTATAAATTTCAGTGAACAATGTGTCCGTCTTTGATTCGTCATTTATCCACTCACTTGTTTGTTTTAGTGTCGTCGAAAGCTGAGAAAAGTCTTTACTGAAAGAACTTGATAATTGATAAAGTAAACCGTGGTGGTCTTCCGTTGTCAAATAGATGAATTCTTTCTTATTTGTGCAATTGTCAATTATATGTAATGAAAAGTAGTAAACATCGTTATCGCACTCACGAGATTTATTGAAACATATTAGTCCAAACCTGTTTTTTGATATAAAGAATTTTCCATAGTAATAATTACATTCACCAACTACTTTTTCATGACCATTTAATTTATGATATGTTAAACTGTCAATTAGTTTAAACTTATTAAAATCAATTTTTTTGTGGTCTTTTATTGAAAAATGGTGCTTTTCAATATTATTTACAGTTTTTAGTACTTTACAAGAGTCGCCTTCTTCAGTTGTAGGTCTATCATATATTATATAACCAAAAAGTAATATTAGTATTGTCAACACACAAATTTTCAAGTATTTCATGTTTCGATAGTTTAAATTTGCTGCTAACTTAAATTGCTACGCATTAAAATCCAACTTTTCCTTCTAAATCGGCATTTGATAAGCACATTGTTGCCAGTTTGATATTTTCCCCAAATATAAAAATAAATCTTTACAAAACGCTAAACACCAGCGCTAGTGTTAAAATTTTAAGGAACAATTATTAATGAGTTATTGTGAAAGCTGGTTGATAATCCTACAAATCCCATTGTTTGTATTGCACTAGTATCTTACATGAAAACAATAGCGTCTGACACATCAACAATTGGGTTTTGCACTGCCGCAATGGCAGTTTACATTCAAACAATAGCATCTTACACTGCCTCAATGACAGCTAACACTGCCTCAATGGCAGTTTACACTGCCTCAATGGCAGTTTACATTTAAACAATGGCCATTTACACCATCGCAATAGCTTCTCACACAAAAAAGGTGAAATTGGAGTAAAAAACTTTAAAAATGATTAATTAGTTTAAAAATACTATTACTGAAAAAACACATTTCGGCATCAGAAATACGTTGAGCAAATTGTAAACATCAGTGCTTGTCTTAACAAAAATGAGGTGTAGTATAGAAAAAAATACTATTGAGCTGTTACTTCCCAACTTTAAACAAAAAAGTTTTGTCTTCTTGGCTCAAACTGTCATAGCCCGATTGACTAATTTTATCTAAAATTTCGTCAATTTGTTGTTGGTTTTTGTCTTTGGTCACAATTCTTGAAGCTGTCTTAGGAGTAGGAGCACTGAAGTTTTTGTGGACTTTTTTAAACGGCATCTTCTTTTTCGGTTGGAATAAATTAACGAAAGTATCAACGATTTTGGTAAACCATCCTGCTAAATCAGTTCCGTTTTGCAGTTGTTTGATGTACAAATAGCCAAACAATGCGCCACCCAAATGTGCCAAATGTCCACCCGTATTTTCAAGCGGAAGTTGCACCAAATCAATCACAATTAAAGCAGCAGCGA
>Ga0209551_1000227_pt1 | contig 20194 bp, 15 predicted proteins | sample LauGreSuBDMM15SD_2_FD_187568 | JGI IMG/M metagenome (GOLD analysis project Ga0209551, IMG submission 187568) | Freshwater lake microbial communities from Lake Michigan, USA - Su13.BD.MM15.SD (SPAdes) (version 3) | ecosystem: Environmental > Aquatic > Freshwater > Lake | place: Lake Michigan, USA... | reverse complement strand
GTATTAAACGAAAAGGGAGGGTCTGGAACCTCGCCGATACCCGAGCCATCCGAAGAGATAGCTTTAGCGAAAGTGTGGTAAGTACTTTTTCTTACCTGGTACAGCCTAGGTATGCCTTGCTTACTTTGAAATACGATTTGTAGGTAGGAGCGCTGACTGGAACAGGTAAATTCCCTAAGAAAGTAACCCCACAAAAATCCCCAAGAAGTGAAACCTCTTGGGGATTTTTGTGGGGTAAAAGTCGGCCCTTAGATAGCGGCTACCAATTTCACGTCTAGCTTTACTTCGTCGTAGATCATTTTGTCTGCAAGATTTTCGAAGTAGCTTCCTGAACGGAACTTGATTTCGAATTTGGTACGATCAAAGGTGATCTGACCGGTAGCAGTAATTTTTTTGCCCGCTACTGTCGCTTTTGCAGGGAAAGAAACTTTTTGCGTGATGCCCTTGATGGTCAAGTTACCAGTGATCGTGTAGTCTGTCCCGTTGCTGGATTTTGCTTCTGTGATTTTGAAGGTAGAGGTGTTGAATTTCTCTACAGAGAAGAAGTCATCCGACTTCAGGTGGCCGGTCAGGCCACCTTTCGACTTGGCATCTGTCAAGTCTTCTACAGTTAGGTTGACCATGTCCATGTCAAAGGATCCGCCAGTGATTTTACCACCAGAAACATCCAAAGTAGCATTTTTAAGAGGTACATATCCCCAGTGGGTACCAGTTACCTTGGAGGCTTCCCAGCGAATTTGACTTTCTGCTTTGTTGACAGTTGCAGGAGCTTCTAGGTCTACTGTTGAGAAAAAGGTGCTTAGTCCAAGGAATAGCGTGGTAAGAAGTTTCATAAGTGGTGTTGTTAAATGAGTTGAAAATAGGTTTCCTTTCTATAGACTAAAAAAGAAGGCAATTGGTTTAACGAAGTTCTAAAAAAAAGAGTTCTTAAAAAAAATACCCAAAGAATAGGATGTGTTTTTTGTTTGGGAGGTTCTTTTTCCCGTAACTTTTTCAACGAAATTTAAACTTCCCCTTCTGATGAAAAAAATAATCTTCTTCCTGTTCTTTTTACCCCTGCTTTCCGTGGGGCAAAGCCATGAATCTCGAATCAAAACAATTTACGATACCGAACTTTCCTCAGGCCATACCTATGACAACTTGCGATATCTCTGTAAGGAGATAGGAAATCGACTTTCCGGTTCTCCAGGTGCGGCTGCAGCAGTGGACTGGACCAAGCAGCTGATGGAGAGCTATGGCTTTGACACGGTTTACCTACAGCCCGTGATGGTACCCCACTGGGAGCGTGGAGGCACCGATGTGGTGCGGATAGTGAATTCAAAAAAACAGGGAACGATAGAATTAGCCTCTTTGGCACTAGGCAATACCCAGGGTACTGGATCCAAGGGCCTGCTGGGTCAGGTGGTGGAGGTGAAGGGTCTGGCTGGATTGCAAGCTTTAGGGAGCCAAGTGAGAGGAAAGATTGTCTTCTTCAATGGGCCAATGGATCCGACCAAGGTGGATGCTTTTGAAGCCTATTCAGGAGCTGTAGGGCAGCGAGGTTCGGGAGCTGCTGAGGCGGCTAAGTTTGGAGCTATCGCCACGGTGGTACGATCCATGAACAATCGAGTGGATGGCTATGCCCATACGGGTAACCAGCGCTATGCGCCGAATGTAACCGCTATTCCTGCCTTGGCTATCAGCACGAAGGATGCGGAGTTGCTCAGTAGCCTGCTTGCAGATCAGGCTGATTTACAGCTGTATTTAGAGTCCCACGGGGAAATGAAGACGGAGAAGTTATCCTACAATGTCATCGGTGAACTGAGGGGTAGTGAAAAACCAGAAGAAATTATTGCTGTGGGTGGTCACCTTGATTCATGGGACGTAGGAGAAGGAGCACATGACGATGGAGCTGGATGCATGCAAGGCATTGAGGTCCTCCGATTGTACAAGCAGTTGGGATGGAAGCCCAAGCGTACGCTCCGAGCAGTGATGTGGATGAATGAAGAGAATGGCCTTCGTGGTGGGCAGGAATATGCTCGAGTTGCCAAAGAAAAAGGAGAAAAGCACATTGCGGCCATTGAATCCGATTCGGGTGGATTTTTACCCATTGGATTTTCTTCTACAGGTACTGCTGAGCAGCGTGCTAAAATCACCTCTTGGGCGGAATTGTTGCGCCCTTACCAGTTGTGGAATCTTCAAAAATCAGGTGGGGGAGCAGATATTGGTCCGCTTCGGGACCAAGGAACCCTCCTAATCGGCTTGCTTCCTGATTCCCAGAAGTACTTTATTTACCACCATACGGAGGCTGATGTGTTTGAGGCAGTGGATAAGCGAGAACTGGAATTGGGAGCAGCGGGAATGGCTGCTCTTGTGTATCTCCTTGATCAAGAAGGTATTTAAAGCGCCATTTCTGGAAGAAAAATTTTCAAACAAAAATTTAAAGACAGGATTAAATGGCCTGGCTCATCGAGTTGAAGTTGATAAAAAATTTGTTTGATGATACTTCGTCCTGATAATCAGATGCTTATTATTTATCCTCGCCAAATCAAACAAGCTTATGGGGTAGAAATTTGGAGTTTGGAGAGGGCTGAAAAAGCTCCATTCGTGTAAAAATTGCCTTCATTTCGGTTTAAATGAAGTGTTATGAAAAAAAGTTAAAAGACTCTCTTGTTTTTTGAAATTAAAAAATGATAACTTTAAAACTCGATTTAATCTGAAAACCATTTAACCTTAATCCAAGTCAATAAAAAAAAAATTATGAGAAAGTTCATCGCTTTGTTCATGCTTGCAGGCATCCTTTTTGTTCCTGCTTTCGCTAACGCTCAAGATGCACCTGCTGCCGCAGCTGCCACAGAAGCAACACCTGCAGCAGAAGAGACTGCTGCATCACCAACAGTAGTTGACGACGAGATCGTCGCTGAGGAGCAAAGCTTCCATCAGCTTATCAAAGAAAAATTCATCGAAGGAGATCCATTGTACATGACTCCAGTATTGCTTTGCTTGATCATCGGTCTTGCTATTGCGTTGGAGAGAATCGTTACGCTTAACATGGCGACTACTAACACCAAGAAATTGTTGTTGAAAGTAGAAGATGCTTTGGCTTCTGGCGGAATTGAAGCAGCAAAGGAAATCACTAGAGACACCAAAGGTCCTGTAGCCTCTATCTTTACTCAAGGCTTGATGCGTTATGCAGAAGGCATTGACATGGTAGAAAAGTCTATCGTTTCTTACGGTTCTGTTGAAATGGGACGTTTAGAGAAAGGCCTTATCTGGGTTTCTTTGTTCATCGCTCTTGCTCCAATGTTGGGCTTCTTCGGTACTGTAGTTGGTATGATCTTCGCCTTCGATACAATCGAAGCAGCTGGTGATATCTCTCCATCTATCGTAGCAGGTGGTATCAAAATTGCCCTTTTGACTACAGTAGCTGGTTTGATCGCAGCGATGATCCTTCAATTGTTCTACAACTACTTGGTGTCAAAAATTGACTCTTTGGTGAACGATATGGAAGATGCTTCCATTTCATTTGTTGATATCTTGGTTAAGCACAAATTGACTGGTAAGTAATTACCAGCTCAATCTACTTGCTCAATTATTAAAGTTATAAACAACTGAAACTATGGATGCTTACGATATAATGCTTTATGCCACCTACTTGCTTGCAATAGTTGGCACCATCTTGTCCGTCGTGATGCCCTTGATTAAGTCTTTGGATGATCCGAAAGGATTGTTGAAGTCTGGTCTAGGCGTACTAGGACTAGTTGTACTTTTCGTTATTTGCTACAGCCTTTCTAGCAACGAAGTACTACCAAAATTTGAAGGATCACCCTTTAATTTGACTCCTGGTTTATCACAGTTCATCGGAGGTATGTTGGTCATGACCTACATCCTCACCGTTATTGCAATTGTGTCTATTGTAGTCACAGAACTTACTAAAGCTGTCAAATAAAATGGCAAGAAGTAAAAATAGAATGAGTAATGAGATCAATGCGGGATCGATGGCGGATATCGCCTTCCTTCTGTTGATCTTCTTCCTCGTAACTACTACTATTGCTTCGGATAAGGGGATTCTAAACGTCCTTCCTCCGAAGCAGGATCCCAATGTGCCACCCCCAGATATCAAGAAAAACGAGCGAAATATCTTCAACGTCTTGATCAATGCCAACAACGACTTGTTGGTTGAAGGGGAGTACAGAAGGACAGCAGAAGGTCTTGATAAAGATTTCAAAGAATTTATCATGAATTTTGGAGCTCCGAATGAGGAGGCAGCTGCCTTGTACAAATCTCTTCCAGCTTCCTTACAAGGACAAGCCCTAAGAAGACCTGATTCATCGGATCACCCTGGTGAGGCAGTAATCTCCATTAAGACTAACAGAGGAACCAACTATGCTGTATTCCTTGAGGTGTTCGATTTAGCCAAAAAGGCATATTTCGGTGTGTATTCTGAAAGAGTAGGACTTACTGCTGACGAATACAGAGCGTTAACTGGTGATGACGAGGCTTCTACAGCACTTCAAAACAAGGGTAAAGAAGGGATTCCAATGGCGATCTCTATAGCTGAACCTGATAAAACGGGAGGAAACTGATATGGCAAAGTTTAGAAAGAAAAAGTTAAGTGGTGGAGACCAAATCAATACCTCTGCCCTTCCAGATATCATTTTCATGTTGTTATTCTTCTTCATGGTAACTACCGTATTGAGAGAGCAGGATGTCCTAGTTGATCAGAAAATTCCTCAGTCTTCACAGCTGCAAAAGCTGCAAAATAAGACCTTGATTTCCTACATTTTCATTGGAAAGCCAAAAAATGCGAGTCTTTACGGTTCTGAACCTAGAGTTCAAGCCAATGATGTATTGATTAGCTCTCCGGAAATTGTGCAATGGGTAAATCAGGAACGTGATAAATTACCTGAAGCAGATCGTGGGTCTATCACCATCTCTTTGAAAGTAGACAAAGAAGTGAAGATGGGTCCTATTTCTGACGTGCAGACAGAATTGCGTAATGCAGATGCACGTAAAGTCTTGTATGCTTCCACTAAAAAAACTGAAGTAGACTAATAATCTTTCTCGTATATTGAAAGCCATTCGCTAAGCGAATGGCTTTTTTTATTTCTATCCTTATGAACACCCACCCAACCTCCAACAAGAAAGTTCAACGTGCATGGGCCATGTACGATTGGGCAAATTCAGTATACAGTCTGGTGATCTCCGCTACGATATTTCCAGTGTATTACAATAGTGTCACGCAAGCTTCAGATGGCTCCGATACCGTTTCCTTCTTCGGCTGGGAAGTCGTCAATACGGTGTTGTATTCCTATTCGATCTCGTTTTCATTCCTCGTGGTTGCCTTGCTGGCTCCCTTGCTTTCGGGCATTGCAGATGCCGCTGGTAATAAATTGAACTTTATGAAGTTCTTTGTGTACCTGGGGGCAGTATCCTGTATTTCCTTATTCTTTTTTACGGGTGAAAACCTTGAATTTGGAATTATTGTCAGTGTTTTAGCAAGTGTTGGATTTTCAGGCAGTATCGTGTTTTACAATTCCTTTTTACCTGAAATAGCCAAAGAAGAAGAGTTTGATATGCTTAGTGCCAAAGGTTTTGCATTCGGCTACATCGGAAGTGTGATTCTCCTAGTTTTTAATTTGCTGATCATTCAAAATCCCGATTGGTTCGGGATGCCTGAAGGAAGCTTTGCTCCTCGCTTTTCTTTCATAGTTACCGGTATCTGGTGGATCGGATTTGCCCAGATCCCTTTTCGAGTTTTACCCAATAACCCCTATAAGAAATCTATTTCGGCTGACTACCTCTTGAAAGGATATCGGGAGGTGAACATGGTGTTTAAGGAACTCCGAGCTATGCCTGTAGTGAATCGATTTTTAGTTTCTTTTTTCTTTTATTCGATGGGGGTACAAACGGTCATGTTTTTGGCTGCATCCTTTGGAGATAAGGAACTCGGCATGCCAGGCGACCAACTGATCTTAACGGTGTTGATAATTCAATTAGTAGCCATAGGAGGAAGTTACTTTTTTGCTTTTGTGTCCCGAAAGTTTGGAAATAAAACTAGTATGATGATCATGATCCTAATCTGGATGGGGATCTGTGTAGCTGCCTATTTTGTCAATTCGGTCTACCAATTTTATACGCTAGCTTTTGTAGTCGGTTTAGTGATGGGTGGGATTCAGTCCCTCTCCCGTGCTACTTATGCCAAGCTGGTTCCGACCACAACTACAGACCATGCTTCCTTTTTCAGTTTCTTTGACTTGACAGAAAAAGTCGCTGTCGTCCTTGGAACCGCTTCCTACGGAGCTATAGAACAGTTTACTGGAAGCATGCGAAACTCAGCCTTGTTCCTAGTTATTTTCTTTGTGCTTGGGATGATCTTTTTGAGTAGGTTGAAATTACCCGAAAGGAAATCGCTTTCGCCTTTGGCCTAAACTATGTTGAAAATTCTTTCGGCTTCAGAGCTTGTCAATCTGGATCAAATCCACTTGGAAAAGCTGGAGGTCTCAAATCACGCATTCATGGAGCTTGTTGCTCAGCGCTTTGTGAGCTGGTTTCAAATGCAGGGCTTTCCTTCATTTTCTACGATAGTAGTTTGTGCTGGTCCAGGCAACAATGGGGGCGATGGGCTAGCTATTGCACGTTTGCTCTATTCTTTGGGGTATGCCCTTGAAGTAGCGACCTGTTTTTCGGCGGAAGCCAATTTAGCTGCCGACTGCAAGCAAAATCTTTCGCTGCTTCCCACACAAATTCCGTGTTACTCGTTGGATTCTTCACCGTTGCCGGATGGAGGCATCTTGATAGATGCCTATTTGGGGATTGGTTGCAAAGGTGAACTGCGAGAGGATGCGCTTTTTCGAATTAAAAAAATCAATTCGTTTGGAGGAAAAATCATCGCGCTAGATCTACCTAGTGGTTTGCCAGCAGATACTTCTCCTACTGCTTCAGTGGTCCAAGCAACTACTACGGTCACCTTGGGCTTCCCCAAACTATCCTTACTGTGCCCTGAGCATGGGCAGTTTACTGGAGAACTGGATGTGCTGGACATTGGCTTTGAGCCAGATGAATTTGATGCCTTTGAATCCACTATGTATTATTTGGAAGAGAAAGACATCTTGTCTCTTCATCGGACCTTTCATCGCTTTGCGCATAAGGGGGATTTTGGGAAGGTGCTCTTGGTAGCTGGTAGTAAAGGGAAAATGGGTGCTGCGTTTTTGGCAGCCAAAAGTGCGTTTCGCACTGGCTCTGGCATGGTGACCGTCTGGATACCAGAGGAAGAGCGAGGAATCGTGCAGTCTGCCCTTCCAGAGGCCATGTGTGTGTTTGGAGATGCTATTGACCTCAGTGCCTACGATGCGGTAGGAATCGGCCCTGGCTGGGGACTCGCTAATGGAGCGCTTTTTCATCAACTGCTGCATTCTTCTATCAAGCCATTGGTACTAGATGCAGATGCTTTAACCCTCCTTTCCTTGGATCAAAATCTCTGGTCCTTGATTCCCAAAGGAAGTATTCTTACTCCGCACTTGAAAGAATTTGACCGCCTGTTTGGACCCTCTACTTCGCATCTCGAGCGAATGGCTAAGGCCAAATCCTGTTGCCTTAAACACGAAATTAATCTAGTGCTTAAAGGCGCCAATTCACTGTGTACGCTTCAAGATGGAAGACAAGTGTTCAACTCTTCTGGGAGCAAGTACATGGCGACAGCCGGGATGGGTGATGCCCTTACCGGCATGTTGACTTCCTTCTTGGGCCAAGGGTATTCTCCTGAAAACGCGCTACTCTGTGGGGTATTCCACCACGGCCTGGCGGGAGAACTTGCAGGAAACCAAACCTTGCGAGGAACTATGGCTCAGGATTTGATCGAAGCCATTCCAGAAACCTATCATCGCATCGGCTTGGATTAACTTCAGCCCTTATATTTCTACTTTATTTCCATCGTATTTCTACCCTATTTACCTTTCAAAATTTTCCATGAAACAAGAGAAAGCCTTACTCTGGACCCTGGCAGCCATCAATTTTATTCATATTGTGGATTTCATGATGCTGATGCCACTCGGGCCTCAGCTGATGCGTTTGTTTGAAATCAGTCCCAGTGAGTTTGCTTTTTTAGTTTCTTCCTACACCTTTAGTGCTGGAGCTTCCAGTTTCTTTGGAGCATTTATTCTGGATCGTTTTGACCGGAAAAAGATTTTAATTTGGGTGTATGTAGGCTTCACCTTAGGAACCTTAGCTTGTGCTTTGTCGCCAAGCTATCCCATTTTGCTCCTTGCAAGAGTGATTTCTGGAATTTTTGGAGGGCTTACCTCTGCCTTGATTCTAGCCATCATTGGGGACGTGGTACCTGACGAGCGCCGCGGGAGAGCCATGGGCTTGGTGATGTCTGCCTTTTCCTTCGCCTCCGTGATGGGCGTACCGTTGGGACTCTTTTTGGCGAGCTTATCCGATTGGCATACGCCTTTCTATATTCTATCTGCTTTGTCAGTGGTGAGCATGGGAATGATTGTCAAGTTTATTCCTTCCATCACTGGGCATGTGAACAGTGGTGTCAAGCGTCCCCATCCCTTTGAAGTGATCAGCCGGGTCACTAGCAACCCCAATCAAATGCGAGCCATCACCCTTTCCATCATGATGATGCTCGGGCAATTTATGATCATCCCTTTTTTGAGTCCCTACAATGTGGCCAATGTGGGCTTTTCAGAAATGCAGCTGACTTATGTGTACATGGCTGGAGGAGCCTTCACCATGTTTACCTCTCCTTGGGTAGGCAAGCTGGCCGACAAACATGGAAAGCTGAAGATCTTTACCATTTTCATGGTGCTCAATCTAATTCCGATCGCAATCATCACCCATCTGGGCGTAACTCCTGTGGCTTTGGTTTTGGTAGTTACCACTCTGTTTTTTGTGACTTCCAACGGGCGCTATGTCCCAGCGGCAGCCTTGATTACAGGCACGGCTTCCCCTGAAAACCGGGGGAGTTTTCTGAGTTTCAATTCCGCTGTGCAGCAGCTGGCAGCTGGCTTTGCTTCCTTGCTCGCCGGCTTTCTGATTGGAGAGAATGAGTTGGGGGAGTTGACCAATTTCAATTATGTAGGCTACTTGGCGATTTTCTTCAGTATACTCTGCATTCCCTTGGCTTGGAGAATCAAAGTGGTCAGCTAAAAAAAACACCTCCAAAATTAAATTCTGGAGGTGTTTGAATAGGTTAGAATTCCTTAGAATTCTGCATTTCCAGGGGTTCTTGGGAAGGCGATGACATCGCGGATATTTCCCATACCGGTAACAAACAATACCATGCGTTCAAATCCGAGGCCAAAGCCTGCGTGTGGCGTAGTGCCAAATCGCCTTGTGTCCAGGTACCAACTGAGCTCTTCCTCAGGGATATGCATTTCCTGCATGCGTTGGCTGAGCTTATCTAGCCGCTCTTCCCGCTGAGAGCCACCTACGATTTCTCCAATACCAGGAAACAGAATATCCATGGCTGCTACGGTTTTTCCATCCTCATTTTGACGCATGTAGAAAGCTTTGATGCCTTTCGGGTAGTCGGTGAGGATGACGGGTTTTTTGAAATGTTTTTCAACTAAGTAGCGCTCGTGTTCGGATTGTAAATCTGTACCCCATTCTTCGATGAGGTAGTGGAATTTCTTCTTTTTGTTGTGGTTGGAGTTGCGCAGGATATCGATCGCCTCGGTGTAGCTCAAGCGAACAAAGTCATTTTCTACCACAAACTTAAGTTTATCCAGAAGGCCCAATTCTGCTCGCTGTTCGGTAGGCTTGGTTTGCTCTTCTTCTGCTGCACGCTGGTCCAAAAATGCCAGGTCCTCGGCGCAATGGTCAAGTGCGTAGCGGATAATGTATTTCAAGAAGTCTTCGGCTAAGTTCTGGTTGTCCTCTGCGTCGTAGAACGCCATTTCGGGCTCGATCATCCAAAACTCCGCCAGGTGGCGTGTGGTGTTGGAATTTTCCGCTCGGAAGGTAGGTCCAAAGGTGTATACCTCGGCCAATGCCATGGCAGCAAGCTCACCTTCCAATTGACCGGAAACAGTGAGGTTGGTTTCTCTTTCGAAAAAATCCTTACTGTAGTCAATCTTGCCGTCCTCTGTTTTGGGAGGGTTGCTGAGGTTGAGTGTGGTCACCTTGAAGGTCTCCCCTGCACCTTCGGCATCAGATGCAGTGATGATGGGCGTATGGATGTAGAAAAACCCTTTTGTATTGAAGTAGGTATGGACTGCATAGGCCAGCGCATGACGCACACGGAAGACGGCACCAAAGGTGTTGGTTCGCATGCGTAGGTGGGCGATTTCCCGAAGAAATTCTAGGGAGTGCTTCTTGGGCTGGAGTGGATATTTCTCAGGGTCTGATTCGCCCAAGACTTCAATATGTGTGGCAGTGAGTTCGGATTGCTGTCCAGCGCCTTGGGAGGCAATCACCGTACCTGTGATTTTTAAACAGGCGCCAGTGCTGCATTTTTTAAGTACTTCTTCTGCAATGACATTGGGGTCGGCGACTACCTGGTAGTTGGTAAGGATTGAGCCGTCGTTGACTGCGATGAAGGAAACATTCTTGTTGCTTCGCTTGGTGCGTACCCAGCCCATAAGGGTGATTTCTTGTCCGATCAGGTCTTGTTCCAGGATGGTCTTGATTTTGACCCGTTTGTTGAATGCCATGTGTAGTTGGGTAGAGGAAGGGAAAAACGACCTCTTTAATTTTAGTAGAATGCAAAAAAACGATTAAATCACCTTTTTATCAAAAAATTGAAGCTTTTTCCTAAATTTGAAGGTGCAGTTTTCCCTGAAACCATGCTCTTTTTTCGCAAATAAGTGGTTTGATTCATTTCAATGCAAAAGTTAACGCTTTCTCAGTCACTATCTCAAAAACTTTCCCCGCAGCAGATTCAGTTTATCAAGCTGCTTCAGGTGCCTACGGCAGAGCTAGATGCACGTATTGAAGAGGAGCTCGAAATCAACCCTGCCTTGGAAGAAGGTAAGGTGGAAGAGAGCGAATCTTCCGGAGAGGAAGATTTCGAGGAGGGATTTGGAGACGAGTACGGGCAAGAGTCCAACGAAGTCAATGTAGACGACTACCTAGACGACGATTATGGGGGTTATAAAATGCAGGGTGATGGCAACTACAATCCTGACGATGAGGATCGGGAAATCCCATTTTCTTCACCTACCTCCTTACATGAGCAACTGATTACCCAGTTGAATTTTTTAAAGTTGGATGAGTGTCAACGGATCATTGGAGAGCAGCTGGTAGGGAGTATTGAGAACGATGGGTATATCCGTAGGGAGCTGACAGCCATTATCAATGACCTGGCTTTTTCTCAAAACATTGAGACGGATAGCGATGAACTGGAGGAAATCCTTCGAAAAATTCAAACTTTTGATCCTGCTGGTATTGCAGCAAGGAGCCTGCAAGAGTGCTTAATTATCCAGTTGGAACGAAAGGAGCATCCAGATGACCCTACCGTTCAGGATGCCTTGGCAATCATTCAGGATTGTTTTGAGGAATTTACCAAAAAGCATTATTCAAAAATTCAAAAACGCCTCAACTTAGATGAAGAGGAGATCAAGGAAGCTGTACAGCTCATCACCCGTCTCAATCCCAAGCCAGGAGGAGTTGCAGATGGCTTAGTCCTTACCCAATACGTGATCCCAGATTTTATCTTGACAATCAATGGAGGGAAGTTTGAGATCCTTTTGAATTCAAAAAATGCTCCCGAACTTCGGATTTCACGCTCCTACTCAGAGCTTTTTGATACCTACGACAAGAGTGATAAAAAGGATAAAAAACTCAAAGAGACCGTTTCATTTGTGAAGCAAAAGTTGGACTCTGCTAAGTGGTTTATTGATGCGATCAAACAGCGGCAAAATACTTTGCTCAGAACTATGGAGGCGATTCTTCAGTACCAAACTCCTTTTTTTGTAGATGGAGATGAGGCTGCCCTTCGTCCCATGATCTTAAAAGACATTGCAGAAAAGATTGATATGGACATTTCTACCGTCTCTCGAGTAGCGAATAGTAAATCGATCCAAACTGAATTTGGGGTTTTCCCTTTGAAGTACTTTTTCTCTGAAGGCATTGCCACGGACAGTGGAGAGGATGTTAGTAATCGAGAAGTGAAATCCGTCCTCCAATCCATGGTGGATGCAGAAGACAAAAAAAGACCCTTGTCTGACGATAAATTGGTGAAGATGTTGAATAAAAAGGGCTACAATATCGCACGTCGTACCGTAGCCAAGTATCGGGAGCAACTTCAGATTCCGGTAGCCAGACTCCGAAAAGAACTCTAGTGGTACGGAAGCTAGCACTCCTGCTTTCGGTGGTCTTTCAACCTTTACTGATGCCATCTTTGGTTTTTGGCTTATTATTTTTCGGGGTACCCCAAGCCACTAGCATTCCTGAATCATTTAAGGAGCGACTCTTTTACTTGATTGTAAGTTCCACCTTAATTATTCCTATAGTCTTGATGGTTGGCCTCCGCTGGACTGGGATGGTAAAAAGCTTGCACTTTGAAGAGGTAGGTGACCGTAAAATGCCGTTTATTTTAGTCACGCTTTTTTATGTGCTGACTACCTATTTTTTAAAGCAGAAGACAGAGTTAGATCCCATTTTATGGCAAGGGATGGCGATCATTACTGTGTCGGTGGTTTTGTTGACTGGAGTCACTTTTTTTTGGAAAATGTCTGCTCATATGACAGGTTTTGGTGGGGTTTTGGCCGTAGTTGGAGTCTTGGGGATTTATTTCCCTTCCTTGGATTTGGCCTATCTGCTGGTGGCGACCCTCTTGTTGGGAGGCGTGGTAGCCTCGTCTAGACTCTATCTGGAGGCACATAGGCCTGCAGAAGTGTATGTTGGCCTTTTGGTGGGGTTTGCCATCTGTTGGATGGGCTTTATGTGGATTTACGGATTTTAACTCAGCTTGGAATTTCAATTCAAGAAGCCGATTAACAAAAAAAACTCCCTTAACTAAGGGAGTTTTGATTTTAATAGGGGTAGGAAGATTCTTTTTAGAAAAGTCCGATGGCTAGGCCAAAGCTAACTTGATTGGCTTCGGTTTTGAATGGGCCTCTGTCGACTTGCCACAAGGGGTTGAGGTAGTAGGTGGTCCAAACATAAAATCCTGGGCTTCCAGCTTTAAAGTTTAGGCCATAGCGAATTTTTTCTAAGCCGTAGTTTTCGGATTGTTTGATTTTAACTGCTCCTGTGGTAGGGGAGTCGAAGGAAATTTTTGTGTGGGCTTGGTAGAGGTATCCTACTCGAGCGCCGAGGCTTACGCGAAAGCTTTTGCTGTAGTCCTTTTTGTTGACATGGTATTGCAGTTCAATCGGAACTTCTAGATAGTTGACGGCAAGGCTATTGCTTTTGATGTCGATGGTGGTCCCATAGACACTTTTCACTTCCTTCAATACGGAAGATTCAGCGCCTAGTGTGCTGCTGCGGAATAGGTTTTCATCGTCTTTGAAAGAAAATTTATTCGTTGCGATACCTATACCTGGGCTAAGAACAAATCCAGACTGATCCCCAAAAAGTTTAAAGGGTTTTTGGTAATAGACGTTGAAGGTCCTTGACCCAAATAAATTGAGTGCTAAGTCTTCAGGTCTGTTAGTCAATTGGTTGAGGCCAAACTCAATGCTTAAATCATTGGGGATGTTTGGTCGTCCACCAATAGTTGTTTTGGGGCTAGTTGGAGCGGATTCTTGTGCTTGAGCATTTAGTGTAAATGCTAGGAAGGCAAGCGTGAGTAATTTTTTCATCAAAGAAGCTTCTTTTCAAGAGGATGTGGGCAAAAATATAAAATTTGCAAGGATTTACCCGCCTATTTGGCTTAATTATTCTTAAATGGGGGAGGTATAATTCTTGGATTTTCAGGAATTCTTCAGCCGATCTTTTTGGAGGGAAAAAATTAATATGTACTTTCGTCCTCTCAAATGGCTTCGTAGCTCAACTGAATAGAGCACCTGATTACGGCTCAGGAGGTTTCAAGTTTGAATCTTGACGAGGTCACATAACCCAGCTCTCCTGAGCTGGGTTTTTTTGTGGGTGTATGGTAGACCAAAAAAAAACAGCCCGAAGGCTGCTTTTTGAGTTTTAGTGTCCGGCTGAAGCGGCGGGTTTGACACCGCGCTGCCAGACAAAGAAGATGACAAAGAGTACGATCAAGATCCCTGGGAAAAGCATCATTTTTTCTAGGGTAGCTTGACCGGCTGCGAGTTCTAGGGATGCTCCAACTAGGCCAGCTTTTTCTTCGGCTATTCTGGAAGCATCAATCCATCCTCCAATGATCGGCTGGAAGATCGCAGTAGAAAACATACCTATTCCTCCGATAACGGACATTCCCAAGGCACCTGAAAGCGGCACACGCTGGGCTACTGCTCCTACCATCACTGGCCAGAAGTAGCAAACGCCAAGCGCAAAGATCAATGCTGCTACATAAGACATGTTGCCTGTTACGGTACTAAATAAGAAGATGCCGACAGTCGTGAAGATCGCGCCTCCTAAGAGTACCCCTGTCTGTCCCAATGCTTTTACAACTGGGCCTGCAAAGAATCGACCCACAGCCATTACCCCGGTAGTCAAGGCTAGGATTAACATGCCTGAAGCACCACTTTGGCTCAATACAATATTGGCCCACTGCTGTGGTCCAAATTCAGAGATAGCGGTCAAGGCCATCGCGAAGAATAAGAAGATAAACACAGGGCTAAGCATGGCTTTCAAGTTGGAACCAACCGATGTTACTCCTGCTACAGAAGGCTTAGGGAAGGCTTTACCAAAGAAAAGTACTGCATAGGCAATGGTTGGGATCATCATCACCCACACTTGGGTTTGCCAAGCTAAGCCGCCATCGGTCATAAATTTGGACACTAAGCTTCCCAAAACGATACCTCCTGGGAACCACATATGGAAGCGGTTTAGCATCTTGTTCAGCGTGGTACCAGAATACATGTCGGCAATCATCGGATTACAAGCAGCCTCGGTACAGCCATTGCCGAAACCGATAAATAGGGTCGAAATCAGAAGAGTGGTGTAGCCATCCGCGAAGATGGTCATCAGAATTCCAAGGGTGTGGGTTACAAACGCGATGCGCATGATGTTGGCCGGGCCAACGATATGGTAAAAAAGACCTCCTAAAATCATGGAGATAGGGAATCCTAAAAACCACATGGAGTTAATAAATCCCAATTGCTCGGCATTTAAGCCGAATTGTTCTCCCAATTGAGGAAGAATACCCGCTCGAATAGAGAAGGATAAGGCGGTGGTGATGAGCGCCAAACAACTTGCGTTGAAGAGTGCGCCCCGGTTAATGGTCTGTGTCATACGATAGTGCTTTAGGTTTATGGGTTGCGTTAAGTGACTTTTGACACATTCAAAGTAGACAAAAAAATGAAAACAGCTATCCTGAATTCAAAAAAAAATAGACAAATTTCTCCCAAGACCCTGTTCTAGAGGGGAAATAGTTAGCGAAAAAGAATGGATTTAACGAACAAAAACCCAGTCCTGGGCACTGCTCAAGCGTTCGGCAAACTCATAGCCATCTTCATGAAAAACCTTGAGCTGCTCCGGATCGGTGATCCTGTTTTGGATAGCATATCGACTCATTAGTCCTCTTGCCTGCTTCGCAAAGAAGCCGACTACCTGATAGCTTCCTTCCTTGTGTTCCTTGAAATGAATGGTGATGACAGGCATCTTCAAGGTCTTTTTATCTACTGCCTTGAAGTATTCTTGAGAGGCTAAGTTGACTAGGGTCCTACCTTGGCTTGCGGCATTCAAAGCCTTGCTGATCTTGGTTCCCCAATAGTCGTATAGCGAGTTCCCCTTTTTGGTTTTGAGTTTGGTGCCCATCTCCAGTCGGTAGGGTTGGATCAAATCCAAGGGCTTCAACAGGCCATACAGGCCCGACAAGATTCGTAAATGCTGCTGGGCAAACTCTAGTTCCGCATCGCTGAAGGAATCGGCTTCCATCTTTGCATAGACTTCTCCTTTGAATGCCAAAAGCGCTTGCTTTGAGTTCTCCGGACTAAAAGTTTCCGTAAAGGTTTGGTAGCGCTCCTCGTTCAGGGTAGCTAGGGCCTCGCTGAGGTGCATTAGCTTCGAAATCTGAGAAGCAGACTTCTTGCGCAAGACTCCCACCAAGTCTTTAACTTCCACAGGAAAGTCAGGTTGGGTGTGCCCGTTGTACTCAGGATGACTGTAATCGAGGGTTTTGGCAGGAGAAATGACAATCAACATGGGCTTACTGGATAATCGTAATAGATTTGGTTTCGGATTGGGTGAGGTTCTGTTCTCTGGAGGTAAACCGCACAACGGCCACGTATGTTCCCGTGGGAACTAATTTTCCATTCACTAGTCCATCCCAAGGGCAGAAAGGCTGTTTGGGCTCCAAATTTTCATGCTCGCAGTAAAAAATAAGTTCCCCCCAGCGGTTGTAAATAAATACATCCACATCATCGATGTACTCGTTGGCATACAGGATAAAATTACGGCTTGGGTCATTGAGCACCATGCCGCTAGGGAACACCACCTTGAGGTTACAGTCTTCTTCTACGGTAAAGGTGCCTTCCCATTCACAGCCTAGCGCATCCCCAACTCGAAGGGTATAAGTACCTCCCTTTTCAGGACTAAAAGTAGCTGCTTTGGAAATTTCTTTCCCATCCAAGATCCAGGAATAACTTGCGTAGGGACCTGGATCAAGGGTGGCTGTTTTTCCTTCTACGTCACAGATCAGTAGCGGCTCGGTAGGAAGTACTGGAGGAATTAGTTGGGACTTGACCACCACGACATTGGCTCTGCCGATCTCGCATCCAAAGCTGCTGCGCAAAATCACCTCGTAGGTACCTTCTTGACTCACCTCAATGAGGTTGCTCGTGAAGGATGGGAGCCTGGTACGCGTTCCACCCGTTACCAAGAACCATTCAAAGCTGCTCACAGTGGTTAAATTGGCCTTCACCTCAATCGTGGTCGTGGTTTGATCCACACAGAATGGACTGGCTTCCAAACTTACAGTTAGTCGATTGGAAAGGATAGTGGCTGTAAAGGGGATCTGCTTGGTAGGGCACAGACCGCCGGAAATGGGCTGCACTTCCAAAGTATAGTTCCCCGACTTGCTCGGCACAAATTCTTGTCTCCTACCTACGATAATCCCAAGTTCATCCCGCCACAAGAAGATGACATCGGCGGGGTCTGTGTTGTTGAGAATGGCTTCAAATCTAATTCCTGTCAGGCAATCCACGATCGGAGAGGAAACGTTAAAATCAAGCGCTGGACTCAAATTGACAGTCATGGGGAGTACCTTGGGGCAGTCGATTCCGGCAGGATCTACCCCAAGTACGGTGTAATTTCCTGCTTGGGTAAGCAGGAAGGTTCCACCTGCCTGGGGGGCGATAGAGGTTCCAGTAGGTCCTGTGATCGTGTAATTCAGCGGCTTGGGACCAGAAGGGGAAAAGGAGAAAGAAACACAGCCTTGCACCACTGCCGGCACGGAAAATTGCACCTCAAACTTTTGATCAACTGTGTACTGGGTTTTGTCGGGGATGGAGCAGCCTGTTGGATCTAAAACTTCTACCAAATAGATCCCATGAGGCACGGGAATTTGAAAACTCGCCAGGTTGGGGAGTGGGCCCGTCAATTCGAGGCCATCACCTTGGCGAACGATTTTGTAGGTACCTATGCGGGGTAAGCCTAAGGAGAAACTGATCTGGATAGATCCTTGCGCGACCCCAGTTGGGGAGCAGGTTTCATCCCCAGCAACAACCGTAAAGGCATAGGCAGCTGGAGGGTTTAAATTTTCTACCGTGACGGATGTGGAATAGGTACAGCCTGCTGCATTTTCAGCTTCTAGGGTATAGACTCCTGGGGCTAGGCCGGTGATGGGAATCACTGTTCCTGCTGGAGCTGCCGGGTAGGATAAGCCCAGTTCTACCAGACGAAGACTGCTTACTGCAGCTTGTAAGCGAACTTCAATGGACCCATCTTTGGTCGCGCAGCTTGTAGCTCCTGCAGTGGCCTTGGCTTCTACGGTGGGCAGTTCATTGACCAGTAGGTTTAGGGATTTTGACACCTTGCAGCCTGGAAGAATTGGGTCTTGGGCGATAAAGGTGAGGGTGTATTGTCCAGGCCCGGGAAGGCTTAGAATTTCTAATTCCAACTCAAAGAAGGGGCCCAAGGGGACCTGAACTCCACTGCCGTTACGCTCATAAAACCAGTCTCCGGTGATGGGGGTGTTGGGAGCGAAGGTGACGGATGTTTCTTCGTAGCAGACCACTTGGGCAGTTTGTGTCAACTCAAATTCAAAGGCTGGGCCTACAAAAATAGAGGAGGTAGCATTACAGGTTTCAAAGAGTGTTTCCTCTTCTTCCCCTCCACCTGCCGTTGGGCGGTATTGAACGACCACGGTGTAAATACTTTCCTCGGTAACAGTAATCGTGTTTGAGTTGCTGTCTCCAAAAATATCCCCTGCTGCATTGGTCCAAAGAAAATCGTATAGTCCTTCGCTCGGATTGTAGCCGTCAATAGCCGTCAGGGTAACAGGGGTGCCTTCACAAAGGGTGGCATCCGATGCCAAGGTCAAGGCTGGGGGAGCGATGATTTCAAGTGTTCCTTCTGCAGTGAAGTAGCCAATTTCGGCACATCGGTCTACGCGTAACTCAATGGTGTAGGTGCCAGCCTTTGAGAAAAGCTGTTCTAAGTTTTGAAATTGATCCCCCGGACCTCCAAAATTAGAACGAACCACTGTCCCGTCTTCATGGGTGATGGTCCAGAAATAGGAGTCAATATCGGGCTCTCCTCCTCCTTCTAGGGTGGCTGTCGCTCCCGATACCGGGTCCAAGCAGAGTGTAGGAGGGATGCCTAGGGCGGGTTCTGGGATGGAACTTCCGGAGTTTTGCGTAAAGGAAGGTAAGCCCAAATTGGAGGTGCCAGGCATGGCCGCTACAGCAGTTTGGTTGAAGGAGCTCGCAGCGGTACAGCCGGTACCCACTTGGATCTGTCCAATGCGGTTGTCGTCCACTACGGCCACATAGATTTGTCCATCCGAGGCGATTTGAAGCGCTCCTAAATCAAGACCCGCAGTACCGCTGAGTACTTTTTTTGTAGAGATGATGCAGGCAGCTCTAGCGGCAGCGGTAGTAGCTGTAGCAAAGCAGGAAGGGCAGCCAGAGGTAACTTCCTTGATGATAAATTCTTCGATACCAGGACCTCCATTTCGATAGGAAACGAGGATGCGGTCAGAGTCTTGAGAAAATTCGAGCCCATAAATATCTCCCGAACAGCCCAGGTCGAGGAGGGCATATTCGGTCAGGGCACCTGTTTGCTGGTTGAACTCAAAAATTTCGGTTCGGTTGCATCCCCCTTCGGAAATCGTTACTGCTAGTTTGCTGCCATCAGGACTAAACTTCATCGTGCCTACGCCGGAGTTGTAGCCATGGGCGCTACCTACTGAGCTATTCACGGATTGGCCGATGCCCTGACTGGATACTGGGTAAGCGCGGAAGGTGTTGTTTCCTAGTTCATGAAACACTACCCAGGTGGTATCTCCAGCGCTGAGTGCTGCGCTATGCTCCGTAGAGGGACTAAATAGGAAGTTGTTTTTCGTGACCACATTCCCTACTCCCGTGGTATTTTCGGCCTTGATGTCTACTAGGGAATAGCTGACCACGTTGGTGCCACTACTACTGGTTTGCGTGGTAAACAAGTAATACAGCGTAGGCTGAGTAGGTACGGCAACGGCGACCACCGCTTGGCTTGCTTTATTGCTGCCTCCGATGTCACTGCCATTTTCCATCAGGTCCCCGTTGAGGTCCCAGACGAATTGGCCATCGGTGTAAAAGAGCACTTGTCCAGCTTGATCTGAGATCGTGGAGGTACCAGCAGGGATGTTTTGCGGATGAGCTTCCGCGATGGGTCGTGGTACTGGGGCTGTATCATCGTCAGGATCTGGGTTGAAGTCCAGTCCGGCACCATTTCCAAAGTACCAAATGTTGTTGCTTTGGTCTGGCACATCCCACATCTTGATTCGAATCTCGGCATAGGCATAGCAGGAAGAACCAGGCTCCCGCACCAAGACCCAATATAATCCGGGTTTACAAACTTCATTCCCTGCTTTGCCTATCCAGCCTTCTTCCCGCTTGTTGGACCAAAAATACTCGTAGGAGGTACCACCACCAGTTCCTCCACCACCTCCTCCTCCACTAGCGTCGCCTGACTGTGCCTGAAGTAGGGG
>Ga0209551_1000225_pt1 | contig 20274 bp, 16 predicted proteins | sample LauGreSuBDMM15SD_2_FD_187568 | JGI IMG/M metagenome (GOLD analysis project Ga0209551, IMG submission 187568) | Freshwater lake microbial communities from Lake Michigan, USA - Su13.BD.MM15.SD (SPAdes) (version 3) | ecosystem: Environmental > Aquatic > Freshwater > Lake | place: Lake Michigan, USA... | reverse complement strand
TCTTCTCTCTTATTCCGAGACAAGAACGCTCTTTCACGAATTCGGGCATGCTATTCATGGACTTCTTTCAAATGTTACCTATCCACGGGTTTCCGGTACTGCGGTACAAAGAGACTTTGTTGAGTTCCCATCGCAGGTTAACGAGATGTGGATTCTGTGGCCAGAAGTCCTAGATAACTACGCAGTTCATTATCAGACGGGGGAGCGGCTGCCACAAGAGTGGGTAGAAAAGTTGCATGAATCCTCAACCTTTAACGAAGGTCACGCAACTACAAGTTACTTAGCTGCAGCAATCCTGGATTTGGCTTGGCACTCACTTGAAGACGTTTCAATGGTCTCAAGTGTTACCGAATTCGAAGCGAACGCTATTAAAGAATATGGATTGCACTACGAACCAGTGCCAACCAGATATCGCTCGACCTACTTCTCGCATATTTTCGCTGGTGGTTACTCATCTGGTTATTACGGGTATATCTGGAGTGAAGTACTTGATGCAGATACGGTCGAATGGTTTAAGGATAACGGTGGCTTAACTCGTAAGAATGGTGACCATTTCCGAAACACTTTGATGAGCCGCGGTGGATCCGTTGACTCGATGCAGATGTTCCGGAATTTCCGAGGTCGTGATGCGCAAATCGAGCCATTGCTTAGACGAAGAGGCTTAATAGTTCCGTGAGCCTGACCGAATCTGATTTGCTTGAGATTGCTAGCAATGCTTTGAAATCTTATCCATTAGATGTCAAAGAAGTTTTTTTGATCAATAATGAATACAACGCAACTTTCAAGGTAGTAGTCAATGACGGCCAGCGATATGCACTACGAATAAACATAAACTCTTCACGCACCTCTGAAAACCTGAAAGCTGAGGTTTCGTGGGTCAACCATCTCCATAAAGATGGCAGAGTCAAAGTTGCAAAGCCGATTGCGTCAACTCAAGGCAATCTATTCGCCTCTATTCGCCACGAAGATTTGGCGAGAGAACTGCACTGTGTTCTTTACTTCTGGCTACCAGGATCTGAACTAGATGATGAACCCGATTTAAATCAGATTAAGGCACTGGGTGAAACGATGGCTCAAATGCATATCGTCGCTAAAGATTTTCAGCTTGCTGCGGATTCAAATCTACCCTCACTGGATCATGTCATGTGGTGGACCGAGGATTACTTACTCAGTGAGAAAAGCGTGCTTGACCAAGAGTCAAAAGATTTGATTTCGCAAACTTTGCAAGTAATCGATTCACACATTAAGGCTCTCTACGTCGGGGCTACCCCAATAGTTATTCATGCTGATCTTCATGGCGGCAATGTTTTGTGGGACGTTGACTACTTGTCTGTCTTGGACTTTGACGACTCGGGAATAGGTTTGCCAGTACAGGATCTAGCGACGGCTATCTACTATTTGGATACCCCAGAACAAGATGCAGCTCTTCGAGCGGGATACTCAGCTGTTGCGCCACTTCCGGAAATGTCTGAAAGAGATCTAGAAGTCTTCCTTATTCAACGCCGCGTAATTTTGCTTAATTATCTTTACGAAACAACTAATGAAGAACATCGAGCAATGATCCCTGAGTATTTGGAAGAGTCACTGCGACGAATTAAGAAGTTCCTGCAACTTTAACTTGCGAGTGGACGATACTGGGATCGAACCAGTGACCCCTTCCATGTCAAGGAAGTACGCTACCGCTGCGCCAATCGTCCGTGGGTGCGTGAATATTACCCCACATCCCCAGAACTAGGGAACCACTAATACTTAAGCAATAGCGCCTTAGCCAGTGATGGTGTTAGCCAATCAACATAGGTGGCCGTGAAATGCCACTGATCAAAGTAGACCAATTTATTATCAATTATTGCCGGACACATATAGGCATCACACGCCCAAGCGACTGTGTCGATGAAGGTTGCCTTAACTGATATTGCAGCAGCCTGCTCGATTTTATTGATCGCGTTGTTATCAGCTTTAGTACGAACCGAAGCACAAATGCTGATGATCACTCCAGGTTTGCTGACACAGTTTATTGAATCGGTAGTCATGCTGGGATTATTTCCGATCACAACTAGCTTCTTGGTATACGAATTCAATGTAGCAAGCGCTTTGGGAAATTCTTTCGACCATAATGTTTCGGTATCGAAATCCGATTTTTCTCCATTAACAACAGCTGGTTTCCATTGATCTGTAACAATTAGAAGATCGGGCTTCGCACTTTTAATTTTCGGAAGAACTAACTGTTGCCATTGTGTGCATTCAGAGAATGGACGGTTGAGTTGGTAGGACCAAACAGGTGCTTCGATCAGTGGACAAGCTAGCTTGGCATAGAGCTCAATTCGGTAGCCGTTCTTCTTGGCGATCGCATCGATGGCTGGCATCCACATCGAAGCATGTGAGTCGCCATAGAGAATAATAAGTTTTGTGCCGTTGGGGTCACCGCCTAGGCAGCTAGGGACGCGTACATCTGCGAAATCAATTGAGCAAGGATTCGTCTCTTTCAACCATTCACTCTTATCGGTTCTGGCGCTAGTTAAGCTCGGGGTTAAATTCGCAGGCAACTTGGTAACTTTCATAGCCACTGAAATTGCAGCTGTAACTGGGTCAACCATGACAAGTGGTGATTTAACCCAAACTAATTTCTTCTTAACCAATTGGCAGGTGTACTTCGTTTTAGAAATTGTGGCTACTGCGCCAGCTTTTGTACAGGCACCACCTGCCTTGTTCGTGGCTCCTTGGGCCGTGATTGGGTTAAGGAAAAGTAGAGATAAAAGGAGAACTCTCGTGATTGTTTTCATGTTTAACCTTTCACAAAAAAGTAGGTGGCCAGGACACTGAAAATCAATGCGGTCGACCCTGAAATTACGGTTAGGCCAGGGCGGCTTGCAAGGAATTTGCTGAATCTGATCGGGTTTTCAATTAGATGATGGGTCATCACGGCCATTAAAAAAGTGATCACCAGCAGGGATAAGGAATCGTTAGTTGTTAATTCAGAAGTGCCAAGTTGGCGATGCAGCTCAATTATTGGCCAGTGCCATAGATAGAGAACAAAAGAGAGATCGCCGAGGTAATGCATAACGCGGTTACCAAGAATTATCTTCAGACGGTTATCAGATACGTCAAGAAGAGTTGCCGTAGCTAGCAAAATAGGAAGTATGACAAAACCTGGAATTTGATTATCCAAATCAATCAAATAAAGTGAACCGACTAGAACTATCAAGGCAATCAATTGCATTACCTTCGGCGCTTGCTTGGAACCAACCAAGGCCATTATTGCCCCGATACCTAATTCCCAAATTCGAGTTTGCGTCGCAAAGTAGGTTAACGGTTGCTCGATTATGAATATGGAGACAAATGAAAATACTGTAGTTGTGGACAAAGCAGCTAACAGAATCTTGCTCGAACTGGCCCTAAAAAGTAGAACGATCAGTAGTAACAGAATTGGCCAAAGTATGTAGAACTGCTCTTCTACGGCTAAGGACCAATAGTGCTGGAGAAGTGGCGATGAAGTGCCGGTGCCGAAGTAATCAATTTTTAGAGAGTTAAAATGCGAATTTGCAAGGAATAGGGTTGACCAACGGCCATCGCGTAAAGTTTCATTTCCGATTACAGGACCGAGATATTTGTAGGCCAATCCGATAGTTACCCAGATGATTAGCAACGCTGACGGCAGAATGCGGCGAATACGGCGGGCGTAGAAATTTAAAAGGTTACGGCCCAGATTTCCGGTGGTTGAGAGTTCGAGTAATTGCCCGGTTATCAGGTAGCCCGAGAGCAAGAAAAATATATCTACACCGAGAAAGCCGCCAGGTAGGAAATCTGCGAAAAGATGATTTGTAATTACGGCTAGTACAGCCAAGGCACGCAGGCCTTGTATCTCACGACGATGTGAGAGTTTTGCCGCCATTAGCGTTCAGTTAACGATTCGTGGATCAAACCTGGTGAATTCTCACTACCAATTAGCTCGCCATACATTGATCTGGTCTGGCTATCCCAAGTCACTTTGGAGTTGCGTATCTCGACATCGGTAGCGTTCATGACATCAAATGCATTGTGTTTCCTGCGGATCACATCGGTAATGCCATTAGGGCGTAGATCGATGCGATGTGGCCATTTGGATTGATTGATCATAATTTGATTGATGTTCTCAAAGAGCACATCCTTAATTAACTCTGGATGAGCAGCCCAAACAAGAGTGCTCGCCTCTGTAGTCACATTGATATTGCGGAAAGTTATATTGCGAACTTTGCCTTCGTAGGTTCTCTCGATATTCCCGTCTGTGCCCTTTTCAGGGTCATCCCAAGAGAAAGCGGTGACGTGTAGCGCTTCACCGTGGCCCCACCACATATCGCTAAATGCTCGCGTTTGCACGATGCAATCAGTTATCAAAACATTAGAGATGGTTCCGCCTTCACGTGAACGAACGGCAAAACCGCGATGTGAGTCGCGCACAATGCAATCACTGATGATCACGTTAGTAATATCGCCAACTGATTCGGTACCAAGCGTGATGGCACCTGAAGTAGATTTGAAAAAGCAGTTGTTGATAATCACGTTATCAACTAATCCGTATTGCGAGGTGGCAGCGCATGATTTCAACGAGATGCAATCATCGGCAGTTTCAAAGTGACTATTTGTGATTCGCACATCTTGGCAACGATCGATATCAATTCCGTCACCATTTGGAACCATTAGATCGCTCAAAATCCGGATGCCGTTAATATCTAAATTATTACATCCCGTGAATCTGACTGCCCAAAAAGCTGGGTCAGTGATAGTCACATCTACCATCTTCACGCCATAAGACTCAATCAAAAAGATTGTAAAAGGACGCTCTAGGTATTGATCTCGGCCACCGATTGGTCCGCGCATCTGATGGATATATTCACCACGAGTGGCGATAAATGCGTCAGCATTTCCATTGATAGTTCCGAGCCCGGTAATGCTTGCGCCGTGTGCTCTAAAACCAACAATAAAGGCGCGCCTAGGTAGAACAACTTCGTTCACTTCGCCCTCAGTTAAAACCTCAATCGAATGCTCAGGGGAGTAGTCGGCATAGTCACCACTTGCGAGCAAGATGGCGCCGGACTCTAAATGCAGTTCGACCTTAGGCAAGAGCTCGAAACTACCTGATAAGAAAGAGCCACCCGCAGGTATTAATACGCGGCCGCCACCACTTTCGGCAACTTTATTGATGGCAGCTTGAATATGTTTCGCATTATTTGTTACGCCATCGGCAACAGCCCCACATTGGGTTATTGAAATCTGCATCAGTGATTCACGATTCGGTTATGTGACCAGAGTAGGTCATCAATCTTCGAGGCGATCTCGACTAGATCCTTTGAGTCACCAGTAACTGCGAAGGTATGACTTTCACCAGGCAGCAATGAAACTATTTGAGAATCTACTTGGGTTCCGAGAGCGAGAAGTTCAGGCATGAATGAGAGCTCATGGATGTAAGTATGAGCTTTCACCTCCACTTTCAATACACCTGATGCAATTTTCGCGCTCGCAACAAGGTCGTGCTTAGGAGATTCCAGCGCGGGACTTAGCGTAGTTCGACGAGACGCACGAACCTCTGGACAAGTTGCGAGAATGAAGCCCTCATAATTTCCATTTACTATCTCAGGAAATATTTCTACTGCAGGTGTTCGAGAGACACTGTAGCGGTCGAGGTTCACATCAATAGTGTGAGTCTTGAGGACCGAGCCATTCTTGTCAATTAACGAAAGAACAACTTTTGTCTGCCAAGGATCTGGGAGATCATTTAGCAAAGTTATCTGTGCGCCTTGATCAACACGACCAACGACAATGGCTCTTGGTTGGTAAGCCGACTTCATTGCATGCCAAGCTAATTTACGGAAGCCCGTGTAGTCGAGAACTGCCCAAGAAATTGCTGGCCACATATCGTTAAATTGCCAAAGAATCGCGCCGCTACAAGTTTCGTAAAGACTACGGAAATGCTTTAAACCAATTTCTACAGCGCGAGCTTGACCTAGGGCTGCGGCGAAGTACCAAGCGTGTCCACGGGTGGGTGGATTTGCGAACTCGCGAGATAGACCGGCTGCAATCTTGCTCATGCCATCGAATGCACGTTGGTGATAGGCGACCTCGGGTGAAGTGGCTACTAAATCATCGGCACCGATAGCACGAGTCAGCATTGACCAGGAACCAGGCCCGTTAAAACCGAATTCAGCCGCAAAGCTAGGTGAGTATTGTTCGTAACGCTCATAACCAGTTTCATTCCAGACATCCCAAATGTGGATCGTTCCGGAATCGAAAGATTTCACATTATCTGAATGAGTGCTAAATGGAGAACCAGGAATATATGGACGGGTTTGATCGATCTTTTTCAGGGTATTTGGAATCGTTTGTAGGTAGAAAGTCTCGCCCCAAGGGCGTCCCTCTAGTCCTTCTTGCCAACCCCAATACTGGAAACCCTCGATGCATTCATTTCCACCATTCCAAATAACTAATGAAGGGTGGCTAGCTAAGCGACGAACATTCTCATCAACTTCTGCTTCAACTTCTTCGAACATTTCTGGAATTTCTGGGTATGCCGCACAAGCAAAGAGGAAATCTTGCCAAACCACGATTCCTTCTTGGTCGCAGAGATCATAGAAGTCATCTGATTCGTAGAGTCCGCCGCCCCATACGCGAATGCCGTTGATATTTACTTCCAACATATCCTTGATTCGTTGGTGGTAGCGCTCGCGAGTAACTCGGGTTGGGAACGGATCATCTGGAATCCAGTTAGCACCACGAATCCAAAGCCGTTCGCCATTAACTTTGATTGCGAAATGATTCTTGCCTGGGGCTGATTCTGAAGTATCTAGCTCTACCAAGCGGAAGCCAGTTTGCTTAGAGTCGACTTCTAGTTCCTTGCCATCTGAATTAATTAAGGAAATCTCAACATCATAAAGAGACTGAGCACCACGACCACGGGGATGCCAGATTTGTGCAGTCGGTACCGCAAAATCCAGATCAGTTTGTGCGCCCATCACCGCTTTCTCTTGCCGGATTAAGACTTCTCCGCTTTTGCTCTTGACGGTGATCGCGACTTTCTTTCCAGCTAAATCACCGGCAGATTGAATCTGGGCAAATAGATGTGGAACGCCATTGATCAAGGTTGAAGTTACGGCAGTATTTTCAAGATATGCATTGGTCCAGGTATGAAGAAGTATTGGTTTCCAAATACCTGAAGAGATAGTGATGGGACCCCAATCCCAGCCGTAACTACAAGCCATCTTGCGTTGGTAGTTATATGGCATCTCATATGGACGGGGATAAGCGGTTCCGAGCGCAGCTAATTTAGATTCCGCGTCGGATAGCGGAGCTGCAAAGGAAATCTTGAGACTTACGTCGCCAGCCTTAAGCAACTCTGTTACATCGAGTCGATACGAACGGTGCATGTTCTTAGTAGTTAGTACAACGTTGTCATTTAACTCAATAGTTGCAATTGTGTCTAAACCCTGAAATACCAAGTGCTTTTGGGTAGGGGAGGCATCTTGCTTTAGTAGGGTTGAATATTGACTATCGGTTTTCCAGATCCAGAATTGATCTTGCTCCTTGCCATCGATAGATATGTCTTTAATAAGACCGGCCGACATTAAGTCAGTGTGAATGCAACCTGGCACAGTGGCTGGAATTGAATCAGGTAGTTCGATGCGGGTAATTCCTGAAGGATCGTTGCGCCAAACATTGTGTTGGTCTTTAACCGGTGAAATGTCCCAAGCATCTGACTTAGGGAAAAGTTTTAGGGTCCAATTAGTTGCGATTTTTGATTTTGAGTTCATCTGTTAACGACCGTAATCATCTTCGACGCGCTCGATATCGTCTTCACCGAAATAGGTTCCAGTTTGGACCTCAACAAAGATTACATCTGTTGTTCCAGGATTTGCGATGCGGTGCAGAACACCAATTGCGAATTGAACCGAATCACCAGGACCAATATTACGAATTTCGCCATCGACAGTTACTTCAGGATTACCTGCCACAATAAACCAATGCTCGGCACGTTTGGCATGACGTTGGTAACTAAGGCGACCACCAGGCTTTACACAGATCGTCTTTACCTTGTAGTTCGGGAATTCACCTAGAACTTCATAGCTTCCCCAAGGACGCTCGGATTTTTCGAGTGACATAGTTACCTTTCGATTTGTTTTCTCTAATTCAAGATTAGAGAACGCCTAAAGCCGCACCGATTAGGCCGGCATTTGTTGTTAGTTTTGCAGGGGAAACTTTTAAATCCCGTAAGAATCCATAATATTCACACTCAGCGCGGATATGTTTCATCAGTGGATTCCAATAAATGTCGCCAGCTTGGGCGACGCCACCACCGATAACGATGTGGCCGATATCGAGACTGCCCACGAAATTTACTAAGCCCACAGCTAACGCTTTCGAGCCTGTTTCAATTGCTTGTAGGGCAAATGCATCTCCAGCTCGAGCCGCCTCAGCCACCTCGATAAAGGAGTAACTGCTGCCTTGCCAACCCAATTCCTTGGCGAGTGCGACCATATTCGGGCCACTGGCATATGTCTCGACGCAGCCAGTTCGTCCACACACGCAAAGCTTCCCTTGGAAATCGATTGAACTATGTCCGAAGTAGCTGGTATTTCCAGTTTCACCTTCGAACAACTGATTGTTAAGAATTAGGCCGCCACCGATGCCAGTTGAAACAACGATACCTAACATGTTTCGTGAACCGACGCCGGCTCCGATTTTGTGCTCTGCATGTGCAAGCGCCATAGCGTCACCATGAAGGGATACTCGATCAATTTGGAAGACGTCTTGAAAACATTTAACCAATGGGAAATCTCGCCAAACCGGAATGTTTACAGGGCTCACAGTTCCTGGAATCGGGTAGATCGGACCAGCAGAACCGATGCCAATGCCTTCGATCTCTCTATCGGTTCTACTCAGAATTTCTTTCGTAGCATCTGCTATGCGACCCCACAACTCAAATCCATCTGTGGCAAGGCTCGGCACATCGATGCGCTCGGACACCCCAAGTTCTCCGTCAACTAGTGCGATGGCAATCTTGGTGCCACCAACATCGACGCCTAATGCAAGGCGATTACTCATGCCACACCTTGGATCTCTTCATTAATGGAAACTTTCATAACAGCACTCTGGTAATTGTCAGCGGTAGGTTCATTCATGCGTTTTAAAATAACGTCAGCAGTTAATCTACCTAGACGCTGTGGATCATGGTTCAAAGTGTGTACGCCCATTAAGGCAGCGGATGGGAATTCATCGAAGCTGACGACTTGCAGATTCGAATTTAAATGCGACTTAACTTGGCCTACACCGAATGCGATCAGATCGTTAGCCGCGATGATGCCATCAATTTTCTTACGTTGACTGAGTAATTCTCGCGTTGCTTGCTCGGCCTCTATGGAAGTGTGCACGCCACTGATGATCAAAGAATTATCCGAATCCAATTTTCGAGTAACAATCGCCATCTTAAAGCCCTCAATACGTTCTGCAGCAGTCCAAATAGCTGGTGTATCTGCTATGAGAGCAATTCGTTTGCAACCGAGCGATAACAACTTATCAACACAAGCATTGATTCCACCTTGGTTATCAACTAAAACGGTATCGGCATCGAGATATGGAGCTGGTCGGTCCACGAAAACAAAACTAAAACCGCGGCGTCGCTCGATGTGTAGATAAGAATAATCCTCACCTGATGGAACGATGATCAATCCACGAACCCGACGTTCCAGCAGTGACTCGATTAGCACTTTCTCTCGTTCGCCATTATCTCTAGCTGTTGCCAAAATCAATTCAAATCCAGATTTACCTAAAGTTTCTTCAGCGCCTGCGGCAAGACCGGCATAGAACGGGTTGGCTAAGTCGGAAATAACCATTCCGATAATGTTGCTGAGTGATCCACCGCGAAGTTCGCGAGCAATTCGATTAGATCGGTAACCAACCAACCCAACTGCTTTCTTAACTTTCTCTTCAGTATCAGGAGAAACGTTTGCCGAACCATTTAGAACTCGCGAAGCGGTCTTGATACTCACACCAGCTATGGCTGCCACATCTGCCAGTGTGGGATGGGCGATTGGGGTGCGGTTATTTAGATCGGTACTCATTTAAGCAGCCCCTTTCTCAACACGAAAGGTAATATTCACCGGTAAATTTCGGCACTGTAATTTCAGGACCGTAGTTGCGGTGGATACTTTAACAGTGGAAATTGCCTTCCCACTCTTGGTTTCCATGAATTTAATTACGTAATTTCCCGCAACTGCGACCGGAACTTTAATCGCTGTCGCTTTGACGACTGGGTCCGCAAATTTAGTTTGCATTGGCTTCTTAGTTTTAAGCGCGGTAATTGCAGCTTGCAAGAGTAAGGAGGATTTCGCGCTCAATTGGTAATCATCATGACGAATCCAGCCCAGGGTGAGTTCAGGAGATCTTAAAAGAAGTGCCGTAGTTCTAAGTGGTCCCAGGATTTCATCAGGTTTCATGCTTACCGGATTAGTTCCAGCAATTAATTTCTTCATACCACTTGTGATTGACCAAAGTTTTAACGGATCAACGTAGTTATCCCACCACCAATATGAAGCTGGTGCGCCAAACCCAACGAATAGCGCTGCCCATTGCGAATTATGCAGATGCAATCCTTTTGGATCGGAGAACGGATCTTCGCTAGTTGTACCTGATCCCATTTCAGCAACCAAGAGCGGCTTATCTGGAACCGCTTTGATTATTGCTTCGAATTGGTTGCGTAGGGATTTGATGGGATCGCTGCCGTCGTAAACGTGAGTGGATACAAAATCTACTGGCGACCAGTCTCTTACACTTGCAGCAGATGACCATGATGTAGTCGTCATGTGCTTATATGGATCCCAAGTGTAAAGCGCTTTTTTCGATGAAATCATCCAGGTAGTTAGATCGGGTTCTGAGATAGGAGTGAAGTTAACTTCATTCCACCATTCCCAGGTAAAGAGTGCCGGTGATGCAGAATAACGAGCTGCGATATAGCGTAATCTGCGTTCCCAGAATTTCTTTGCAGTCTCGTTGGTAGCGAATTCGGCTGGACTTTTTAAGGGTCCACCGTTTTCTGCATTATATGGACTGCCAAACCATTCTGGATTAGTTGATTCACTAAAAGCACCATGATTAATCAGAACGAGATCAATTGAAACGTCGTACTTGGCACCAATCTCAAACACTTGATCTAATGCCCAAGCATTGCCCAAACGTTTCGTATAGTCACCAAGACCAGTATCGATCCACTCAATTCCCATATCCCACGCTGGCATCCATACCCGTGCCACATTTACGCCACCAGCTGAAGCAGCCTTAAACCACTTTTCATACTTTACCTTTTCTTCATGGCGATTAGCCCATGCGATGTTGTAAGCAATAGGCACAAATGGCGCGCTATCACGTTGGAAACCTCTACCTGCGATTTGAATCTGTGAAGAATGTTTCACTTCAGTTGTAACCGAATAAGTTGGCGCTGAAACACTTGCGCCGTTCATCAGTCCACGAAGCGTTACTTCATGAATTCCAATTGCATCGCTTCGGAATCGAAGTCGCCAACCTGGTTCGCCGACTGCTGTGGACCAAGGGGTATTTCCGTTAACAGTCGCGCGATACTCCTGGTACCAAAAGAGTGGTACGTCGTATTGGGATTTATTCGGCGTAACAATGGTTGCCCATAAATCTGCCTGTGCAGGGTCAAATGGATTTGAAATAACCGGCAGACCAGTTAGGGCCAATTCGATTGGTTTAACTGGATCTTTTACATTTATCACTTGCCAACTAATCGATTCAGCGCTAATAGCAGGGGATAGTTGAAGCAATAGCAATGAAGCCAGCGCAATTACAAAAACTTTGGATTTCGAATTCGTGATCATTGCCGTTACTTAATTCCTGAGAGCGCGATACCTCTAATGAAGTGGCGTTGAGTGAGGAAGTAAAGAATGATCGTAGGAAGGGATACGAGTAGAGCTGCCGCCATGATTACACCTTGGGTACCGATATTTCCAGCACCTGAGTTCTTTAATAGGGCAAGAGCCACGGGTAGGTTGGCCATGTCTTGTGATTGTGTAATGATCAAAGGCCAGAGGAAGTTATTCCATTCACCGATCGCAGTAAAAATCATCATCGCGATCATGGCTGGTTTAAGAAGAGGTAGCACAATTCGAAAATAGATTGTCCACTCGCGAGCGCCATCGATGCGCGCAGCTTCAATTAACTCATCTGGAATACTTGATAAATATTGGACTAGGAAGAAAACAATAAAGGCTTTCGGCAGGGCCGGAATTATGTAAGCCCAATATGTGTTTAGCCAACCTAAATCGTCTACCAGTAAGAAACCAGGAATAAGTCCTACCTGCCAAGGAATCATCATTGAACCGATGATTACTAAATAGATTGCTCGTTTGGCCCTAAATCGATGCTTTGCAACTACATATGCAGCAAGAGAACCGATGAGAAGTGTGAGAATTGTGATCGTAGTTGTAATAAAGAACGAGTTAAGGAAGAAGCGACCAAATCCGAATTCTACTTTGGTGAAACGTTGGAAGAGTCCTTGCATGATGTCCTGTTGATACATATTTGGGTCGTAGTTTGGGTCCCAGTAATTTCCAGGAATCCATTTTTCCGGAATCAGAGTTGGTGGCACTTTTTGAAGTTCCTTAACGGATTTAAAGGACGAAGTGATCATCCAATAGTAAGGCGCAATCATCACAACGGTAAGCAAATAGATCGGTACCCGAGAATATTTAGAGAACTTACCTTTAGTTTCAAAAGGATTTTCAAAGTTGCCAGAGCGTTCCATCAACTCATCATTCTTGCGCTCAAGACGCTTTTCGTTGCGCTTTGCGTTCATCGCAGATCCTCTAGCGATTTAGTCACTCGAATATTGATTAAGCTAATTGTAAAAATGATCGCAAATAGAATCCAGGCTACAGCTGAGGCATATCCCAATCTAAAGCGGTTGAAGCCCATGTCGTATAAGTAAGGAACGATCATTAAGGCCATATCTTTCAAGCCACCGATTGACCCAACACTGGTTGGGAAGAGAAGGTAAACACCTTCGAATATCTGAAAGGCACCAATAGTGCCGGTGATTACAACGTAGACCATCACAGGCTTAAGTAGGGGCAAAGTTATATATCTAAATCGGTCACGCCGATTTGCACCATCAATTACTGCTGCTTCATAGTACATAGCAGGGATCGCGTTTAATCCGGCCAGGAATAAAACCATGCCAAATCCCGCGCCACCCCAGATCGACATAAAGATCAGGATTGGTATTGCAAGTGATGGTGTAGCTAGCCATTCAACCGGAGCAATTCCGAATGAGCTCAAAAGCGAATTAAGTAGTCCTATGTCATCACCGCGAAAAACCCAGCCCCAAACAAGTACAACTGCGATTCCAGAGGTAACAGAAGGAAGGAAAAAGATTACGCGTAAAACGCGATTTGCTCGAGTGTCAGCTTGCAGCGCTAAAGAGAGCGAAAGCGAGGCAAGCAAGCCAAGAATTACTGCACCAAATACATACAACGAAGTATTTAATAGCGCTTTATGAAATCTGGAATCCTGCAAAATTAGGTATGTGTAGTTACCAAATCCAACGGAACCGCAAGGGGATAGCGTTTCATCGCAGATAGCGTTGTATCGCATAAATGAAAGTCGAAGACTCGACAAAACAGGGTAGACGGCCCAGACAATAAACAAAAGAACAAATGGAGCAAGCATCACATAAGAAGAGATGCCAGAGTCACTAAACTTATAGAAACCTTTTTTCTTGGTAGGGGTATAGGAATTTTTTGTATCTACTTGTTTAGTAGCCATTACATTCCTTCCCTCGTATTCAAATACATTCTCGTTTGTTGCTTCCTTAACGAATTCGGGAGAGGATCCAGAGAACTAGATCCTCTCCCGATAGTTCAACGACACCTAACGGGCAGTTGAACCTTCGTTAAAGCGATACTGCTTTTATTGACGTGACTTCATTGCCACAGCTGCTGCATCAAGTGCATCTTTAGCTGAGGTTGATCCGAAGAGATACTTCTGGACCGCTGAAGTTACATCGTTCTGTGAATCTTCCCAACCAATACAGTTAGGAGGACCTTGAGCATCCTTGAGCTGCGCCTTGATTGTTGTAAGCACATCAGCAGGGTATGAATCAATTGTGTCTGCAAAAGCAACCACAGGCGATAGGAAGATTGCGTTGTTAGCTGCGCCAACAACGTTCATTGCCTTAACAACATCTACGTTGTATAGCGAGCTGATGAACTTGGCAGCAAGACGTTGCTTAGTAGCTGGTACGTAACCCATGATTGAGATTCCGCGACCACCGATGAATGCAACGGACTTCTTGCCTGGTGCTGCTGGTACTGGTGCAGCGGTCCAGTTCTTATAGTCCTTGTAGTAGGTGTAGTAGCTGCTAGCCTGGAAGTTTCCAGAGAAGCCGATACCGTACTTACCGCTCTTGATGTTGTCATTCATTGACCAGTCCGCTACGCCAGGCTTTGGCGCTTCGAAGTCTGAGTAGAGCTTCTTGTATTGAGTAAGTGCCTCAACACCGGTTGCGTTGTTGATTGTAACTTTGCACTTAGCATCGTAGAAAGACCCACCGCTTGAATATAGCCATGAGAAGAAGCCAAGCCAGTCGCCGTTACCCCATTCGTTGTAAACAGCGTTCTTAACTCCCTCAGTTGCCTTAATCTTCGCAGCTGCTGCGTTGAATTCAGCAATTGTCTTTGGCGCTGATGTGACACCAGCATTCTTCAATGTGGTCTTGTCATAGAACATCATCATCAGAGTAAGGTCGTAAGGAACTGCGTAGACCTTTGAACTCTTATATGCGATTAGTGACTTGTAGATCTGTGCAGGCACCTTAGGTTGGATTGATGTTGCGACTCCAAGCGGACGAAGGTCAGCAAGTGCTCCCTTATCGCCAGCTGAGATACCCCAGGAGAGACCTCCGGTAAAGATATCTGGACCGCTCTTTGATGCAGCAGCTGCTAGAACTTTGGCATAACCATCACCCCAGCCTATTGCTTCAACTTTTACTTTTACATTTGGGTTGGCAGCTTCAAATGCTTTACCTGCTGCGCCCATTACCAATGCATCGGCATCTCCACCAGTAGACCAGACCGTAAGGGTCGTGACCTTAGTAGCAGAATTAGCAGGAGCTGAAACAACAGCACCTGCAGCCACAGCAATGGCGACGGAAATAACTCCTAAACGCTTCACCTAGCTCTCCCTCTAATAATTGCGCTTCGATGAAGCGCGGTAAGTGAAACTTTCCATCTGATGACAGCGTTGTCAATCATCTGGCTATAAAACTTGGCATTATTAGATAACAATTTTGATTACGGGTCAAGACAGAGACAAGACAATTTCACCCAGTGAGGTGAGAACTATTTTGCCGTGGGTTGGTTATTTGATCTTAGTTTTGAAAGTCGCCTGATCGGTGTCACTGAGACTGATGGTCATCGTTAAATCATCGCCTTTGGGCGCAGGACAGACCATGGCCCACTTGAAGGTTACTGATTTTCCAGGCGGCACAATTGGATCAAGCGGAACGCCTGAAACTCCTGAGTCTGCTTCAAAGACATCGAAGCAAGAAGTTGAGGCATCACTAGCTAGGGTAGTTTCAAGAATTATAAAAGAGCTCAGATCAAAGCCCGCAGAGCCAGTGTTTTCAATGGTTATATCCATTACTTGTGGTCGTCCCTCGACGCCTAGCGCGTCGGGATCCTTAGCTTTGAATTCTGCTAACTCTGAAACGGTCAAAGTAATTGCGCCAGCAAGTTTGATTGGAGCACCAAGGCTGGCATCTTTTTCCTCTGCTACCGGTTGTGCTTCTTTCTCGGCCAGAGCCGCGACACTTGTAGTGTCGTTATCCATCGGTACAGAGGGTCCACCAGTGAAGAAAGCTATCGCAACGATAGATGCCAGAACACTCGGTGCTACAAAATGCCAACGTTTGAGTTGCATGGCCACTCCCAGGATTCTTAGACGCTACTTACGATAGAGATCGTTTCTATATCTTGCGAGAGGTTGCCATCCTTGTCTTTCGTTGTCAAGGACTATTCGGCGCGGCTTTCCAGCATCAAGTCAAGTAGTCCACGATCGACATTTAGACCTTCAAAGTTCTCATACTTCGTTCCAGGGCGATTGTGATTAGCGATGCCGAAGTTGCCATCGAATTCCCAAAGTGAATAACCCCAACCTGATTCTTTATAGATACTGAAAAGATCCTTAAACCAAGCAAGTGCGACCGAGTTATCGGTGTAGCGATAGCAACCAAATTCGCCAATATGGACGGGACGTCCCATTGCCTGCACTTCACGCCATGGAGCATAGAAGTCCCAAAGTGCTGATCTATCCCACCACTGTCCGTTGTATTCGCATGGATATGTCGGTACTGGCATTCCTTTACTGCCAGCCCACCATTCAGCTTGATAGTGACTAACCAGCATTGGTTGATAACCACGCCCACTGTGTACGACATTTAAGTCAGCTAATTCTGGCATGGCTAGATGCCCGCCTGCTAATCCATTTATTACCACGGTACGTTCTGGATCTATCGAATGGATCTCATTTGTGATTCGACGTATCACCCTTTGATGAATATCTCGAGTAAATCCGCGTTGCCCAATATCAGGCGGCTCATTAACAAGGTCAAAACTTAAATGATCGAGGTGTTTACCTTTATAGCGTTCAGCGGCGGTTTTCCAAAGTAAAGAAAAACTATCTTCGGCAACTTTATCTGCCCATAGATTCGTTGCTTCATCTTCCCAGCCGTTGATGCAGTAGCCAGGTGCTCTATGTAGATTAATTGAAATATGGATTCCGCGGGAAACTGATTCGTGAATATAGGAATCGAGCAGCTTCATGAAATTCTCGTTGATTGGTGCACCTATTTGGTCTATCCAGAATCGATAGTCCATCGGAAGTCGTAAGAATCGGAATTCATACTTCGCCATAAAATCCAGCATGCGCTTATCAGCTGGAAGCGCCGCCGGCATATGTGTTGTTGTGTAGGCCCACTGAGCATTAAAGCCATAACCAAGATTCTGATCAGCTGTGATCAATTGCTCTCTCCAATTAGTTTATTTAGCCATTCTGCCTGCAATAGTTGGTGTTGCACGCTGCCGCCTTCATGAGTGTTGTAAGCCCAGGTCTTTACCGTAGTAGGGCCAGAATAGTTATTGATCATCGCAAAAATTGTTTCTGGTGGGCAGATTGGGTCATGCAAACCAACTGAGATAAGTGCAGGAGCTTTCGCCATTGTTACGAGGTTCATGCAATCAAAGTAGGAAAGATTTTCGAAGACTCGCTCAACTTCTAATCGATGAGTTTTGCAATATTGCACGATCTCTTGATACGGGAATGAATCAGTAATGTTTACTGCATGTTCAAAGTAACATAGGAAAGGAACATCAGGCATGGTTGCAAAAACTTGATTTGATAGAGATGTGGCAGCGAGAGCAATACCGCCACCTTGGCTACCGCCAGCAGTAATCAAGCGCGCTGAATTTACACCCGGAAGTTCTGAAGCAGCTCGAACAAATGCAACCGCATCAGTAAATACTCTTCGATAGTAATAGTCATCTCGATTTAGAATGCCGGCAGTCATAAATCCAGGAGTTTGCGAAGCGCGTGGATAATGTCCATCGGGAGTATCGCCAACTCGCCACCCAGATGCACCTTGACCGCGCGTATCCATGACCAGGATTGCATATCCGGCACTCGGCCAAAAAAGCCATTCGTTTAGCAGTCCGCGTCCACCACCGTATCCGTCATACATCACGATGCAAGGCAAATCTTTAGCAGCATTCTTCGGTTTAATGAACCAACCCTTGATCGGATCGTTGTTGTAGCCAGAAACAGTTACATCGTAGGTTTCAAATGCGATGATGGGAGAATCAATTTCAACTAGCAGTGCATTTGTATCATGGGACAAATATCGAGTTAGGGTTTCTTTCCAGAAAATTTCAAAATCAGGTTTTGAGTTTGTGCCTGGAGCAAACTTCTCTAGTTCCTTAAGTGGGGGACCAACGCGCATGACTGTGTTCCTATTCTCTTCTTATTCCGAAGCCAATTTAAGATGTGGCTCATCATCTGGGATAAAACTCTGGGCGTCATACAGCCTGCGGTAAGTGCCATTGCCATTTACGAGTTCGCGATGGGTGCCGGATTCAACTATCACGCCGTTTTCAAGAACCAGAATCAGATGCGCCTCTTTGACTGTCGATAAACGGTGTGCGACCACGAACGTTGTCCGAGACTTCATTAATTCATGAAAAGCGCTCTGGATCAGACGCTCTGATTCGGAATCCAAAGCTGATGTTGCTTCATCCAAAACCAGAATTCTAGGATCTCTAATGATTGCTCTCGCTATTGCAAGTCGCTGTTTCTGCCCGCCCGAAATACGCGAACCACGTTCACCGACGATGGTGTCCATTCCCTCTGGCAGTTTTGAAACAAATTCCCACGCATTTGCAGCTCGGAGAGCTTCTTCGGCAACTGCCGCAGTTGGCTCTGACATCCCGTATGTGATGTTTTCATACACGGTACCGTCAAAGAGAATTGTGTCTTGGGCTACGACTGAGAGATATTTTCGCGATGAACGTAGATCTATTGCTGCCATGTCGACGCCATCTAGCTTTATTGAACCAGATGTTGGTCGCAGGAAACCAATCACCAAATTGATGAATGTTGATTTGCCCGATCCACTTGGGCCTACTAAAGCGATCATGCGGCCAGGTTCAGCTAAAACATTGATGTTAGCTAATGAAGGTTTATGATTAGTTGGGTATGTAAAAGCGACATCACAGAATTCAACTTTTCCAGTCACGGTTGTTACAGCTCGCTTGCCGGCATTTGATTCCAGATCGGGGGATTCCAGTAATTCGCCAAGGGACCTAATCGATGCGAGGCCTTTTGCTAGCGCAGGTGCGATGCTGGTTAGCAGTAGTACGGATCCGACCAGCATTCCGAAATATGAGCTGAGCATTACTACGCCGCCGGCTGTAATTGGCAGGAAGCCAGTGATTGCACACCAAGCGGCAAAACCAACGCAGATGACGTAGGTAAGTTGGAAGGTAACCCAAGCTATTGCGGTGAAGTGCCCTTGCAAACGATCGAGTCGCAAACCAGCACTCTTAACGCTAGAAAACGAGGTATACATGGTTTTCAGGGCATTTTTTTCTAAACCATGAGCTCGCGTTATTGGTAGCAATGTCGTCATCTCGTTCACTCGCGACGACATGCGTTCTATTTCGGAGCGAAAATCTTCGTTGTGAGAATTTAGCATTTTTCGCATTTTGATTACTACGGTTGCTGAAATTGGTCCCAGAATTAGGAAGAAGGGTAAGAACTGAGGCACCTTGATTGCGGTAATCACTAAAGCGCCGATGAGACTGTTTATTGCGCCAAGTCCACCGTCAAAGCTGTGACGCATCATTTGTTCGATATTTTCTACATCGCGTACAACTTTTGTTTGAAGAGCTCCAGCGTTAGTAGTTTGATAAAAACTTATACTCATCTGTTGCATACGTTCGACAAGTGCTGAGCGCAATCGGTTTTCCAAGTTACGAACCGCCCTCGCCAAGAAACGTACGTACATCACGTTCATCGGATAATTCTGAATGGTAATTGCGGCTAGTAATACAAAATTTATAGCCAAGGTTGTCAGTGGCTTCTTGTAAACCACGCAATCAATCATGTTCGCAATCAGAAGCGGAGTTGTCCATGAAGGCGAATGTTTAATCGAGTAGAAGACAATCGCAAGGAAAATATCGCGCCGGTGGTTTTCAAGTAAGTACCAGAGAGTCTTTACTGGATGCTCGCCACGATACTGATGATCTAATTCGGCTTCGTGGCTCTTTGGCATAGTCGCACAGTAATCAAAACTCTTTGATAATTGAATAACTGCAACGGTTAATCGAATGAGAAATCGCGAGTACAGATGTCTCATTAATATTTAATAAGACAAGATTTGAACTGGCACTACGAAGTTTTACTCTGGAGGTGGAAACGGGATTTGAACCCGTGTAGAGGGATTTGCAGTCCCTTGCCTCGCCTCTCGGCCATTCCACCATGAAAATACGGCCCCCTGTGAAAGGCAGGTGGCCGTATATCCGAGCGGACGACGGGGTTCGAACCCGCGACCTGAACCTTGGCAAGGTTCCGCGCTACCAGCTGCGCTACGTCCGCATTTTTCTAGACTGCTAAGTTTCGAGAATCTCGCACCAGCAGAGGACGAAATCTATCCTAATTCAGGCGTAACTGCCAAAGGGGTCATAC
>Ga0209551_1000223_pt1 | contig 20307 bp, 15 predicted proteins | sample LauGreSuBDMM15SD_2_FD_187568 | JGI IMG/M metagenome (GOLD analysis project Ga0209551, IMG submission 187568) | Freshwater lake microbial communities from Lake Michigan, USA - Su13.BD.MM15.SD (SPAdes) (version 3) | ecosystem: Environmental > Aquatic > Freshwater > Lake | place: Lake Michigan, USA... | reverse complement strand
TACCCGAACGCGCAATACCGCTCAACCTACTGCAGCGGGGGCAGGAGTAACCGTAGCGTACTATGATCCCAAAAACCAAGAGGCTTTTGTCGCCGACCTTCGGAGCAGTGAAGGCAATATCCTAGTTGTGGGCCACAGCAATACCGTCAGCCAGTTGGCCAATGCTTTTGTGGGTGAAGGAGAAAAATTTGCTGACTTGACCGACCTGGAATACGACTTTATCTATGTGGTGACCCTGGAGAAAAATGGAGCCAAAGTGGTGCGAAAACTTTATAAGGAGTTTTAAACTGAATCCAGATTATATTTTCCCTTTTTCCTCGTTACATTTAGTCTAAACCTAAGCTTCATGAACCGGGAGACCAACCTCCGCAGTCTGCACCAAAAAAACAAAGTTTGGGACCTAGCCATTATCGGTGGCGGAGCATCTGGACTGGGCGTGGCCTTGGATGCAGTCTCCAGAGGGCTTACTGTTGCCCTTTTTGAAAAGGCAGACTTTGCCAAAGGCACCTCGAGCAGAAGTACCAAATTGATTCATGGCGGAGTGCGTTATTTGGCCCAAGGAAAAGTCTCCCTAGTATTTGAAGCTCTTAAAGAGCGTGGACTTCTCCTCAAAAACGCCCCTCACCTCACCCATAAACAATCGTTCCTGATCCCGATCTATTCCTGGTGGGACAGAATCCAATACAGCATCGGGCTGAAACTCTACGATTGGATGGCCGGTAGCCTCAGCCTCGGCCCCTCCAAATTTATCTCTAAGGAAGAAACCCTTTTACGCCTTCCCCACCTTCAGCCTAAGCAGCTCCAAGGAGCAGTTTGCTACTATGATGGACAATTTGATGATGCCCGACTTGCCATCCATCTCGCACAAACGGCTGATGAACTCGGGGCTTGCCTCCTCAACTATGCCAAGGTAACCGAACTATCCAAAGACCCCGCCGGCAAACTCACGGGACTAAAAGTTCGGGACATGGATCGCAAAGAAAGCTTTCACCTCCAAGCCAAAATGATCGTCAATGCCACCGGCGTCTTCGCAGATAAAATCCTGAAACTCGACAATCCAAAAGCCCCCAAAACAATACAACCTAGCCAAGGAATTCACCTGATCCTCGACCTGGAATTTTTGGGAGGTCAAGACGCACTGATGATCCCTAAAACCAAAGATGGACGTGTTTTATTTGGGGTGCCCTGGCACGACAAACTCCTTCTTGGCACCACAGATACCATTCGAGAGAAGGCCAAACTCGAACCAGAAGCCCTACAGCAAGAAATTGACTTTGTGCTGGAAACAGCAGGCACCTATATGACTAGAAAGCCTACAAGAAAGGATGTAAAAGCAGTTTTTGCTGGACTTCGTCCTCTTGCTAGACCGGAGGAGGGCAGTACGAAAACCAAGGAAATCTCCCGATCCCATAAAATCATTGTCTCTCCTAGTGGACTAGTTTCCCTAATTGGAGGGAAATGGACCACCTTCCGAAAAATGGGAGAAGATACGGTCTCCTATTTCACCCAAATAACTGGTCAAAGGATTGCTGCAAGCACCACTTCGAAGCAACAAATTCATGGCTACATCGAAACTATTCCGGCTGGACATTGGGGCATCTATGGGTCGGACGCGCAAAAAATCCAAGCACTCGCAGTCCAAGATGCTAGTTTGGCAGAACTCCTCCATCCTACCTTTCCACATATCCTTGCAGAAGTCGTGTGGGCATGCCAATACGAAATGGCCCTTACCGTAGAAGATGTGCTCTCTCGGAGAACTCGTATGTTGATCCTCGATCCGGAAGCTGCTGTAGCAGCTGCAGAGCAGGTAGCAAAAACCATGGCCAAGGTCCTTCAAAAGGAGGAAAGCTGGATTGCTGCAGAATTAATTAATTTTAATAAAATAGCTGAAAAATATATGATTCATACCCGCTAAATTCAAGTTCTCACTAGAATCAAACCACCCAAAATGCCTGTTGATAAACCCTATATTTTAGCCTTAGACCAAGGCACTACCAGTTCCCGAGCCTTGATTTTTAATCAAAAAGGAGAGATTGTCTCCCTAGCTCAAAAGGAATTTACCCAATATTTCCCTCAGCAAGGCTGGGTGGAGCATGATCCTGAAGAGATCTGGTCCAGCCAGTCCAGCGTACTTATGGAGGCCCTACTCCAAAAATCAATTCGCCCAGACCAGGTGGCTGCCATCGGCATCACCAACCAGCGGGAAACCACCATTGTTTGGGATAGACGCACGGGCAAGCCCCTCTACAATGCGATTGTCTGGCAGGACCGACGCACCGCTGCCTATTGCGATGCGCTGAAAGAAAGAGGAGTTGCCGACCAAATCGCAGAAAAAACAGGCTTAGTCATCGACGCCTATTTTTCAGCCACCAAAATCCGCTGGATTCTCGATCGTATCGACGGAGCACAGCAACGTGCAGAAGCAGGTGAACTGGCATTTGGAACCGTTGACACCTGGCTGATCTGGAAGCTAACTGCTGGTAAAAGCCACCTAACCGACATCACCAACGCCAGCCGTACGCTGATTTTCAATATCCATACCCAACAATGGGATCAGGAGCTGCTTGACCTTTTTAATATCCCCAGTTCCCTGCTTCCAGAAGTTAAAAGCTGCAGTGAGGTATTCACCGAGACCGCTGGAGATGTGCTCAACACCAAAATACCAATTGCCGGGGTAGCTGGAGATCAGCAGGCAGCCCTTTTTGGACAACTTTGCACCAAGCCAGGGATGGCCAAAACCACCTACGGTACCGGCTGCTTTCTGGTGATGAATACTGGAAAGGAGGCCGTCCGGTCCAAAAATCAGCTCTTAACAACGGTGGCTTGGAAGATTGGGAATGAAATCAACTACGCCCTGGAAGGGTCGGTATTTATTGGAGGCGCAGCAATCCAATGGCTTCGAGATGGCCTCAAACTGTTTGCCGATGCCAAGGAAACCGAAAAGTTGGCCACCAGCGTCTCCAGCAACGAGGGAATTTATTTCGTCCCTGCGCTAGCAGGATTGGGCGCGCCGCATTGGGATCAACAGGCTCGAGGTGCTTTTTTTGGGATAACCCGAGGTACGACTACCGCACATTTTACGAGAGCGGCACTGGAAGCCATCGCTTACCAGGTCTTCGATGTGCTGAAGGCTATGGAAAAGGATTCGGGCAAACCCACACAGGAACTCCGAGTAGATGGAGGAGCCACGGCCAATAACTTTCTGATGCAGTTTCAAAGTGACCTTCTGGATTGTGAGATCAAGCGTCCCAAGATTATCGAGACCACAGCCTTGGGTGCCGCATTTTTGGCTGGGTTAGCAGTAGGCTTCTGGAAAGATCAGGAGGAGCTCCAAAAATTATGGCAGCCGGATAAGACCTTTTCTCCTGCGATGGAGAACAGCAAGCGGGAAAAATTAGTACATTTTTGGCATAAAGCAGTCGAACGAACTAAAAACTGGGAAGAATGAATCCAATTGTAGCAGAATTTATCGGAACAGCCATCGTCCTCCTGTTGGGAACGGGAGTAGTGGCCAATGTAGTTTTGCCAGGTACCAAAGGAAATGGGGGTGGTTTGATTGCAATCACCACCTCTTGGGCCTTGGCGGTATTTTGTGGGGTAGTCGTTGCAGGACCCGTTAGCGGGGCCCACCTAAATCCTGCAGTCACCATCGGGTTGGCTGCCGTTGGCAAATTTGAATGGGCATTGGCTCCCGGATACATTTTGGCGCAACTCGGAGGGGCTATGCTTGGTTCGGGATTGGCCTGGGCCATGTACCGACATCATTTTGACCTGACAGATGATCCTGGGTTGAAAAGAGGGGTCTTTTGTACAGATCCAACGGTACGGAATTTTTCGACCAGCGTACTCTCAGAAGCCCTCGGAACCTTTGTATTGGTCTTTGTGATTCTTTACATCGCTGGAGCCAAACTAGAGGATACTGGCAACACTCCTATCGGATTAGGTTCCATTGGTGCCATTCCAGTAGCCTTCTTGGTCTGGACTATTGGACTTGGACTGGGGGGGACGACCGGCTATGCCATCAACCCTGCTCGTGATTTGGGTCCGAGAATCATGCACCAGCTTCTGCCCATCAAAGGCAAGGGTGATTCAGATTGGGGATATGCTTGGGTACCCGTTGTGGGACCCATTTTAGGCGCGCTATTGGCTGCTGGCATATTTATGCTTGTGGGTAACTAACCCCGCACCCGCTCGCCTATCCAAAAAATTCCAGTACTGGAGAAGGTAGAAGTGCCCTCTGGAACTTCGATTTGAGTCAAGTACTGGACTGGAAAAAGAAGTTGTCCGTTGGCATTGGAAATTTCTAAGGGCTGATTTTCGGTTGCTAGGAGGCGGATTTCTGAAGGAACAAACCATTTCGAAAACTTTCCTCCTTTGACCGGATAGTATTTCCAATCCCCATCCACCACTGTCAAATCCAAGAGGGTGGTCTTTTCTTCAAGTTGGAGGCAATGGAGATGATCTAGGCCCACCAAATGAACTCCCTTGTGCTGCGAAGCCACTAAATAATGTAACCCCTCTTCCAAGGATTGTGAAACAGAAATAGTCAAAAAACGGAGGGGATACTGTTCTTCCAGTAGCTGCCTATTTTCCTTTTGGAAGGAAGAAGTGGCCAGAATGATATCGATTTTAATCCCCCAACTCAGTACCACATCCACACTTTCTTGGTCCACAAGGAGGGTAGGCGACCATTCCAAAAGCGGAGCAACCATCTCAAAACTGACTCCTTCTGTATTCAAAATGAAGACTGCAGGCTCCTGCTGCTCCTTGACAAAATGGTGGCTTGACATCAGCTCCAGAGATTTTGGTAAAAATAAAACACATTTTCATAGGCCAATTTTCCAAGCTGCCCTTCGGAAAGCTCCTGACTTAGGTGCTCGAGAATGCCTGGGTATTTGCTGGCATTTTCGGCCAAAGGGAAGTAAATAGGGTGACGACTTGGGTCAGGAAAATCTTGAGTATAGAAAAAATCTGCCCCAAAGGCGATGCCCTGCTCATTGAGTTTGGAGCCATAAATCAAGTGTTCAAATAATCTTTCCGGCTGCTCATTATCCAAAAAAGCGCGCAGGAAATTGACCCCAATGATGCCTCCACGATGGATAATCTCCTGTGCAAATTCATCGCTCAAATTTCGCTTGTGGTCCCAAATGCTTCGGAAATTGGAGTGGCTGGCCAGCACTGGGATTGGTAAATGGTGTTGGTCGATGTAGGTTAAGATTCCCTCCGCAAGCAGATCTGAGGTATGGGAAAGGTCTATGGGAATGCGTTTGCCTGCTAGGTAGTCGAGCAGCCGCTTTCCATCGGCTTTTAGACCAATTCCTTCCGTATAGTTGCCTCCACCAAAGCGATTTTCGGTATGGTGGGTGAGGCTGATGTAGGCGAGGGAACCCACTTTTTCCAGCAAGGCATCAAACTGGGCATAGATTTCGTTCCAAGTGGCAGTTGCCGTGCCTATACCGGCGGCATTTTCAATGGAAGCAATGATTCCTAGTTGCTCGGTGGACTCCAGATGCTGCTGAAAGGCTCCATCCCATCGACAGACCGTTTCGGGATGGTCTTCGAGAAGCTGCACAAAAATATCCGCCTGTTGGCTTGCCAATTCCATGCTCTCCGGATGTACATCCGTGTAGATCGCCATCACCTGCGCCCGCACTCCCCCGGCTTTCAGCCAAGGAAAGGCACAAGCAATTTGATCCGGATCAAAGGGATCTGCCTTTGGAACCTTCGCCAAAAAAGAAAGTAAATCACAATGCAGGTCCGCGATGGGGAGATTCATACAGGAGGAGGTCTTGACACAAATTAAGCCAAAAAAAAGACAGCATGGGTGCTCCGCTTAGGAGTTTGAAACAGTTTGTAGGTATCTTTCGAAAAAAACAGATCCAGAGGATCGTCCTTAGAATTTCATTCAGCTTGCAATTCAATCTAGCTTCCCAAACAAACCTCGAGTAGCATTGATTATAAGAATAGACACCCAATATCCCTTCCCACAATGACCCCATCCCCCAACTACCAATACAGCGAATCTTTTGCTAAAGAACTGGATGCATTGGACCCCTTGGCTCATTTTCGATCCCGCTTTCACTTCCCAAAAATCGAAGGGAAAGATGCGCTGTACCTGTGTGGCAATTCCCTAGGCTTACAGCCAAAGACCGTTGCATCTTACCTAGATAAGGAGTTGGCCGCTTGGGCAACTATGGGAGTGGACGGGTATTTTCATGGGGAGGATCCTTGGTATTCCATAAGAAATAAATCAAAACCAATTTTGGCTCATATCCTTGGTGCTTTGCCCCAAGAGGTAGTAGCCATGAATTACCTTTCCGTCAATTTGCACCTCTTGATGGTTTCCTTTTACCAACCTACCCCTACTCGATTTAAAATCCTGGTAGAAGCAGGAGCCTTTCCTTCGGACCAGTACATGCTGGAAACTCAAATCAAGTTTCATGGTCTCGATCCCAAAGAAGTGTTGGTGGAGCTGCTCCCAAGGTCTGGAGAATATACCCTGCGCACGGAGGATATCCTGGCAGAAATCAAAAAGCAAGGCAGTGCATTGGCCATGGTCAATATGGCTGGAATCCAATATTATACGGGGCAACTTTTTGACATCCAAGCCATCACCCAAGCGGCGCATGAGGTCGGTGCGGTAGCTGGATTTGATTTGGCCCATGCCGCAGGAAATGCCCCACTACAGCTTCATGACTGGAAAGTAGACTTTGCTACCTGGTGTAGTTACAAGTATTTGAATTCTGGACCCGGCAATGTCTCAGGGATTTTTGTACACGAGCGATATGCCGACCGTCCTGACCTTCCTCGATTTGCAGGCTGGTGGGGACATAATGAAGCCGAGCGCTTCAAAATGGAAAAAGGATTTCAACCCATGTTTGGAGCCGACGGTTGGCAACTTGCTTGTTCCAACGTCCTAGCCTTGGCGGTGCACCAAGCTTCTTTGGATATGTTTCAAGAAGCAGGCATGCCTGCCATTCGTGAAAAAAGTATTCAATTGACCGGCTACTTGGAATACCTAATCGAGGAGATCAGCGGCAATTCAGGAATATTGGAAATTATCACCCCAAAAAATTCGGGGGAAAGAGGATGTCAATTGTCTTTGTTTATTCACAAAGGAGGCAAAGCCGTCTTTGACGAATGGTACGGAAATGGGGTGATAGGAGATTGGAGAAATCCAAACGTGATCCGCTTGGCTCCAGCGCCACTCTACACCAGCTTTCAAGATGTGTATCGCTTTGCTCGAGTTTTAGAGCAATCGCTCAAAAAATTCGCCTAAAGAATCCAGTACCCTAACTGTACCCAGATTAACCAAAAAGCCCTACTTCATTGATTTGGAGTAGGGCTTTTTGTTTTTACATGTCAAACAGGGTTCCGCTTGCCCCTGTCGGTTTTATTTTTAGGTGCTTGTAGGCTAGCTCAGTGGCCATTCGCCCACGAGAGGTACGCTTGAGGTAGCCTTCTTGAATTAGAAAGGGCTCGTATACCTCTTCGATGGTTTCCGCTTCTTCACCGCAAGCCGTGGCGATGGTTCCCAATCCTACAGGTCCTCCTTTGAATTTTTCAATGATGGTCATCAGGATGCGGTTATCCATTTCATCCAAGCCGTTTTCGTCTACATCGAGCGCATTTAGCGCTATTTTGGCAATCTCCAAGGTGATCGTTCCGTTGCCCTTGATTTCGGCAAAATCCCGTGTTCTGCGGAGTAGCATGTTGGCAATACGAGGCGTACCTCTACTTCGGCGAGCCAGTTCATACGCTGCCACTTCATCAATAGGAGTTTTCAAGATGCCTCCGGAGCGCAGCACAATATCGGTCAGTAACTTGGCATCGTAGTATTCCAAACGGGAGTTGATCCCAAAACGCGACCGAAGTGGGGAGGTCAGCAGTCCGGAGCGGGTAGTGGCGCCAATCAGGGTGAAGGGGCTGAGTGAAATCTGTACCGATCGGGCATTGGGCCCACTGTCCAGCATGATGTCGATGCGGTAATCCTCCATTGCAGAATAGAGGTATTCCTCTACAATGGGATTGAGTCGGTGGATTTCGTCAATGAATAAGACATCCCCCTCTTCCAAATTGGTCAGGAGACCTGCCAAGTCTGAAGGCTTGTCTAGCACTGGGCCAGAGGTGATTTTGATTCCTGCCTGAAGCTCATTGGCTATAATATGACTGAGCGTAGTTTTCCCCAATCCGGGAGGTCCATGCAAGAGCACATGATCTAGAGGTTCATTTCTTTTTTTGGCAGCATGAACAAATACACGAAGATTTTCGATGATTTTGGCTTGCCCAGTGAAGTCTTCAAAGCTTAGGGGGCGTAAAGCACGCTCAAAATCCCGATCCTTAGGCCCTAATTGTTCTTCGTCTCCTGTCAAATAATCTTCTCTCATGTGGTGTGCGCTAGCTACAAATATAGATAAAAACCGGAAGGTGAGGGGATCTGAATCTTTCGCAAAAGGTTAAAGAAAAAGGTACTAATTTTGTTTGAAATTTCCATCCCAGATGAGTCCGAACGCAAAAAAAAATATAGTTTATTCCATAGTCTTACTTGGCTTGGTTCTGATTGTCTATTTGTACAGATCCGGTACAAACAGCCAGGCTAGCAACGAGGAAGTAGCTCGAAAAAATGGATTGATCAGCTGGAAAGGTGAGTTTATGGATCAGCCCTATCTTTTTTTGTACCATCCAGAGCGGACCAAGGTAAAGGCCAAACTAGACTCATTGCTCACCCATCAAGCCCAATTGTACTTGATGGACTCCCCGAGGTCTGAACTTTACCAGCTCAATCGGCAAGATTCACTTCCCAGACCCTCCAAGGATCTCCTAGCCCTACTGCGAACGGTAACCCAAGATTCCAAAAATTCTGAAAACACCTGGGATCCTAGTTCTGGGATTCTCTACCAAGGCTGGATTTTTTCAGCATCAAGGGCGGTAATTAAGGATAGTGCAAACATCGCTGGCCTTCTGGAGAATGTGGGAATGTCCAATTTTCTTTTAAGTGATACGTTGATCCAGAAAGCAAAAGCTGGATTGAAGATCAACCTTTTAGCGTATGGTCAAACTATCGCCTTGGCTCAAGTAGCCCTCCTCTTGGAAAAGGAAGGCATTCAAAACTACTTCTTGCAGGTTGGCAAGCACACCTTATCCAAAGGGGTCAACGAAAGGCAAGAACTTTGGAAGCTGAAAACCCAGTACCCAGATAGCATCGGTGGAGCCAAGGAAGGATGGATTGCCTTGCAGAACAGAGCAGCAGCTTCTGCAGGAGATTTTACGCAATCCTACAAACAGGATTCGATACGAAAAGCATGGATATTGGATCCTCGAACCGGATATCCTGTAAACCATGGCCTTCTCCAAACCACCGTGATGGCTAAGACCCCAAAAGCGGCCGCTATCCTTGCTGAATCCCTACTTGTTCGTGGCTGGCAAGAAGCAATACGGATCGACTCAGCACGTAAGGATATCGAGATGATTTTGATTTACAATAAAAAAGGAAATGGGCTCACCCTGTACTCCAGCCCTGAGCTTAAATCTTTTCTTTCTTTCCCAATTCAGTAAATTGAAACTAGCAACATTATTGCATTTATATTGCAACATTGTTGAATTTTCATAGCTTTGCAAAAAAATTCTCCCTTTTTGCAGTTTGCTGGATGGCCACACTCCTATGGTGTTAAATTTTATTCTTCTTTTTTTCACTGCCCTGCTAGCTGGTCTCCTGGTGTTTGTCACACCCGTACTAAAGGAAAAATACTTCAAGTTGGTTCTTGTATTTGCAGGCTCCTATCTCTTCTCCATCACCATCTTGCATATCATACCCGAATTGTTTTCGGGTTCCTACAATCCAGGTCGAATGGGAGTATACATCCTAATCGGCTTTCTTCTCCAGCAGCTTTTAGAGTTTTGGTCCGCAGGAATCGAGCATGGACACATTCACAAGCAAAAATCAGGTACTTACAAGGGCGTTTTTACCTTGATGGTGGGCTTATTTATTCATGCCTTTTTGGAAGGCACCTTATTGTCCCATGGAGCTTCAGACACGCAGCAAGGACTTGCCTTGGCTCAGGAGCACAGCGACAAAACCGTACTTCTTGGAATCCTGATGCACAAAGGTCCTGCAGCATTTGCACTAGCAGCTGTTCTTGGTGCTTCCCTCTCTAAAAAATGGACACTTATCCTACTGACAATTTTTGCACTTGCATCCCCTCTAGGCATGCTTTCTAGCTCCTTCTTCATCAACCAGGGCCTTCTTTCTACCGAAGGAATCGGCATTTTGTATGGTTTAGTCACAGGTGGATTTCTTCATATTTCCACCACCATCTTTTTTGAAAGCAGCCCCCATCACACCTTCCAGCTCAACAAGCTGGCCATTACCTTTTTGGCGGCGGTCTTAGCCTTCGCATCAGAATATTTGATCTGATTTTTACTTTTTGATTAGCTAACTGCTCAACCCATCTGAACACATTCCCTATTTTACTTTACTTATTTTCAAGGACTTGACTGGATCGCAGTAGCACATTTCCTTCAAAAATTAAATCGGCTTAACTCCCCCAAGTGATTCCACCTTTGGAAAAAAGGTCTTTTCCTTCTACTTTTTAGGTTATATTTCTTCCATCAAAATTTGCTTTTTTTGATAAACGCCAAATTAAACCCAGACTAACCGTCACCACCATGTCACCCTCTCCCTCAAAAATGGAGCAGTATTGGAAAAAAAACCTCCAAACGCTCGCAATCCTCCTTTTTATTTGGTTTATCGTCTCCTTTGGCTGTGGAATTCTATGGGTAGAAGAGCTGAATACCATCCGGATTGGAGGCTTCAAACTAGGATTTTGGTTTGCACAGCAAGGATCCATCTATGCATTTGTAATCTTGATTTTTTGCTATGTAATCCGGATGAACAAGCTGGACAAGGAATTTAATGTGAACGAAGACTGATATGGATTTACTTACCTGGACCTATTTGCTCGTTGGCCTAAGCTTCGCCCTCTACATTGGCATTGCCTTCTGGACCCGTGCAGGCTCAACCGAAGAATTTTACGTGGCAGGTGGAGGTGTTTCTCCTTTAGCCAATGGACTTGCTACAGCTGCTGACTGGATGTCTGCCGCCTCTTTTATGTCCATGGCAGGCATCATCTCTTTTTCTGGATACGATGGCTCGGTGTACCTGATGGGCTGGACCGGAGGCTATGTTTTGCTTGCGCTACTTCTCGCCCCCTACCTTAGAAAATTCGGAAAATTCACGGTACCTGACTTTGTAGGCGATCGCTACTATTCCAACAAAGCCCGTGTGGTAGCCGTCATTTGCACCCTATTTATCTCCTTTACGTACGTCGCTGGGCAGATGCGTGGAGTGGGCATTGTTTTTTCCCGGTACTTGGAGCTCCCCATCGAATGGGGCGTGGTGATTGGCATGGCCATCGTGTTTTTTTATGCCGTGTTGGGTGGGATGAAAGGCATTACCTACACCCAAGTCGCCCAATACTGTGTGTTAATTTTTGCCTACATGGTTCCTGCCATTTTTATTTCCATGCAACTTACCGGCAACCCTATCCCACAACTTGGTTTGGGCGGAGATATCGCAGAAGGAGTCCCTCTTTTGGATAAGTTAGATGGTATTTTAGTAGATCTAGGATTTGGTGAATACACCACCGGAAGAAAAGGCACAATCGATTTATTCATGATCACTTTGGCACTCATGGTAGGTACTGCAGGACTTCCCCATGTGATTGTTCGCTTTTTTACGGTTCCAAGGGTTAGGGATGCCCGACTCTCCGCAGGCTATGCCCTGGTGTTCATTGCCATTCTTTATACTACAGCCCCTGCTGTCGCTGCATTTGGAATCTACAATACAATCCAGTCCACCTCTGAAAAGCCCATTTCTGAGCTACCAACTTGGGTTCGAAATTGGCAACAAACTAACCTCATTCAAATTGAGGATAAAAATGGAGATGGAAAAGTGCAATACCTCCCTGATCCCAACACGAATGAGCTGCGCATAGACAAAGATATTATGGTGTTGGCAAGCCCTGAAATCGCATCGCTACCCAATTGGGTGGTTGGCCTGGTCGCAGCAGGAGCTATGGCTGCAGCTTTATCTACAGCAGCAGGCTTATTGCTTGTTATTTCCACCTCCGTATCGCGGGATCTATTCAAAACTTTCAGACCCGATATTTCGGATAAAAAGGAGCTTCGTATCGCAAGGCTTGCCGCCGGTGGAGCGGTACTCTTAGCCGGGTATTTTGGCATCAACCCCCCGGGCTTTGTGGCCGAAGTGGTCGCTTTTGCATTTGGCCTAGCAGCATCCTCCTTCTTCCCAGTCATTCTATTGGGAATATTTTCTACACGCATCAACAAGGAAGGGGCCATTGCTGGCATGCTTACGGGACTCACTTTCACCATCAGCTACATTAGCTACTTCAAGTTTATCGCTCCCGAACTGAATACAGCTGCCCATTGGTGGTGGGGAATTTCCCCGGAAGGGATCGGATCTTTGGGTATGGCACTCAACTTCTTGGTATGCTTTGGCATTTCTTATTTGACCCCTCCACCACCAAAAAAGGTGCAGCAACTCATTCAAGAAATTCGAATTCCCAAAGGTGCAGGAAAAGCATCGGACCATTGATTTTCAACGCAACCCTATTTGAAGCATGAGCGACCGATTGCATACCCTCAGTGGTTATTTTCACGAATACCAAAAAAGTGTGGCTCAGCCTGAAGAATTCTGGGCTAGAATCGCAGACTCCTTTCATTGGAAAAAACGATGGTCCAAGGTCTTGGAGTGGAATTTTGAAACTCCTCAGGTTCAGTGGTTTGTAGATGGAAAACTCAACCTTACCGAAAATATTTTTGAAAAAAACCTAGACACCCTTGGAGATAAACCCGCCATCATCTGGGAGCCCAACGAACCTGGAGAAGAGGGGCGCACGCTTACCTACCGCCAACTTTTTGTAGAAGTCTGCCGCTTTGCCAATACGCTATTAGCTAAGGGCATCGGCAAAGGGGATCGAGTGATCATCTACATGCCAATGGTGCCCGAAGCAGCCATCGCCATGCTTGCCTGTGCACGTATCGGTGCTATTCATTCGGTGGTGTTTGCTGGTTTCTCCAGCACCTCCCTAGCCGACCGCATCCTGGATTGCCAAGCCAAAGCAGTACTCACCTCAGATGGCAACTACCGGGGCAACAAAAAAATTAGCATCAAGGAAATCGTAGACGAAGCCCTAGAAAAAGCGCCGGTAGAAACGGTCATCGTCTACCAACGTACCGGCCAAGAAACCCAAATGCTTGCAGGAAGGGATTATTGGTGGCACGAAGCCTTGGCGGGACAGTCTGATATCAATCCAGCCGCTGAAATGGATAGCGAGGACATGCTCTTTATCCTCTATACTTCTGGCTCAACAGGCAAACCCAAAGGAGTAGTCCATACCACCGGAGGCTACATGGTCTATACCAAATACTCCTTCGAAAATGTCTTTCAATATTGCCCCGGTGATGTGTTCTGGTGTACCGCTGATATTGGTTGGATCACCGGACACTCTTACATCGTCTATGGCCCCCTACTTGCTGGCGCCACTACGCTGATGTTTGAAGGGGTACCCACCTATCCACATCCAGGGAGATTCTGGGAGATTATTGAAAAGTACAAAGTCAACGTATTTTACACCGCCCCAACAGCCATTCGAGCCCTTCAGGCCTTTGGTACCGAGCCCATTGAGGGGTACGACCTGAGCTCGCTCAAAGTCCTTGGCTCTGTAGGCGAACCCATCAATGAGGAAGCCTGGCATTGGTACCACAACCACATCGGCAAAGGCAAATGCCCGATTGTTGATACCTGGTGGCAAACGGAAACAGGCGGCATTATGATCTCCCCTCTCGCGGGCATCACTCCCACCAAACCTGCTTACGCTACCCTGCCACTGCCCGGCATCCAACTCAGCATTGTGGATGCAGAAGGCAAGGTGCTCCACGGTAACTCTGTAGAGGGCAACCTTTGCATCGATTTCCCTTGGCCATCCATGATCAGAACCACCTATGGAGACCACGAGCGCTGCAAGCAAACCTATTTTTCTACGTACAAGAACAAGTACTTTACAGGCGATGGAGTCAAGCGTGACCTCGATGGTTATTACCGGATTCTTGGCCGAGTGGACGATGTAATGAATGTGTCAGGCCATAGACTAGGTACCGCTGAAGTTGAAAACGCGATCAATGAGCATCCGAAAGTCATCGAGTCTGCGGTGGTCGGCTACCCGCACGAAGTCAAAGGGCAAGGCATCTATGCCTTTGTAATCTGTGATTTGAGCAACCGAAGTGAGGACAACCTCATTCAAGAAATTAAAGAGACGGTTTCCAAAATCATTGGACCAATTGCTAAGCCAGACAAAATCCAAATCGTACCAGGACTTCCCAAAACCCGCTCTGGAAAAATCATGCGGCGCATTCTGCGGAAAATTGCTGAGGGTAGTCTAGACGGAATGGGAGATATCTCCACACTTTTAGACCCAGAGGTAGTCGAAAAAATCAAAGCTGGTAGAAAATAAAAAAGGGAGTTAAACTCCCTTTTTTACTTTCATTTAGCCTTTCAGGGTCACTTCCATTGAATGGCTGTCGTGGCTGTCGCTTTGAGGGGGATAGCCAGTCCTGTGGCTGTGGGGTAAAACCCGAGTGGTACGATCTGCAACCCCTGGATAGCCAAATTGGCCACGGAAGTTTGCAAAGAAAGTCTTCCTTGAAGCCCTTTCAAACTCTCCCCAATAGTCTCTCCTAGCGGCATCTTCATCTGTTGGCTGAGTTGCTTATGGATTTTACCTCGCTTGATTAGCGTGCCCAGCATCGCTTTAGCGCTGCCACTTTTCATGACAAAATCCAGGTTATCCACGCGCAGCACTTGCGTCGCGGGATCATAGACAGGTTGCCCTGCCAAAAATAATTCCCCAGTCAACTCTTCTCCCTTACTGCTACTAGCGGTGAAGGCAACCGTGATTCCCAATCGATCTCCATACGCTTGCGTACGGAATTGGGTCGCATTAAAAACATAGCTTTTATTCATTCGAATCGCCTGCCCTCCAAACGATTTTTTGATGAGCGCATCCAGCTCTGCATAGGTAAAAGCGAGTGGCAACTCCAACTCAATTCGATTGGATCCGTCCGTATTGGCTGAGATTTTGGGTAGTGGAAAGGCTCTGCTAGGAACTGCTGTAGCAGGGTGCAATTGCACTTGTCCTTGGAAACCCAGATCCAGGTGTAAGCCCTTGTTCGGCTGTAGGTATTCCCGAAGTTTGACCGAATCTGGCCGGATAGATAGGCCTGTCTTTTTGCCTTCTACCTCCACCACAATGGGTTTCCCGACTTGGTTCCAAATCGACTCCATCATCGGTTTGAGCGCAAGCAAATTCGGCTTGGAGGTAAGCTCCTGCTTCGCAAATTCGCGAATTTCATTGCGGACAAGTGGACTTAAATCCAGCTCAATCCCCAAAACAGACAGTGCCATTTTACCCCCCAAATCCAACAGTTCAAATTCCTTAATCCCCAAATACCAGTTGGACTGAATTTCTGGGTTGATCACAAAAACCGGAGCCAAGCTTTGGTTGATCGGTATCTTGGACTGAAGAAGATTCCGGATTCCCCCAGGCTTTAGGCCTACTTCTCCTTGGATTTTAAGTGGAAACACTACTTCCAAACGCTGTTGATCTAATGCGCGAAGCTGGATTTTACCGTTTCTAGAAAAGTCAAAATCCCCCACCAGCCCATTCCCCAAATCCATCCCCCGCTGACGAAAAATCAAAGTAGGAGTTTCCCGATTGGCTACAGCAATAAGCGTCGAAAAGGGAATCTCTAAAGGTATATTCAACGAAGAATTTGTTTTGGGAACTGCTGGCAGCGGTAAGCTCGCGGCAGGATCCAAGGACTTGCAGGAAACAGCGAGAAGTCCTGCTAGAGCCCAAAAAATTAAAGCCCTTTTAATGGAAATACGGAAAATTGGCTCGGTCATTGTACTTGAGAGTTCAGTAGATCTAGGTTACCTTTGCAAGGTGAACTACAAAAGTAGCGAAAAGAGTACATGAACTGGAACAAACTCACCTCAGAAGAGCAAATTGATCAAGTGATCACCGAAAGTGCCGAGAAGCCTGTACTGCTTTTCAAACACAGTACCAGCTGCTCCATTAGCAGCATGTCCTTGGATCGACTATCGCGTAACTGGAAGGCAGAAGACTCTGACAAAATCACCCCCTATTACTTGGACCTTATCGCTTACCGAAAACTATCCAATCTAGTTGCGGAGCGCTTTGGCATTCACCACGAATCACCACAAGTACTGCTTATCCAAAAAGGCAAAGTGACCTACCACGAAAGCCATTACGGAATTTCTTATGCAGAAATCATGAAGCAAAGCTCCTGAATTTCTGACTTTTAGACTGAAAATAAACCACTTATCCCTTAGAATCCCCATTCTAATTTTACACCCAACATCCATTAAACCTTTTGCTTCCTATTGGAGTCAAAGAATGTGTACTACAACCAATTTATGAAAACTTACTACTTCCTTTTTATTTTAATTTTTTCATTTCTAGTTGCACTTCCATCCTTCGGGCAGCGTCCAACAGACCAAGCCCGCCCCGAACGAAAGTTTACCGGTCAGGTGATCGATGGGGCAGCAAAAACTCCCATGATCGGAGCCAATGTTTTGATCAAAACGGTAACCGACTCCTTACTTCGCGGCACAGTAACGGGTGCTGATGGGAGATTTGAACTAGCCAGACCCTTTATTCCACAGGTGAAAATTGAAATCACCTTTTTAGGCTACAAAACCATCACCAAAATTCACAGCATGCGTGAACCGGTGGAGCTCGGTGAACTGATATTACTTGAAGACACTAAAGTTCTCGGAGAGGTACTCGTGCAAGGGGTGAGCGTGGTTGGTGAGCAAAAAGGAGATACGACTTCCTTCAATGCCAGTGCCTTCAAAACACAAACCAATGCACAGGCAGAGGATTTGATCAAAAAAATGCCAGGCATCACGATGCAGGGTGGGCAAATCCAAGCCCAAGGAGAGCAGGTTCAAAAAATCTTGGTAGACGGCAGAGAATTCTTTGGTGGCGACCCAAGCATTGCCCTTCGTAACCTCCCGGCAGACGCCATCGACCGCGTAGAAGTATTGGATCAGCGCTCCGATCAAAGCCGTTTGACGGGCTTTGATGACGGTAGCTACACCAAGACAATCAACATCATCCTTCGCTCAGATCGAAAAAATGGCTCCTTCGGTAGAACCTACGCCGGCTACGGGAACGATGACCGCTATGCAGCAGGGGGAAATGTCAACTTCTTCAAAGAGGACAAGCGAATTTCCATCCTAGGACTCTTTAACAACATCAACCAACAAAACTTCTCAAGCCAAGATCTTGCTGGATTAACTGCCAATGCCTCCGCGGGGGCTGGTAGAGGAGGGCCTGGAGGCGGAGGTTTTGGGGGAGGCCAATGGGGCGGTGGAGGAAATAATAATTTCCTAGTGGGCAACAGCGGTGGAATAGTCACCACGAATGCGGTCGGACTAAACTATTCCGACAAATGGGGTAAAAAATTCAATGTATCCGGAAGCTATTTTTTCAACAATACCACCAACTCCCTAAGACAAAACACAAACAGAGAAACGGTAGTCAACGAAACCCTTCGTCAATTCTACCAAGAAAATCTGATCAACACGGTAAAAAACAACAACCACAGAGCCAATGCGCGTATTGAGGGAGACCTCGATGCAAAAAATTCCATTGTCCTCACACCTAGCTTCTCCTTTCAGGACAACAGTACTTTTAGCGATCGAGATGCACTCACACGCACCAGCAGAGGAGATTCACTCTCTGCTCTTCGATCCATCACGGATGCCACCACATCCGCATTAAACTTGTCCAACAACCTGACTTACCGCTATAAATTCGATAAAAAAGGAAGAACCCTTTCTACAGAAGTGTTTACTGCCTGGAGCAATCGCGACCAATTTTCAGAGTTGGAAGCTGCCAGCAAGGACTTTAGAAGAAAAGCACAAGACACCACCTCACAAGAAACCAACTCCCTAAACAAGGGATTCAACTACCGCGTCAACCTGACCTTTACCGAGCAGCTGAGTGCCAAAGCGATCGGAACCTTTGGCTACCAAATCGGAAACAACAAAACAGCCGCAGATCAAAAAACCTATATCTTGGAGTCTGAACGCAGAGCACTGCTCGACACGGCCCTTAGCAATGAGTTTGACAATAAATTCATTACCCAGCGCCTTCGCTCTGGCTACGCATACAACAACCAGGCCTGGAGTGTCAACCTGAATCTAGACTACCAAAATGCACAGCTAGACAACCAGGCATTTTTCCCTACCGAAGGAATCTTCAATAAAAGCTTTAACAACATCTTGCCTAGTGCAAATTTAAATTACCGCAATAGAGAAACTGGGTTCAGCTGGAGAGTACGGTACCGAACCAGCACCAATGAACCTAGCGTCTCCGATTTACAAAATGTGGTCAACAACCAGAATCCACTTAACTTACGGGTAGGTAATCCAAACCTGGGCCAAAGTTACAACCACAATATTTTCGCCAACATCAGCAAAATCAATCTCGAAAAATCAAGAACACTCTTCCTATTTGTTACCCACTCGGCAACTTCAAATTTCATAGGGTCCAGCACCTTCTTGACTACTAGTGACACCCTAATCAACAACGAAATCCTGCTACGATCTGGAGGACAGTTAACACGGCCGATCAACTTGGATGGCAACATTCGATCTAGCTTTTTCTTGACCTATGGCGCCCCCCTCAAAAAGCTAAAAACCCAATTTAACATGACCTCCCGCGTGAGCTTTAACCGTACGCCGGGGGTCATCAACGGGGCAACCAACCTGAACGACAACCTAACGCTAAGCCAAGGCCTGACCTTTAACTCCAACATTAGCCAGAACGTTGATTTCTCAATCAGCAGTACCGGATCCTACAACATTGTCAATTCCTCCTTGCAGCAAAACTTGGAAAACAACTACTACCAGCAAGAGTCTAACTTGCGCCTTTACTTCTCATCCAAAAACGGCAAGTTTTTTATGGGCAATAACGTAGCCCACTCGTTATACACGGGCTTATCTGAAGGCTTCAACCAGAATTTCTGGCTATGGAACCTTGAAGGAGGCTTCCGATTTGCAAAAAACAACAAAGCAGAAATTAAAGCGGTGATATTTGATGTGTTGAATCAAAACAACAGCATCAGCCGTACCATTTCGGATGTGGCCGTGACGGATGTGTTTACAAATGTGCTCACCCGCTATGGCATGATTACCTTTACCTACATCCTGGGCAATTTCAAGCAGCCGGCAGCGCAGCCACAGGAACCTTGGATGATGGGAAGACCGCCGGGTGGGCGAACTTGGTAAGCACACTTTGGAATTATCGCTAAAGGAAACTCTTGGGCGATTACCCAAAAAAAAATTTAGAAATTGGTAGCTTTGCCAAAGGATTAACCGGCAACTCATGTATCAGGAGAAAATCGAAGCCATCAAAGCTGCCATTGCTGCAGCAGACGCAAGTACCCCAGAGCATCTGGAGGCCTACCGAATGGAGTTTATTTCCAAGAAAAGTGTAGTCGGAGAGTTGATGGGAGCCATGGGAAGCATTCCAAATGAGGAAAAACGTGCCTTTGGACAGCTTGTCAATGGGGTAAAGCAACTTGCAGAAGAAAAATTTCAAGCCCTGATTGAGAAGGTTGCTGCGGCGAATCAAAAACAGAAGACAGCCGACATTGACCTGACCTTACCTCCCTCCAATTCTCCTTTGGGGGCGATCCATCCCCTGACCGCTACAAGACAACGCATCATCGAAATATTTGAGCGTATTGGTTTTAACCTTTCTGAGGGACCTGAGATTGAGGACGACTGGCACAACTTTTCAGCGCTGAACTTTCCAGAAAATCACCCTGCTCGCGAGATGCAGGACACTTTTTTTATCGAGAAAAATCCAGACATCGCACTACGAACCCATACCTCCTCCGTGCAGGTTCGCGTGATGGAAAATCAAAAACCTCCTATCCGAACCCTTTCTCCTGGACGGGTTTACCGGAATGAGGCGATCTCAGCCAGAGCACACTGTATCTTCCATCAGGTGGAAGGTTTGTATGTGGATGAAAATGTAGGCTTTGCCGATCTAAAAAATACGCTCTACCACTTTGCGAAAGAGATGTTTGGCAAGGAAACGAAGATTCGATTCCGTCCCTCTTTCTTCCCATTTACTGAACCCAGTGCCGAAATAGACATCTCCTGCTTGATTTGCGGAGGCAAAGGCT
>Ga0209551_1000217_pt1 | contig 20529 bp, 16 predicted proteins | sample LauGreSuBDMM15SD_2_FD_187568 | JGI IMG/M metagenome (GOLD analysis project Ga0209551, IMG submission 187568) | Freshwater lake microbial communities from Lake Michigan, USA - Su13.BD.MM15.SD (SPAdes) (version 3) | ecosystem: Environmental > Aquatic > Freshwater > Lake | place: Lake Michigan, USA... | reverse complement strand
CGCTACTTTTTGTTGGATTTTTTGCTGTAAACCAATTCCAGTTGCAACAGAAACAATCATCATAATCATTCCGATTGCAATCGCCGCAATTGCAATTTTTATAATTGGTGCAGAAATGCTACTTTTGCGGTCTTTAGAAGAAATAAGTCTATTTGCTATAAAATATTCTAAATTCAATGTTTCAAAACTATTATTTCAACAAAGATATAAAGTTTGTAACCATATATTTTAATTTGATGATAATTAACCATAAATCTCCATACATTTTGCAAAAGGATGCTTTCAATATAAAAAAAGAATTTTTTTGCTATAAAAACTTTTTTTTTCTCTTTGTGCTTACCAGTATTTTCTCCTGCAAACCGACACAAAAAGCAATAGCAACAAAACCGCTTGAAGAAAAAGTTGTTAAAGTAGTTCACCGCAGCGAATTGAAACCCAAAAATAGCGTAGTTAGCAATCCTAAAAATTTGGTTTTTAGCGTTGGCGCAGACAATTTTAATGGTTTCTCAAAGTTTTTAAAATCCAAAAAAGTGGCCGTGGTTACAAATCAAACTGGGATTTTGTCTAACAATATGAATCTAGTTGATTTTTTGGTTGCTAAAAATGTAAATCTCACGAAAATATTTGCGCCAGAGCATGGATTTCGCGGGACAGCTGATGCTGGAGAATTGATTGTTGATGGCAAAGATGTAAAAACAAACTTGCCAATAATTTCACTTTATGGCGACAATAAAAAACCAAAATCAGAACAATTAAATGACATTGAAGTGATGATTTTTGACATCCAAGACGTTGGCGCCCGATTTTATACTTACATTTCTACTTTGCATTATGTGATGGAAGCTTGTGCTGAAAACAATATTCCCATATTGGTTTTGGATCGTCCGAATCCGAACGGAACTATTGTTGATGGTCCAGTTTTAGAGCCAGAATTTTCAAGTTTTGTTGGTATGCATCCCATTCCGGTACTGCACGGAATGACGATTGGCGAATATGCACAAATGATCAATGGCGAAAAATGGTTGAAAAATGGAATCCAATGCGACCTGCAAATCGTTGCTTGTTCAGCTTACGCTAGAGATTCCTTTTATAGTTTGACAGTTAAACCTTCGCCAAATTTGCCCAATGATCAAGCAATTAATCTTTATGCCAGTTTATGTTTTTTTGAAGGCACCAATGTGAGTGTTGGCCGCGGGACTGATTTGCAATTCCAAATTTTCGGTTCACCTTTTTTGCCAAATGATAATTTTTGTTTTATTCCGAAGCCCAATTTCGGAGCAAAAAATCCCCCGTACAACGGAATTGATTGTTTTGGAGAAAACCTATCGAACATTTCAAAAGTAGAACGATTAGAATTGAAATGGCTCATAAAAGCTTACGAAGACACAAAAGACAAATCGAAGTTTTTTAACTCTTTTTTTACAAAATTAGCCGGTACAAAGAAACTACAACAACAAATCGAGTCAGGAATGTCTGCCGCTGAAATTCGCGCAAGTTGGGAAACCGATTTAATCGAGTTTAAAACAATGAGAAAAAAATACTTGATTTATTTATAAATTTGTTATCATTTATTTAACAGTCCAAGCGTTTATAAATTGTAATTTAGGGCAAAATAAACGACTTAAAAATGGAAAACTTTGCAAAAAAATCTAAACTAATTAGCGAATTAGAAAAAATAGTGACAATTATAAATGAACTCCTTAAAAGTGGAGTTGAAATGATAATCGATGCTAAAAATTTTATCTGGAGCGTCTTAGAATTAATGATTGAAAGGTTATTTTCTTTTTTTGAATCATTTTTTACAAGAAAAGAAATTGTCGATTTGTTAGATTTTAAAGAAGACGATTTATTTGTTTAATTCCTATTTTAGTAACGGCAAGCGAAGTTTCATTTGTTCGACAATTCTATAAGTTGCTGGACAAACCGCAATGTTATTTAAGGTCAAATCTGTAATTTGTTGGAACTTTTTTCTATCTGTATGTGGGAATTCTCGACACGCTTTCGGACGAACATCATAAATCAAACAGGCATTTTCGCTGTCTAAAAAAGTACAAGGAACATTTTGTAAAACATAGTCACTTTCTTCATCAATTTTCAAATATTGGCTAATGAATTGTTGTGGTTTTTGTTTTAAATGCTTTGCAATACGCTCAATATCCGCGAGTGTAAATAGCGGCCCAGTAGTTTTACAACAATTGGCACAAGTCAAACAATCCGTTTTTTTAAATTCTGCTTCGTGCAATTCTTGCATCAAATAATCTAAATTTTTAGGTGTTTTCTTTTTTAATTTTTCAAAAAACTTTTTGTTTTCGACTTCTTTATCTTTGGCAAGTTTTACTAAATTTTTAAGTTCATTCAACATAAATCAGCTTTTTTGAGATTTAATTTCAACAAAAATAAACTTTTAATTTTGATAAAATATAACTTATTTTTGCTTCATGAAAGACCTTTTCGGAAAAGCAATCCTTGATTTTCAAACCAACAATTCACCAACAAATTTAATTACTGAAACTTCCATTTCTGACAAAGATGAAATGTCGGTAGCGTATTTGTTTCGGAGTTTTGAAGAAATGCCCAAAATCGAACAATTGGCGTTGCAACTTTGTAAAGGCAAAATTTTAGATGTTGGTTGCGGTGCTGGGAGCCACAGTTTGTACTTGCAAAACAATCAAAATTACGAAGTTATTGCCATTGACATTTCAGAAAATGCGATTGCTGCTTGTCGCCTTCGCGGAGTGGAAAATGCTTTCGTGCAAGATATTTTTCAATTCGAAAGCCAAAAATTCGACACAATTTTGTTATTGATGAATGGCACTGGAATTGCAGGAAAGTTAAACCAACTAAACAAATTTTTACTCAAGTTAAAATCGTTGTTAAATAAAAATGGTCAAATTTTGATTGACAGCACCAATTTGATTTATATGTTTGACGAAGATGAAAAACAAACATTGTTAGACGAAAAAGATAGCCATTATTATGGGGAAGTGGAATTTAATTTAACCTACAAAAAGCAATCTGAAATTCCTTTTGATTGGTTATATGTCGATTTTGAAACTTTAAAAAACTTTGCACTTGATGCCGGATTATCTTGTGAAAAACTAACCGACGGTGAAAATTTTGATTTCTTGGCAAGATTGCAATCAATTGATTTTTAATGCTAATTATATTTAAAAAAAAAGCCATTCCTAACTTAGAAATGACTTTTATTTAAAAATTACATTTTAGTTTAGTTGACTAAACTTTTGAACAATTTAGCATTTGATTTTACTTTTTCATAAGTAGCGCCATCAAGTGTTGCTTCTAATTTGTGTTCAATAGTTTGAGCAACAACGGTTTTACTTTCTTCAGAAAGTGATCCGCTATCATTCAACATTCTATATTTTGTGGTAAAAAGTTCAAGCAAAACTGCTTTCATTTCTGGCTTTAACGGTGTGAAAGCATCTAAATCTGCTACATTTTTCTGAGCTGCGATAACATTAGCTGTCGTTGGTGCAACAACTTGATTTTGTGCATTTGGTTTATTTTGAACTACTTTCTTAATTTGTGCAGTTCCGGCTAAACCAAAAAACAAACCCAAGGCAACTATCAAATTTTTCATATTTAGTGATTTTTAATTTTATATGTCAAAGCTAAACATTTAAAATTGAAATGCCAACTTATTTTTCAGCACTACCTCTGTCCATCTTTTTTTTGGCATTTTTACGATTTTTCTCCATGTTTTTGCTTTGCATTTGTTCCCACTTTTCAAACTGTTTGGCATCTAAAATCTTTTTTAAACGTTCTTTAGTTGCAATTTTATCATCTAAAAGTTTAATTCGTAATGCAAAAAGTTCGTCATTAGTTGGCTTTGCTCCAGCTTCTTTTTTTGCTAAAGATGCTGTCTTAAAAGCTTCTCGTTTTGCGTCCATTTCAGTAATGATTTTGCCTATTTCTTTTTGCTGTGCGGCATTAAGACCTAAATCTAAAGTCAAAGTTTTAAGTCGAAGTTCATTTCTTTGTTGCGGAGTGAATTGTTCCACATTTTCTTTCCTTGGATTTTTAGCTGGTTTTTGTGCAAATGTTGAAAGTCCTATTGTCAAAACTGCTATCACTATTAATTTTTTCATTTCAAATATTTTTTAAATTTTTAATTAAGACGATTATTTTAAGAAATGGTTTAATTGACTATTCCATTTTATATTTATTTAAAAATGATTTTGTTATGAAACTTGCTGTGCGTGAGTGATAGCAGCGGCATCCTTTTTCTTTTTCAGAAAAAGATTTAGCGGATAGCACGACAGCAACAAAAAACGGCTAATTACAAATTTGTTTTGCCGTTTTTTGTTGGTGGCACGCCCAAAAATTAGTTAAAATAAGAAGTGTTGACCTATGTGCAATACTTTAGCTTAAAATTTTCCGTTATTGTTGTGTAAAATGAACTGTAAAATTAAAAAATGGTTATTTTTGTCTTTCAATTCCTTAAAAATCTGTTTCTAAAATAAGCGTATTTATGATTATTCCTAATTTTTTTCTACAATCTACTGCGGTTAAAGACACCATAACCAATGCTGCGTCGGCTGTTGCAACACATGTTCCTTCGACGGAAAGTGTTTCGTATTTGTCTTTTATTTTAAAAGGCGGTGTGTTGATTATTCCGATTATAGTGCTGTTGTTTTTTTGTATTTACGTGATTATAGAACGCTATCTATCGATTAAAAAAGCAACCAAGCAAGATAAAAATTTGGTCAGCGACATTAAATTGCAACTCAAATCGGGCAAGTTAGACAATGCGATAATGCTTTGTGGACGAGAAAATACTGCCGCGGGCAACATTTTGAGAAGTGGAATTTCGATTATCGGAAGACCGATTTCGGAAATTGAATCGAATATGGAAAAAACAGCTAATATCGAAATTGCTCAGATGGAAAGAGGTTTGGGATATTTGGGATTGATTTCTGGAATTGCACCAATTTTAGGATTTATTGGAACAATTTCTGGAGTTATAAAGATATTTTATTCCATTTCAGTGACAGAAAACATTAGCATCGGAAATATATCTGGCGGATTATATGAAAAAATGATCAGCAGCGGGGCTGGCTTAGTTGTTGGCGTTGTGGCTTATTCGGCTTATCATTTATTCAATATGATGATTGATAATTTTTCGTTGAAGGTGCAAAAACAGATTTTAGAAGTAATCAATATTATTCAATCACCACAAAATGGCAATTAAAAGAAACAAACGTTTTCATGCTGAAATTCCGACGGCATCGTTGAGCGACATCATGTTTTTTTTGCTGTTGTTCTTTTTGATTATATCGACATTGGCGAATCCGAATGTGATAAAATTGATGCTTCCAAAAGCACAAACCAACGAAACTACTAATAAAAACCACATCAGTTTGTCGGTTACGGAAGATAAAAGGTATTTTTTAGACAAAAAAGAAGTCGCTTTTTCAGCTTTAAAAGCAGAAATTCAAGCGATAACGAACGAAAGAAACGACAAGACGGTAATTGTGCGAATTCCAAAAGATTTGCATGTACAAGATTTGGTTGATGTTTTGCAAATTGGCTCCGATTTGAAATTGAATTTTTCAATTGCGACTTCAAAATAATTTTTAATTCTTCTGTTTAATGTTGCCTGTACTTAAAGTAAAAACAATCTTAATTTACTAGTAAACGCATGAAGATGTGCGTCGCTTATATAAAGGATATAAATTCGAACAAAAAAAAGATATTCTACCTTAAAATACTTGAAATCTCAACAATAAAGTTTTCAACAGAAAGGTGCTTAACACTTTTAAAACCAATTTAAATTGTTTTTTACTCTGCGTAAAAAAGCACTTAGAAAGAGTTGCTACTACTTATAACTAAATTGAACATATAAGTCATATAAGTTGGAGTATTTAAATGCTATTGCTGGTGTGTGTGAGAAAAAAAAAGGCTGCCCTTTCGGACAGCCTTTACATTTAAAGCCAATCAAAATTAGTTTTTAACCAATTTGTAAGTAGCTGTATTTTGTCCTGATTTAACAGTAGCAAAATAGATTCCGTTTGAAAAAGAAGCGGCATTAACCGCAAAATCTAAAGCGTTTACATTTTTGCTGAAAATAGTTTTTCCAGAAATATCTGCAATAGTTACTGTTTCAATAGTATTGTTTTTTGAAGTAAAGTTCCAAACACTGTTAGTTGGGTTAGGGTATACATTCACTGCGTTTTTACCAAATTGGTTAACAGATGCTACAGAAGGTAAGAAAGTGAAATCTCCAGTTACTCTGTTGAATGTTACATTGTATGTACCAGCAGTTACAAGGATATTAGCTTGTTCTGTTAAAGCAGCTGTTCCTGTTGGGAAAGTAGTTGCTCCCCAAGCTTTAGTATAATTGCTATTTGATCTGAATTTAATAGACCCATCAATCAAAGTAATGTTTGTACCGGTAAAGTTGATACCATTGTCTGTAGAAGTCAAATACAAATCTTGACCCCAACCTAATGCTCCATCACCAGTAATAGAAACAGGAGTTACTGCAAAATCGTAAGCTAAAGTAGCTTTGTTGAACATTACATTGAAGTTTCCAACCGGTACAGGAATTTCTCCACCACCTAAAGTAGCTGTTCCCATTGGAAAAGCTGTGTTACCCCAGAATGTTGTATTGTCATCAGTAAGTGCGAATTTCAATCCTGTAGCAGAAGAAAAATAATAATCATCGATTTTGTATTCATCACCGTTCAAAGTAACTGCGTTTACTCCATCTGTTGTAAAAGCACCAAGCGCTTCAACCTGAGGATATGCACTTGACAATAAAGTAAATGTATATGCTAATGTTAATCTATTAAAAGTGATGTCGTAGTTACCTGAAACATCTACGGGAATGTTGTTGTTTCCATTTGGCTCTCCTGTTCCCGTTGGAAAAGTTGCACCACCCCAGTTGGTAGACCAAGAGAAATTAGTTCTGAATTTAACTGTTTTTCCACCAATTAAATCTTGGTTTAAAGTAAAAGTAACTCCACCATCAGTAGAAGTCATTGGAATATCAGTACTAAAATCTACCGCTCCATCTCCAATTAAAGCAACAGGTACTTCAACAAAATTGTAAGCAGCAGTGGTATAATTTAAATCTATATTATAATAACCTGGCGTTAATGGAATAGTTGGTCCACCAACCGTAGCTGTTCCAGAAGGAAAAGCAGTGGCACCCCACATGACAGGTGGCGTAGCATCATTTAAGAATTTAACGCCAGCAGCATTGAAATAATAATCAGTTTTCACATAAGAAATACCATCAGTAGTAACCATGTCTACTCTGTCCCCAAAAGAATTGAATCCCCCGTGAAAACCGACTACCGGCAAACCCAAACTAACCGCTGTAAAGCTGTAAGCACCAGTTGTTTTATTAAAAGCAATGTCATAAGTCCCAGCTAAGGCCATGATGTTAGCTCCACCTTGAGTACCAACTCCACTAGGAAAAGCAGCTGATCCCCAATTGATAGCCCATGCAGCATCTTGTCTGAATTTTAATTCGCAATTTGCCGTAAATGTAAAAGCAGATAAAGTGTAATTGTCATTGTCTGTAGTGTTCATCACTATATCTGTAGCCCATCCACTTTGTGAAAAGGAACCAATCATTCCTATACTTTGCGCGTTAAGGTTTATTGAACTCACTGTCAATAATACCAATAAAAATAATTTTTTAATCATGATTTTTTATGTTAAGTTAATTTTAAAATTTATTATACTTTTTTAATTTTTACTATTTAGCTGTTCTAAATAATATTTCTTTTTTTATAGCTTTTTTTTATCTCTCCATATATCATTATTTTATTTGTTGAACATCTTGTTTTGGTTTAGTTTTTTAAAAATTTAATGGTTTGGTCATTGTTATTGTTATCGGTAACTTTAACTAAGTACATGCCTTTGTTCAAGTCGCTTATATTGAATTGTGCATCTTTGTCCATTTGATTGTTAAAAGATTTTACTAATTGTCCGGTCACGGTAAATATTTTCACCTTCGATGTTGCAGTATTTAAAGAAAAATAATCGCTTCCAGGGTTTGGTGCAATGGTTAATTTTGTATTTCCAACAAAACTAGAAGTTGCTAAAGTGCTCGGTTTGTTTCCGAAAATTCTATATCCACCTGGTTCGATGGTAATGTTTTGATTTGTGGCGGTAACTACTAAAGGTGAGTCGTTCATCATGTTGTACCAAGTTCCAATGAAAGGAAAACCTGAAGTATTATATGCCGTATCAGAAAAATTAGTCAACACAAAAACATAACTTAAATCTGCCGTTTGCGTGGTGCTGGTATAAATATCCAACCTTGGTTTTCCTGTTTGTGTGAAGTTCCATGCATATTGACCATTTTCAAAAACTGCTTCTGTCTTTTTAAGGTCAATCATTCTTGCCCAACTGTTGTAAACGTTGCTTCTTGCGACATCGCCTAACCAATTATTTGTCCACTGTGGTTGTGGCTTAGCGTCTAGTTTACAATCTGGCGCAGTAAATGAAACTGTCCCATTTTGGCAAGTCCATAAAGATTTTTCCCAACCTAGCTCACCAAAATGCCAAATCATTTTTGGCCCTGGTACCAGAAGATGAACTGCTCCCAACGCTGGTAATCTCTGTAAGATTTTAGGTAAATTATTTTGTGTTTGTCCAGCTTCAGTAAAAGCTTTATAAACTACTCTTTCCTCATCATGGCTTTCAGCATAGCCAATAAATCGTTCTGACGCATCTGCTATTCCAGATAAATTGGTACTGTTTCCTTTCAATAAATTAGCATAAGGATCTGTCATCTTTCTCCATTGCATGATTCCTCCTGTATTACCATTTCTATTATAATTTGCCCATTCCACTTCTTCGTTATAAGAACCCCCATTACCTAAATGTTCAAAAATTACTAAAAAGTTAGGGTCTGCTGCCCACTGTAAGTCGGCATAATATTTTAATTTAGCGACACGATCACTTCTGTATCCGTTGGTGCAAGCTTCTTGACCACCAGCAACAGTTGGCGGACATTGATTAGTGAATCCTTTGGTTAAATCCCAACGGTATCCATCAATTTTAAATTCCTGAATCCAATATTGTATTGTTCTTACCGAGTAAGTGTTAGTAAGATTTTCTGGTTCTCTATGGTGATTTAAATCTGAACCAACGTTATAAGAGTGCATTGCTTGTTGATTACAATAAGGATTTTCTGCAGTAATCCCATTTCCCCAACCATCATTGTTAGTGTCTAACATCCACATTCTCTCAAGTGGTGAACGACCAAAAACGTGGTTCAAAGCCAAATCTAAAATCACTGCAATTCCATTTTGATGGCAAAGATCTACAAACTCTTTCAGTTTTGCCGGAGGTCCATATCTTTTGTCCAATGCCATGTGAAAAACAGTATTGTAACCCCAACTCATATTTCCTTCAAACTCCATTACTGGCATTAATTGAATAGCATTTATTTTTAAGTTTGTAAAATAATCAATGCGGTCAATCATATCTTGATAAGTTCTATCGGCATCAAAATCTCTAACCAAAGCTTCATAAATTACCAAATCTTTTTTCTTTGGTTTTACAAAATTCATACTTGCTTCGCTCCAATTGTAGCTGAACAAAGTTTGTGCACCAGTTTGCAATACAGAAACTTCTCTTTCTTGCCCTTCTGGATAAGTTGGCAAATTCGGAAAAACACCCAATTGTTGAATTTCAGGATCGTCAAAAGGACTCAAAACTAAAGTCGAAAATGGATCTGCGGTTTTTACTAGTGCTGGAGAGTTAGCAGGTCGATCGGTCATATCACCTACCCAATATTGATAATTATAGGGTTGATTTGGTGTAAGCCCATTCAATTCCAACCAAAATTTTCCTGTTGCAGGGTCTTTTTTCATTGCATAAGTAATTGCTGGACTATAATTATTAAAACTTCCTGCAACGTACACAAAGTCTTTAAAAGGAGCATTCAAAACCAATGTTGCTTTAGTAGGGTCGTTCGGATCATAATTAATTCCATCTTTAAAAGTAGAGTTCATAGCTGCGCTTTCTGTAGAAGGAACAACTAAAACATAGAATTTATAAGTAAAAATACTAATGCCTTTAGTTACTGTTAAAACGTAAGTCTTGTTCGTCGTAACATTTGCGTCTGTAAAAGAGTATGCTGCACCATTAAAAGTATTGATGCTTGTGCCATTTGCTGTCAAGTTGTAATCTGCATTTCCACCAGTATTGCTAGCAGTAATACTAAAATTTTGACCTGGCGTTAAAAGTGCTAAACTATTGTTCGCAGGAGTAGTAAGGGTTGCTTGAAATGCACCTACATTTAAAAAAGTATCCGCTGTTTGAACATTTCCAGCAGCATTTCTGATAACTAAACAAATCTTTGTTATTGAACTTGTTTGTGGAACATTAAAATAATTGTAAAGACTCGGACCAATATCTAATTTATAAGTTGTTCCGGAAACGAGGGTAAACTGAGGTTGCGCTGCGCTGCCCCATGTGCCGATTACGTTTTGCCATAATGCGCCATTCACTTCAACACCCATGTGGGCGTATAAAATGCCCGTGTAACTTGCTAATGAAGTGCCTGTTTTGTTAAAATTAATCGTTACTGGGGAACCTGCCTCAAAAACTGCCGGAGAAGTAGTTATTTGTGCAGACATCCAAAACGGAATTAATAACCAAAAATAAAGTGTAACCTTTTTCATAAATCTTTGTATTTATTGCTTGTTCAAAATTATTAATTAGGTATCACACGTAAATTATAATTTGCTGAATTTTTTGTGTCTAAAACAATGGTATAATTTCCTGGATTTTGATTGTTATAAAAACCACCCCCAATAGACAACTTGTTGTTAATTGTAGAAGTAGAATTTGGCGTGATGGCCAAAACTTGATTGACTCCAGCCGTTAATGTTCCAAAATTATCAGCTGCAGCAGCAAAACCACTTGTTTTTAAAGAAATCTTAAAAAAACCAGCAGCTAAATTAACATTTGTATTAATATACATTCTGTAATATGGAGATGTGGGATCTGTCACAAAATCTAAAACTTTAGGTTGATTACCTGTCGCTTGTCCTATAACAGAAAATTTTCTTTTGATGATAGAATAGGTATTTTGAATTAAATCAGTTGTGATATAATAAGTACCAGCTCCTGTGAAATTGGCATTTCCAGCATTAACAGCAATACTACTTGGGTCGTTGATATCTGAAACATCTTTTATTGTTCCAATCATTAGACCTGCAGCATTTGATGTCAACTCGTTAAAACCCTTAAGATTAAGATTTGTTGCATCTGGATTGGCAAATTTGAATTGCGGTGTTGCATTGTTCATCCATACGAAACCACTGTATTTACCATCATTAAGTGGTGTGTAAATTACTGGTGAGTTTGAAGTACCTGCAAGATTAACATTCCAATCTGCATAAGTGCTAGTTGAACCAAAATTACCGGGAACATAAATTTTTACCGTTTCGTCAAATCTATCGTAAATGCTTGCTGAAAAAGTTATCTCTTGAGAATTGGCAAATAATGCATTTGGATAAGCTGCTGGATCAGTTGGATCAGTTAATTGAACATCCGGACTTCCAACGATTTTCATTTTAAAATTTACCGAGTTCGCAATAATTCCGCCAAGATCTGCTAAAATCAAATTTAAATTCTTGTGCAATAAAGGAAACTCATGAACCAAATTGGAACTTTCATGAAAACTTCCCAAATTTATAATTTTTGAATTTGCATAATCTGCATCTGAAGCCAATGCAATTTGTAAGCTATATTTTACTGCCGCCGAATATCCAAAATCTGCTCCACTCCATTTTATCGTAGTTACAGGCTGAGTTGCAAAATCGGCACTCAATATTAGATTAGTTGCATTGGTTGGTTCAACAATATTTACTTCTTTCACGACCGAACCAACGGGTTCAGTTGTTGCTCTCTCACAAGAAATCAAAATTGCTGTTATGCTTGCAAAAAGAAATAAATTCAATAATACTTTTTTCATAATTTGTATTTTAAAAAAGTTATAATCAATAAGATTAATAACCAGGATTTTGAGTTAAATTTGAATTGGCTTGAATCGCTTTTAAAGGAATTGGAAATAGTTTATAATCATCTGAAATTGAGGTTCCATCTTTTACCCCACCTTTCCATGGCCACAAATAACTTCCGCCAGAAAATTTACCAAAACGAATTAAATCAGTTCTTCTGTGCCCTTCAAAGTTGAGTTCTCTTGCTCTTTCATCGAGAATGAAATTTAAAGTTAAATCACCAGCATTAATTAAAGAAGCTTTTGACCTTGCTCTAATTGCATTTACATAAAATAATGCGTCATTTGTAGAACCACCGCCACCTCTTAATATACTTTCAGCCAACATCAAATAAGCATCTGCTAATCTAAACATAGGAAAATCAGTTCCTGCAAACAGAACTGGACTTCCTGGTTCTCCTACAAAATTAGTATTCACAAATTTTATAGAGGGAAAACCATCAATCCATTTTTTATAATCAGTCATCTCATAATTATGCCTTTTTGTTGGGTCTGTAGAGGTGTAATTAGTAAAAAACAATTTCGCTCTATCATCAGCAGATTCGGCTAAGCCTTGCGCGCTGTTGGCGAACAAGCCATACCATCCTTTTGTTGCTCGATGTCCTCCCCAAGCATTGCTATCTCCGCCTGGATTTCCATAGTCGGTAGCAACCATGGTTTGAGAGCTCAAACTACCACAAATCAAATAAGTTGTATTTCCGTAGCTTTGACTTGTAAGTGGGTCAGCAATTAAAACGTAAATTATTTCATTTTTAGCATCGGTAATATCGTTGTCTCTGCAAAATAAACTTCTAAAATTATCTGCTAATTTAAATCCTCCCTCGTCAATAACTAATTTTGAATATTTATAAGCTAAATCATATTTGGGTTGACCTATATAAACCTCAGCATTTAAATACATTTTCGCTAATAAAATTCTTGCTGCAGATCTGTTGGCACGTCCATATCCATTTGTAAATGGCAATAATTTATCTTGACTAGAAGTAAGATTCGCATCACATATTTCAATTAATTCTTTGGTAACAAAATCAAACAATTGGGCTCTTGTAGATTCGTTTTTCAGAGTAGTGCTGCCCAAATCTGCTTCGGTCAATAATGGCCCTTTTCCAAAACAGTCAATTAAATAATAATAAGCCAATGCTCGTAAAAATCGCATCTCGCTGATATATTGCTCCTTATTTGGAAAATTAGGTTCTTTTTTAATTAAATCTATTAGATTATTGGCTTGTGGTACTGTGTAAAATACCCTGTTATAAACATATCTAAAAAATTTATTGTCAGGATTCCAACCAGAGGTTGTAGTCAATTGATCAAGACCATTGTCACCCCATCTGTTTTTTACTCCGTCAGCGGTAAAATCTTGTAAATTGATAATGCCTCGCAAAAATGGAGATTCTCCAGCATCATCTCCAGGCGTATCTGTGCTGCCAGGTCCATCAGATCCTGAAAGTGCATAGGTGCTGTAAACTTTTGAAAGAAGTCCTTCAATCACTTTTGATTTAACTTGTTCAGGTGTCAACTGTACTTGCGGCTGCGTATTTAAATCATTAAGACATCCACTCGTAATTAGCAATAAAACTAAACTAAGTCCTAATGCATAAAATTTATTATTTTTCATCTTATTTTATTTTTTCAAATTAAAAATCAAGACTTACCCCAAAAGTATAAGTTCTTGGTCTTGGATATAAATTACTATCGTAAGCACCTTGGCTTTCTGGATCTTGACCAGGAAAACTTGTGATGATAAATGCATTATTTACACTTGCGCTCAATCTAAGTGCGGACTTACTTATAAATTTAGAAAACTTATACGCTAAAGTTATGTTTTCACAACGCAAAAAAGCGGCGTTTCTTAAAAAATAATCAGATTGCTCTGTTTCAGAAGCCGTGAAGTTTTGAAAAAGTGGATTTGCACTTCCGTTATAAAAATTCATAACATTGTTTAATGTTGTTGGCTGTGATGGCGGAGCGCCTGCCTCGATGTATCCCCGTGCTCTTATATTTCCAAGATAAGTTTCTCCATCTAATTGTCCTCTAAAATTTGCTGATAAACTCAAGTTTCTGTAATTAAGGTTAGTATAAAATCCATAAGTCCAATTTGGGACAGTAGCTTTTAAATAGCGGTCATCTAATGTAATTTTACCATCTTTATTTAAATCTTCATACGCACCAATAATTGGCTGGCCCTTAGTGTCATAAACTTGTTTGTATACTAAAGCCATTGCTCTTTGTTGACCTACAACATCATATCTGCCATAATTACTTGATTGACCGGCAGCGCCATTGATTTTCAAACCTCCTAAATCATCAACGATATTGTAATTGTAACCTATATTTCCTCCAAAGGTTAAATTAAAATTATCACCTTGAATAGCTTTTATATTTATTGTAGATTCTAAACCTTGACCGCTAATCGTTCCACTGTTTTTAATGTTTTGAGTAGCTCCTGTACCTTGTCCTGGCGCAGAAGGCACAACTGCTAACAAATCAGTAGTTTTTCGTTGGTAAACATCTACACTACCAGACAAAATACCTTTCTTAAAAAATTCAAAATCAATACCAATGTTATAAGTCGCTGTTGGCTCCCAACCTAAATCTGGGTTATACGGCAATTTATTGTAGATATTTGTACCTGGTAAGTATTGGTTATTTGCCCCCGCTAACGAATATAATTCTCTTGAAGGAAAATATCCGCCCGGTACACTATTGGCAAAATTTGCTTGTCCTGTTATACCCCAGCCCACTCTTATTTTTAAATCTTTGATCACGTTAGAATCTTTAATAAAATTCTCTTCTTTTAGTCTCCAAGCTAAACCTACAGCAGGAAAATAACCCCATCTTTTTTCAGGAGCAAAAAGTGAAGAAGCATCTGCCCTAAAAGTAGCTGTAAAAAGGTACTTCCCTAATAAATCAAGATTACCTCTTGCAAAAAATGCTTGAAGATTCAGTGGACAATAATACCTGTTATTTGGATTATTAGGATTTATGTTTGGCTCTCTAATTCCTGTATTTGGATTGTTCTGAAAATTTAAAGAATTACCATCAAATTTAAAATTCTGGTAAGAATAGCCAGCTTGACCATCAACCTTTCTGACAAAACCATTCATTGTTTTACTATAAACTAAATACGTATCCATTGTCGTATTGGTTTCCGAATTATTATTGGCGTAAGCTAAACCTGGATTAAAAAGGTAATTTGTAGTTGGATCCGTACCTTGATTAAAAGTATAAGTTGCTAGTGCATTTTCACTAAAAGTTTCTCTAAAAGTACTTGTTGTAGCGTCCAAACCAAAGTTAGCAACAGCTCTTAAATCACGTAAAAAAGGGAACTTATAGTCAAACTCGATGTTACCCAAAAAACGCATCGCCCTATCAATTCCTTTTCTTTGTTCTAATTGTGCTAATGGATTTCTAGCACCAAGTGTTATGTCTCTGTTTCCGGATACTTCTGTTGCTTGATAATATCCAGCAAATTTATTGTTATAAGATGGGCCATACACCGGTTTTGTTGGATCCATTGCTAATGCAGCTCCTATTGCTCCTTCATTCCCACCATTCTTATAAGACGACGATCCTTTTGCATTGATATCAATCTTAAGGTCGTCATTCAAAAATTTAGGTGTCATTTTAAAAGAATAGGAGAATCTTTTGTAATCATTATTTTTAATTAAACCTTGAACATCTGTATATCCAATTGAAGCCCTGAACGGGATTTTTTTATACAGATTAGCCCTAGCGCTAAAGTTATGGTCTGTGGTTACCGATGTTCTGAAAATTTCATTTTGCCAATTGGTATTACTCAAAATTCTTCCTTCAATTATGTCTGTAGTGCTTAAATCATCAACTATTGCTGTTGATGGATCATCTATTCCCAAACTATTTGTCCTATCAGCATGATATTGTTGAATAAATTTAACGAAATCTGTAGCATTCATAACATCTAAAGCTTTGCTTATTCTACCGATAGAAATATTTGAAGAATAATTAAATTGAGGTGCTCCAGATGTACCTTTTTTAGTTGTGATTAGAATAACTCCATTGGAAGCTCTTACACCATAAATAGCAGTTGCAGACGCATCTTTTAATATAGAAAAGCTTTCAACGTCGTTAGGATTGATCAAATTCCATGGGTTTGTGCCTGTATCACTGATAGGAACGCCATCAATAATTAGCAATGGGTCATTAGAAGCTACCAAAGAAGCTCCCCCGCGGATTACGATTTGTGGTTTTTGATCTGGTGCTCCACCGCCATTGGTAATTCTAACCCCAGCAGCTTTTCCTGTTAATAATTGATCTGTAGAAACTATAGCTCCTTTGTTAAAATCTTTGGCACTAATAACTTCAACAGAACCAGTAGCATCTTTCTTCTTTGCTGAACCATAACCAATTTGAACGATTACTTCTTGCAAATCATTTGATTCTTCAGTAAGGATTATCGTAATTTCTTTTTGATTGCTGTAAGTTATTGTGCTGCTTTTGTAACCTAAAAATGTGAAGACAATTTTATCCCCGTTTTGTAAATTGGAGAGCTTAAATATTCCATCAAAATCTGTAGAAGTACCTTTCGCTGTACCTTTGATTGTGACGTTCACTCCCACTAACGGACTTTTTAATTTAGAATCAAGTACTTTACCTACTAAAGCATTCTGCGCGAAGGCACTAAAAGGTAAAATGAGTATTAAAAATAACAACTTTTTATAAATTGTTTTCATACATTTTGTTTAGGTTAAATTGTGTTTTTGAGCTTGCAGATTACTTCGAAGGTTAAATTTATATAAATTGTTCAACATAAAAAAAGTTCGAACTAAAATAACTTACCGAAAACGTTTTCGTGTTGAAAAGTTTTATATAATCACACAAATTTAGCTGAAAAATTCTGATTTGTAAAAATAAAAATTACCTTTATTGTCAATTTGATATTTTTTCGTTTTGTAAACTACAAATCGATTCAAAATTCAATTTATTTGTAATGAAAACACTTCTTTTTAAGTTAGGGATACATAAACAAGGAATGGCTTTTTTTTCTCAAAAAGCATCAATTTATAAAATAAAATTTTAGTTTAAATTCACAAAAAAAATACTGCTGTACAAAAATAATTACGGTCAACAGATGAAAAGAAAAGTCACTTTAAAACAGATAGCAAAAGAATTAGATGTTTCGATATCAACAGTATCTAAATCACTGAGAGACAGTTCTGAAATTAGCGAAGACACTCGCTTGAAGGTGCAAGCTTTCGCAAAATTATACAATTACAAACCCAACAATATTGCGTTGAGTTTAAAAAACCAGCGCACTAAAACTATCGGAATTATTATTCCAGAAATTGTTCACCATTTTTTTGCAACAGTTATTAGTGGAATAGAACAAATTGCCAACGAAAATGGCTATACCGTAATTGTCTGTTTATCCAACGAATCCTTTACTAAAGAAGTAATTAACATGGAAATGTTAGCCAACGGTAGCATTGACGGATTCATTATTTCATTGTCGAAAGAAACCCAATTCAAAGGCGATTTTCACCATATTACCGAGGTCATGAACCAAGGAATGCCAGTAGTTATGTTTGACAGAATTACGAACGAGATTTATTGCGACAAAGTAATTATAGACGACAAGCATGCTGCATATGACGCCATGCAAATGCTGATTGATAAAGGAAAAAAGAAAATTGCACTAGTAACAACAGAGGATTATGTAAGCGTTGGAAAACTCAGAACCGATGGTTACACCAAGGCTTTGCTGGACAATGATTTGCTATTTGATGATAAACTAATTATCAAAATTGAAGATATCGAAAATTGCGAAATTAAAATTGGAAAATTAATTGAAGATAAAGCGATTGATGCTATTTTAGCTGTAAATGAATTATTTGCAGTAACCATCATTAAAATGGCAAGCAAAAAAGGACTAAAAGTGCCAGAAGATTTATCGGTTATTGCTTTTACAGATGGTATTATATCACAATACTCTACGCCAACAATTACTACGGTGAGTCAAAATGGTATAAAAATGGGGCAGAAAGCAGCCAAAATGTTGATTGAAAGAATAGAACTTGAAGATTATGATGATGACGAAGAACACGTGCAACACTATAAAACTGAGATTATTGAAACTCAATTAATACTAAGAGAATCAACCAATTAATTTCGTTTCTGAAATAAATAAATCAAGATTATTTTTAAGATGAACCGAAGATTTAAAATCTTTTTTTTTAAATTTACAACACTAAAATAAAAAAACTAAAAACTTTTATTTATCTTTACGCCGATTATCAAAGCTTGGATTTTACTTCGAAAATAAATTTAGTTTTGATAAGCATAGCGCTTATCGTATAACCTTAAAATTACGATAATGGAAAAGCGTAAATTAGGTTTCTGGCAAATTTGGAACATGAGTTTCGGTTTTCTAGGAATTCAATTCGGATTTGCCCTTCAAGGCGGATTCATGTCTCGAATATTTCAAACACTTGGCGCAGAGGTAGATGACATTCCAGGTTTGTGGATTGCAGCCCCTTTGACCGGGCTTCTAGTTCAACCAATAATTGGGTATTTGTCCGATAACACTTGGAGTCCAAAATACGGAAGAAGAAAACCTTATTTTCTAATAGGAGCAATTTTAGCATCTGTTACATTATTTTTCATGCCGCATTCCCCAGTTCTTTGGGTTGCAGCTGGATTATTATGGATTCTAGATTCTTCTATCAATATTAGCATGGAACCTTTTCGTGCGTTGGTAGCCGATAAATTACCAGAATCGCAACGTTCTAACGGATTTGTAATTCAAACATTGATTATTGGTATTGGAACTTGGATTGCTAGTAACTTACCTTGGTTAGTTACTAAACTTGGTGTATCCAACGAGGCTGATTCTGGTGTAATTCCGCCCTCTGTTGTTGTTGCTTTTTCAATTGGTGCATTTGTTTTTATAACTAGTATTATTTATACTTTACTTACTACAAAGGAAGATCCACCTCAAGATTTAGAATTATTTCATTCAGAAAAAAAAGAATCTCAGTTTATTCCAGATTTAATTACCAGTCTAAAAGAAATGCCATCAACAATGAAAAAATTGGGATTAATTCAATTTTTTAGTTGGTTTGCGTTTTTTACTATGTGGAGTTTATCAACACCAGCATTAACTGAACACGTTTTTAAATCCCCAAAACCTGATGTTAAAGAATATGCTAAGTTAGGTACAAACGGAAAGGAATTGAAAGACGAAAATAAAAAAGTACTATTTTTAGATGTTGCCAAGGAACAAGAATATAAAACGAAAGACAAAGTATACAACGATGCTGCGGATTTAGTTGGTTCTTCTACTGGAGTTTATGGCTTATCATCAATGGCATTTGCATTATTATTATCTTTTTATACTCTAAAAAATAAAATAAATAGAAAATACATCCACATGGCTTCACTAATTCTTGGTGGATTAGGATTTTTATTTATGTTTCTAGCAACACCATCAACACTATTTTTATCGTTCATCCTTATTGGTATTTCTTGGGGTAGCATTCTTTCGATGCCATACGCCATGTTATCAAGCTCTGTAAATCCAAAGAAAATGGGTATGATGATGGGATTATTCAATATGTTTATTGTAATTCCACAAATTATTGCAGCACTTGGCGGAATTAATTTTTTATACAAATTGATTGGTGAAGAACACATCAACGCAATGATTTTAGCAGGTATATCATTATTAATCGCAGGACTTTGTAATTTATCGATAAGAGATAAAAATGCGATTTCAGGTTAAAAACAACAAAAATGACAAACAAAAAAGCATTTATATTCGACCTAGATGGCGTGATTGTTGACACAGCAAAATACCACTTTTTGGCATGGCAAAAAATAGCAAGCCAACTAGGTATAGAGTTTACGCCAGAACACAACGAGCATTTAAAAGGTGTTTCGCGCGTACGTTCTTTGGATATTATTTTAGAATTAGGAAAAATCATTGCTTCGCAAGAGGACAAAAACAAGTGGCTACTTCAAAAAAATGAGGATTATTTGTCTTATTTGGTTGATATGGATCAATCGGAAATTTTAGAAGGTGTTTTGCCCATTTTACAATTCTTAAAACAAAATAATCATTTGATTGCATTGGGATCAGCAAGCAAAAACGCAAGACCAATCCTAGAGAAAACAGGAATTATTCATTATTTTGATGCAATTGTTGACGGAAACGATGTTACAAACGCAAAACCTGATCCAGAAGTTTTTCTGCAAGCTGCAAGATTATTGAATGTAAATCCAGAAAACGCTATAGTTTTTGAAGATTCTGTGGCAGGAATTCAAGCGGCAAATATTGCAAAAATGATTAGTATTGGAATTGGTGAAGAGTCGATTTTACACGAAGCTAAATTTATCTTTAAAGATTTTACTTTTATGGATACTAGTTTTATTGAAGCACAAATAGGTTAAAAAAGTTTCAAGTTTCAGGTCCCAAGTTTACACAACCTGAAACTTGAAACTTGAAAAAATAATAAAAAAATAAAATGAACCAAGATTACATT
>Ga0209551_1000210_pt1 | contig 20844 bp, 21 predicted proteins | sample LauGreSuBDMM15SD_2_FD_187568 | JGI IMG/M metagenome (GOLD analysis project Ga0209551, IMG submission 187568) | Freshwater lake microbial communities from Lake Michigan, USA - Su13.BD.MM15.SD (SPAdes) (version 3) | ecosystem: Environmental > Aquatic > Freshwater > Lake | place: Lake Michigan, USA... | reverse complement strand
GTAATTACCAGTTCCGATTCCAGTAAAAATGCTGTATTCAATATTGTCGCAACCGCATTTGGCATTAATTCCATTGATAGACATAGTAGAGCAAGAAGTTGGATATTGGTTCGGACAATTGGCATCCCAAGCGCGATAATCAGTTGAAGAAACTTTCATAACAATAATGTTAACACCGCTTCTTAACTCGTTAACAATTATCGGATTTACAGGTGAATTTAAACCACTATAAAGCGGTAAATTTGTATTGATTGACAATGAAAAAACATAATCCGGAAGGTATGGATTTTTGTTTCTTACGGAACTTTCTGAACAAGATAAAAGTATCAAAATGCTAAAAAAACCGATAATTAAATGCTTCATATTGAAAATTTCTTAAATTAATTTACCGAAACAAATTTAATTTAATTAACTTTGATTTGAATATGATTAACAGAAAATTATAGCCGAAAACGAAATTATAACTATCTTTGTGGAAAGAAATCCCGTCATGATGGGATTTTTTCTATTTAAGTAAACGAATAAATTATGAGCGCAGTATCTTATTACACAGCAGAAGGACTAAAAAAATTACGAGAAGAATTAGATTATTTAAAAAGTGTGATGCGCCCAAAGGCATCTCAAGATATTGCTGAAGCAAGAGACAAAGGTGATTTATCTGAAAATGCAGAATACGATGCAGCAAAAGAAGCCCAAGGAATGCTCGAAATGAGAATTGCAAAACTAGAAGAAGTGCATTCAAACGCGAGATTAATAGACGAAACCCATTTGGATGTTTCGAAAGTTTTGGTGTTATCTAATGTAAAAATCAAAAATCAAACGAACGGAATGGAGATGAAATATACGCTGGTTGCAGAAAGTGAAGCCGACCTTAAAACTGGGAAAATCTCTGTAACATCGCCAATTGGGAGAGGTTTGTTGGGAAAATCAGTTGGCGAAGTCGCCGAAATTACAGTTCCAAACGGTATATTGAAATTTGAAATTTTAGAAATATCAAGAGATTAAATTTAATGTTTTAATTTTCTGAAAAATCATTTACCAATAGTTATGAGTTCCATTTTTACTAAAATCATTAACGGTGAAATTCCATGCTATAAAATTGCCGAAGACGATAATTTTATTGCTTTTTTAGATGTAAATCCCAACGCAAAAGGACACACTTTGTGCGTTCCGAAACAAGAAATTGATAAGATTTTTGATTTAAACGAAGACTTGTACCTTGGTTTGATGCAGTTTTCTCGCAAAATTGCCATTGCGTTAGAAAAAGCCGTTCCTTGCAAGAGAATAGGAATGGCTGTTATTGGTTTAGAAGTACCTCATGCCCATGTGCATCTTATTCCATTGAATGAAATGGACGAAATGCGTTTTCAAAATAAAGTCACTTTATTGAAAGAAGAGTTTGAACATTTAGTTACAGAAATTCAACGTTTTTTATAAACCTAAATTATTTTTTCGCAGATAAATATACCCCAACTAAAATTATAAATGCACCAAAAAACTGAACTGGCGTAAGCATTTCATTGTCTAATAATCCCCAAAAAAAAGCAACAACCGGAATTAAATAAGTAACCGAAGTAGCAAAAACTGGCGATGAAATTTGTATTAGTTTAAAGAAGATAATGTTAGCAATTCCTGTTCCGATAACTCCCAAAACCATAATAAATAATACGGAATGTTGCACTTTTGGAACTTCAATAATTTCAAAAAACCCTGAAAAATTCAGGATTAGTAATGCAGGAATTAACATTACAGAAAAATTGCCGGTCGAAATTGCCAAAGGACTTAAATCTGATAAATATTTTTTTATCAAATTAACATTAGTGGCATAACAAATTGAAGCGATAACAATTAAAATAGCAAAATAATAATTTTGTTCAGGATGATTTGCTGCACCATTCAAAATTAGGATTAAACTTCCTGCAAGACCAATAAATACTCCAAAAATCTGTGCTCTTTTGAAAGTCAAGCCGAAAAACATAACTCCAAGAACCAAAGTGTTTAATGGCGTTAAAGAATTTAAAATTGAACTTACACTACTTGAAATGTGTTTTTGAGCAAGAGAAAATAAAAAAGCGGGAATAAATGTACCAAACAATGCTGTCAAAGCGATGTATCTCCATTGCGTACTTGGAATCTTAGGTAAAGTTTTAAATCCAATTGACAAAAGGAAAAGCGCTGCAAAAATGATGCGCAAAGCCCCAAGTTGAAATGGAGCTAAACCTACTAATCCTTTTTTTATAAGGATAAATGAACTTCCCCAAATTAGCGCCAATAAAACCAGAAAAAACCATTTCAAATGTTTTGAAAACATAACTTGTAATATTGGACAAATTTCTACTATTTTTTTCTGATTATAAAGTGATATCGCTTTTGTTTTTTTACTAGTTTTGTAATGTTCTTATAATAATCAATTTAAAAATAGAAATATGAAAATTTTAAAATCACTATTAATTTTAACCGTTAGCGGATTAATGCTAGTTTCTTGTAAGGAAAACACTAAAGCTACTGTTACAAATGAAAAATCTTTAACAACAGCAGTAACTGGAAAAATAGAAACAGTAAGGTTCACTATTTCTGGAATGAGTTGTGCCGTTATGTGTGCCAACAAAATCGAAAAGGAACTTTCTGCAATGGACGGAGTTAAAAAAGCAACTGTAGATTTTGACAAAAAATTAGCCACCATCCAATATGACAGCGACAAGCTTTCGCCAGAAAAATTGGTTGAAAAAGTAGAGTCTGTTGCCGACGGAAAAACTTATAAAGTTTCAAATGTAAAAGCGACAGCCAACAAAGCAATGCTATTGGGTGATCCTGAAAAAGAGAAAAAAAGAGCCGAGCAAAAAGCTAAAAAAGAAGCTAAAAAAGCAGAAAAAAACAAACCAGCTTGCTGCGCTGCAAAAAAACACTGCGGTATGGAGGAAAAGGGAACAATGTAAAATTCTTGTTTGCTAAAATAAAAAATCATCAAAACTAATTAAGTTTTGATGATTTTTTTTGCTTTCAAATTCAATATAATAAAATAATTTGCTAAATCAAAATTTACCAACCGCCGCTGCTTCCGCCGCCAGAAAATCCGCCACCGCCAAAACCGCCACCGAATCCGCCGCCACCTCCAGAAGAGCCGCCAAAACCACCACCACTGCTTCTGCCCAGACTGCTTAAAAGAATTACATCAAAAAGATTTGGTCCGATTCCGCCACTGTTGCCCGAATTTCCATTGTTGTTTTTGTTTTTGAAAACCATCACGATAATGACAAGAAAAATAATTATTGGTAAAAATGGAAATTTTCCTTTATTTTTCTTTCTTTCGCCTTTATATTTTCCTGCAAAAACTTTGAATAACTCGTCTGTTCCTTTGTCTAAACCTTTATAATAACTCCCGTTTTTAAATTCTGGAACAATTATATTTCTGATAATCTCACCGCCAATTCCGGCAGTCAATCTGTCTTCAAGTCCATAACCTGGATTTATGGCTATTTTTCGTTCTTTTTTAGACAATAGGACAATTACGCCGTTATCGTCTTTTTCCGTTCCACCAATTCCCCATGTTTGTCCCCAAGTGGTCGCAAGATTACTTATCTCTTCTCCGTTTAAACTTTCAATGGTTATGATAACTATTTGAGTTGTCGTAGAATCAGCGTACTTGATAAGTTTTTCCTCTAATTGTGCCTTTTCATTTGAAGATAAAACATTTGCATAATCATAAACAGAAGTTTGAAAACTAGGCTTTTCAGGAATTTTGAATTGCGAAAAACCATTCATAACAAAAAAGAACAGCACAAAAATGGACAACAAACCTGACTTATTTTTTTTGAGTAAATTCATTATCCTTTTGATATTTCATTAGACAATTCGTCAGTGTCATTTTCTTGGTAAGGAAAATATTTTTTTAGTTGATCACCAGCTTCTAAAATCCCATTAATCAAACCTTGTTTAAAGTTGCCGCTTTTGAAATGATTTCCCATAATATTTTTTGTATTGTCCCAGAAATCCTCGGCTACAACATCGTTAATTCCTTTATCACCACAAATGGCAAAAGTTTTATCTTCTACAGCCAAATAAATCAAAACGCCATTTTGCTCTTTGGTTTCGTTCATTTTCAGATTATAAAAAACTTCCAAAGCACGGTCGAAAGGTGCTAAGGAAGTTGTTTTTTCTATATGAACCCTAATTTCGCCAGAAGTTGCCTTTTCTGCATTGCCAATGGCTTCAACAATGGCTTGCTCTTCTTCTTTAGTTAAAAAATCATCAACTTGTGACATAAAAAATGGTTTAAAAAATCAACGATTCTTAATTCTACAATCAAAAATCGTTAATCAAAAATTATAAATCTTTTAAAATTTTACTTCAACAGGTTTTTCTGCTCCAGAGACTGCTTTGAAGAGTGCTTTTTCTTTATAATCGGATAGAACTAATTTTCTAGGATTTTTCAAAACATAAATATTATAAACTTCAACAGATTCGTTAAAACGAGTTCTTGCAGTAAGAATTTGATTTTCTGTACTAGCCAATTCATCTTGTAATTTTAAAAAGTTTTCATTTGTTTTTAACTCAGGGTAGCGTTCTACCGACACTAATAATTTCGACAAAGAGCTACTTACGCCACTTTGAGCTGAATTAAATGCAGCTAATTGTTCTGCTGTAGCATTTGTTGGATCAACTGTGATTGAAGTTGCTTTTGCTCTAGCTTCAATTACGGCTGTTAATGTAGATTTTTCAAAATCAGCAGCTCCTTTAACCGTATTGACCAAATTTCCAATCAAGTCGTTGCGCCTCTGATAAGTTGTTTCTACATTACCCCATTCTTTTTTTACTGCTTGATCCACTTCTACTGCTCCGTTAGTAACATTTATATACCATTGTACAATAATTAAAATTGTTCCAATCCCAATAATCCAAGGTAAAAATTTTTTAAATTCCATGTTTGTTTAATTTAATGTTTAGTAATTAATTTGTTTTTATTTAAAGTTGATTTTTAATATTTGTCAACTGCGATTTGATAGTTTCTAATTTAGCTATAATTTCAAATTTGTCTAAGGTTTTCTTCTGTCCTTCTTTCAAATGTGTTTTTGCGCCTTCTAAAGTAAAACCTCGTTCTTTAACCAAATGATAAATCAATTGTAGATTTTTCACATCTTCTGGCGTGAACATTCTGTTGCCTTTTGCGTTTTTTTTGGGCTTAAGAATATCAAATTCTTTGTCCCAAAATCTTATTAAAGAGGTATTTACATCAAAAGCAGTGGCTAATTCTCCAATGCTGTAATAGCGTTTGTCGGTTGGTAAATTTAAGTGCATTAATCTAAAGATTGGTTTTCTTGGTTAGCTAATTTTGAAATAACAACATATTCTGCTGCTGAAATATTGCCGTAATAAAAATTCAATGGATTCACAACTTCTCCACTTTTATGGACTTCATAGTGCAAATGTGGTGCTTCCGATCGCCCTGTGCTGCCTACAAATCCGATGACATCACCTCGGTTCACTCTTTCTCCAGCCCTCACATTGTATTTGCTCAAATGTCCATACAAAGTTTCATAACCAAAACCGTGCCTAATCACAATGTGGTTGCCATAACCCGATGCTGTGTTGTCAGCTTTGTCCACAATTCCGTCACCAGTGGCATAAATTGGCGTTCCGATTTTGGCAGAAAAATCCATTCCTTCATGAAATTTTCTCGCTTTCGTAAATGGATCATTTCTATATCCAAACCCCGAAGCCATTTGTCTTAAATTTTCATTCTTTATTGGCTGAATCGCCGGAATTGCTGCCAATAATTTATTTTTTTCCTTCGCTAATTTTAAAATTTCATCTAACGATTGGGATTGTACCGCCAATCTTTTAGACAATATATCAATTTTTTTTGTTGTATTTATTACCAAATCAGAATTGTCAAAGCCTTCTAATTCTTTGTATTTTTTTGCGTTCTCAAAAGCAGATTTCCTGTTTTCAGCAGAGATTGCAGCAGTGTTGAAATACACCCGATAGAGATTGTTGTCTCTTTCTTCAATGTTATCCATCACATTATCAATTTGTTCTGTTTTTTTATTCAAAATCGAAAACTGCAATTTCATGTTTTCTATCTCTCTTTTCAACAAACGGTCTTTTGGTGTTTCAAAATAAGGAGTATTAAGCAAAACAATAAAACTTAAAAGTCCAAAAAGCCCCGAAGACAACAAAAACAAAGCAATGTAAGCAAAACTTCTTCGCTTTAAAGGTTTAATTTTGCGGTAAGCTAGATTTTCCGAATCGTAATAATATTTTACCTTTCTCATCTATATAAAAAATCCTATTTTTGCATTTCGAAAGATTGGACGAACAAATTTAAGAAATGTTTCATTCGTTCCGTTCTTTTTTTAAGAATATTAATGTGCCTTGTCCAGCTATCCGTTTCAAGTGCCCGTTTACAAATCTTTTTTTCTACCATTTGGCAAGAGCTTCTTTGGTCGCTTTGCCAAATCAAGAAAAAATAGATTGCTAAATCGAGCAGCTTTTCACTACTATCTGGGGCATGAGCGTACCAAACAAAAGCATGAAATCACAAGAAATAAGAAAACAATTCCTAGATTTTTTTCAGCAACGTGGACATTTAATTGTGCCGTCAGCGCCAATAGTGCTCAAAGACGACCCGACTTTGATGTTCAATAATTCTGGAATGGCGCAGTTTAAAGAATACTTTTTAGGCAACGCAATCCCAAAAAGCAAGAGAATTGCTGATACACAAAAATGCCTTCGCGTTTCTGGTAAACACAACGATTTAGAAGATGTAGGTTTTGATACTTATCACCACACCATGTTCGAAATGTTAGGGAATTGGTCTTTTGGCGATTATTTCAAAAAAGAAGCATTGCCTTGGGCTTGGGAATTTTTAACAGAAGTATTGAAAATAGAAAAAGACCGTTTATACGTTTCTGTTTTTGAAGGAAGTAAAGAAGAAAATGTGCCTTTCGACCAAGAATCTTTCGATATTTGGAAACAATTTGTGGGCGAAGACAGAATTATTCTAGGAAATAAAAAAGATAATTTTTGGGAAATGGGCGACCAAGGACCATGTGGCCCTTGCTCTGAAATTCATGTTGACATTAGATCAAACGAAGAAAGAGCAACCGTTCCTGGAAGAGATTTAGTAAATGCCGACCATCCACAAGTAGTTGAAATTTGGAATAACGTTTTTATGGAATTCAACCGAAAAGCGGATGGTTCCTTAGAAAAGCTTCCTGCTCAACATGTCGATACCGGAATGGGATTTGAGCGTTTGTGTATGGCAATGCAAAACGTAACTTCTAATTATGATACCGATGTTTTTACTCCTCTTATAGAAAAAGTAGAAACAATTACTGGTTTGAAATACACTTCAAATGAAGTTAAAAATTCCAGCGACGAACAAAATAAAACCAACATCGCCATCAGGGTGATTGTAGATCATGTTCGTGCCGTTGCGTTCGCTATTGCTGACGGACAATTACCTTCAAACACTGGTGCGGGATATGTAATACGAAGGATTCTGCGAAGAGCCATTCGTTATGGATTTACATTTTTGGATACCAAAGAACCATTTATTTACAAATTAGTTGAAGTTTTAGCCAATCAAATGGGCGAATTTTTTCCAGAAATTCAATCGCAGAAAAATTTAGTAACCAATGTGATTCGCGAAGAAGAGGCATCGTTTTTAAGGACTTTAGACCAAGGTTTGCAATTGTTGGAAAATGTAATTGCCAACAACGAAGGAAAAGTAATTTCAGGACAAAAAGCATTTGAATTATATGATACATTCGGTTTTCCAATCGACTTAACAGCGCTTATATTAAGAGAAAAAAATCTTGAATTAGATGAAATTGGTTTTGAAAAAGCAATGCTAGAACAAAAAACACGTTCTCGTGCCGCTTCAGAAGTTTCAACCGATGATTGGACAATATTAGTAGAAGGAAATACAGAGACTTTTGTTGGTTATGACCTGTTGGTCAACGAAGTTAAAATCACAAGATATAGAAAAGTTGATTCAAAGAAAGATGGAAAATTATATCAAATAGTTTTGAATCACACGCCGTTTTACCCAGAAGGTGGAGGGCAAGTTGGTGACAAAGGAATACTTTCAACCGCAAATGAAACGATTGAAATTATCGACACAAAGAAGGAAAATAACCTGATTTTACATTTCTCGAAAACCTTACCAGAAAACGTAAACGCCAATTTTATTGCCCAAGTAGATAAAAAATTAAGAACAGATTCTGCCAGCAATCACTCCGCAACTCACTTAATGCACCAAGCTTTGCGAAGCATATTAGGAACGCATGTTGAGCAAAAGGGTTCGTTGGTGAATCCGAATTATTTGCGTTTCGACTTTTCTCATTTTGCAAAAATGACTGAAAATGAACTGCAACAAGTAGAAGATTTTGTAAACGCACGCATTCAAGAGCAATTGCCTTTGATAGAAAGACGAAGCATTCCAATTCAGCAAGCATTAGACGAAGGAGCAATGGCGTTGTTTGGCGAAAAATATGGTGACAATGTGCGTGCGATTAAATTTGGAGAAAGTATGGAGCTTTGCGGCGGAATTCATGTGAAAAATACAACAGAGATTTGGCATTTTAAGATCATTTCTGAAGGTGCAGTTGCTGCTGGAATTCGCAGAATTGAAGCCATAACAAGCGATGCAGTAAAATCCCATTTTGCTTTGTATGAAAACACTTTGAATGAAGTAAAAACTGCTTTAAAAAACCCTCAAGATGTTTTGAAAGCGTTGACTTCTTTACAAGAAGACAATGTTTTACTAAAAAAACAAATTGAGCAACTGTTGAAAGAAAAAGTAGAGGCTTTAAAAAATAATTTAATCGGAGAATTTCAAGTTGTTAAAGGAATTAATTTTCTTGCCAAAAAAGTCAATTTATCAATGGCGGCAACTAAAGATTTGACACAAGCTTTAGGAAGTGCAAATGAAAACAGTTTCGTGGTTTTGGCTTCAATTGAAGATAATTTACCTAATATTCATTGTTACATTTCTAAAAATTTAGTTACTGAGAAAAACCTAAACGCCAATGTGGTCATCAAAGAACTAGGAAAATACATAGATGGAAATGGTGGCGGACAACCCTTTTTCGCCTCAGGAAAAGGAAAAAATGTGGTTGGAATTGAGGATGTTTTAAAGAAAGCTGTGGAATTTTTGATTACTGATTAATAAATTATTATTAGCTTTGTTAAAATTTCATTTAAAATAACTAAACCAATATTGAAACCATGAAAAATCTTTTACTAATTTTAATTTTGTTTTGCACATCCTTATGTTTATCACAAGATGTTATTACTTATATGGGAAATGGTAATGTTATGCAATTAAATAAAAAAATCTCCCCAGATGAAATTAGATCTCGATTTGGGGACAACCAAGAAATTCTTAAAGTTTATAATGCCGGAAGGAGTAAAAAAAGCTGGGGAAATTTTTTGCTTTATGGAGGATTTACAACTATCATAGGAAAGGCAATTACAACTTCAACTTCAAATGGTGTTGATTCAAATGGTAATCTTAAAAATCAAAATTATAATTATATAGCATATGCCGTTGGTGGAGTAATGGTTTTAACTTCAATTCCAGTAAAAATTGGATTTTCCAAAAAAATTAAAAAAGCTGTAGATTTAATGAATAAAGATGAACAAAATTCTAAAGTCGGATTGATAGAAAAAGCTTCTTTCATCCTTAACAGTAACGGATTTGGTATAGCATTACAATTCTAAAACTTAAAAAGGTTGTAAAAAGAATATTCTTTTTACAACCTTTTTTAAAATTTTTATATTTAGTTATTCTACCAAAATCTTTTTAGTAACAGTAGCCCCATTATTTTGAATAGTAACAAAATAGATTCCGCTCACAGCATTTTTCATTTGAATATTTTGAACTAAATCTGATGATTGATTAAAATCATTATTATAAACTTCTCTTCCTAAAGCATCAACAACAGTTACTTTATAATTTATTGCTGCTTCTTTCAATTCAATCGTGAAATTTCCATTACTTGGATTTGGATAAATTGAAAAATTAGAAGCTAAAAAATTGGTATTTCCAAGCACATTTGGCTTAAACTCATTAACGATTGTATTCATATATGCCAAAGCCCGTGTACCTTGACCAGCAGTAAACATATACATGCATGCATCATCAACGTAGTCCATATAATTCATTGTTAAAGACTTTAATGTTCCGCATGCATTAACACTCCCTGCCACAGGACAATTATACGTTTCTGTCGTTAATCTAGGTGTATCACAAACCCTATCTCCCTCGGTTGCGCAACTTGGATTACCTGTACAACTATTTGATGCAAAAGTATGGTCTAAATTAAAAAAATGCCCTAATTCGTGCGTTACGGTTCTTCCTAAATTAAAAGGTGCAGCGGGAACATAGCCAGTACAACCACTGCCCGTTCCATAACAAAATGTATTCATCACAACCGTATCGCCTGCGGTTGGCGAACCTCCTAATGGAGAATACCCTAAAATCGATTGACCTTCATCTCTAACAACAAAATTCATATACCCAGACCAAGTTGCATCATTATCAGCTCCGCCTAAAAAATCTGTCCCAAAAGTTACAGCGGCTGTTCCGTTTGTAATACCAGATACTGCAGGATGGTTTTGTGTTGCAATTACAAATTGAACAGCTATACTTCCTGTGTTTACTCCAGGGTAAAAAGCACTTGCGGATGTCCAATTGGAAATATCTGCATTTGTTGCATTATAATCGGCATTAATGACATCGATTTGTGTTTGTGCAAAAGCCCTAAAACAAGCTTTTTTTGCTGCATTACTTGAATTTGGCACTGAAGGAAAATGAACAGCAACTGGAATAACAATAGTAGTATTTGGATTTAGTACTCTATTACTAGACGCTGGGATATTTAATAATCTTTGGTATTCAACTTCAAATTTTGCTTGTCGTTCGTCATTACGCTTTTTAAATTCAGGATTTGACAACATTTTATCCATATGTGATTGCATGCCGCAAGATCTTTGTTGGGCTGCAACAAATTGAATAACAAAAAAAGCGAGAATTAATTTAAATTTCATATTTATTTATTTGTAAAATTTTGGACAATATTACATTTTTTTTACCAAAAAAAAGTAATTAATTGCCTATTTAACAGTTTAAACATAGGTTAAAAACAGCACTTATTTTGATTTAGTAGTAGGTTTTGAATGTAAGAAGATTGATACTTTTGAAATTTATCAGTAGTGCACATCAGCTAGGTTTAGAAAAATGGAATATTTCGCTTATCTTTATCTGTGAAATTATAAAAAATTATATTTTACATCTGAAAAAATGAAATCAGAGAAACAAAAAATGCTTGACGGCGAAATTTATTTTGCAAACGATAAAGCATTGATATCAGAAAGGTTATTTGCTAAAAAATTACTGCATAAATTAAATGTAACAGAGTATTTAATGAATGGAAATGCAAGACAAATCTTGAGACAATTATTACCCAACGCGCACAAAAGAATTTATATAGAGCCGCCTTTTCATTGTGATTACGGTTACAATATTCACTCTGGCGAAAATGTATATTTCAATGTGAATTGTGTAGTTTTAGATGCTATGAAAATTGAAATTGGCAATAATGTTTTTTTTGGGCCGGGTGTTCAGATTTATACTTCAGCACATCCTCTTGATGCGATTGAACGCAGGACCGTTGAGTTTTCAAAACCAATTTCTATTGGAAACGACTGTTGGATTGGTGGAAACGTGGTAATATGCCCAGGCGTTAAAATTGGAAACGGTTGCGTAATAGGTGCCGGAGCCGTTGTTGCAAAAGACATTCCTGACAATTCTTTGGCGGTTGGAAATCCTGCAACAGTGATTCGTAAATTAAATGAAGTACAATCTAAACCGCAACAATTCCTTTAATGTGCGGATGTGGATCGTAGCCTTCTAAGGTAAAATCTTCAAATTTAAAATCGAAAATACTTTTAATATGTGGATTTAAAATCATTTTTGGCAAAGCCCTCAAATCCCTTGAAAGTTGTAATTCTACTTGTTCAAAATGATTATTGTAAATATGCGCATCACCAAAAGTATGGATAAATTCTCCTACTCCTAAATTACAAACTTGCGCGATCATCATAGTCAACAAAGCATAAGATGCAATGTTAAAAGGTACTCCGAGAAAAATATCTGCACTTCTTTGATAAAGTTGACATGACAATTTTCCGTCGGCAACATAAAATTGAAAAAATGCGTGACACGGCGGCAAAGCAACCTTTCCGTTGGCAACATTTTCAGAAAAAGATTTTGTTGTGTCTGGCAAAACCGATGGATTCCAAGCAGAAACCAACATTCTTCGGCTATTTGGATTGGTTTTTAAACTTTCTATAATCTCAGTAATTTGGTCAATTTCTTGACTGTTCCAATTCCTCCATTGATGACCGTAAACAGGGCCTAATTCGCCATTTTCATCTGCCCATTCATCCCAAATTTTAACACCATTTTCTTTCAAATAAGCTATATTTGTCTCTCCTTTTAAAAACCAAAGCAGTTCATAAACAATTGACTTTAAGTGTAATTTTTTGGTAGTTACCATCGGGAAACCATCACTTAAATCAAAACGCATTTGATAGCCAAAAACACTTTTCGTTCCTGTGCCTGTGCGGTCCCCTTTTTGGACTCCATTTTCTAAAACATGATGAATTAAATCGTGGTATTGCTTCATTTTAAAGAATTTTCTATTGTTTGGTGGAATTTAAATACTACCGTTTTGAAATTTCATCGCGAATTTTTGCTGCTTTTTCATAATCTTCATCATCGACAGCAGTCGCTAACATTTGATTCAATTCGGTAAGTGTATTATTAGAATAAATTGTCCCCGAAGTATTTGTTTCTTCCATTCCAAAAGTTTCTGGGTTTGAAAGTACGTCATCACTATTATCTGCTAAATTAGAATCTAACGGATTTGCTTTGAGAAAAATTCCAGCTTTTTCTAAAATATTTTTGTAGGTAAAAATCGGTGCTGAAAACCTTAAAGCCAATGCAATAGCATCTGAAGTGCGCGCATCAATAATTTCTTCTATTTTATCTCTTTCGCAAATGATACTTGAATAAAAAACGCCATCAACTAACTTATGAATGATAACTTGTTTGACAATAATTCCAAATCGATCACCAAAATTTTTGAACAAATCGTGTGTCAAAGGGCGAGGTGGTTTTATTTCTTTTTCTAAAGCGATTGCGATAGATTGTGCTTCAAACGCACCGATAACGATTGGTAGTTTTCGGTCGCCGTCAACTTCATTCAAAATCAAAGCATAAGCCCCATTTTGGGTTTGACTATAAGAAATGCCTTTTATCGTTAATTTTACTAAACTCATTTTTTGGGTAACTGCTGCATTGAATACATAAATGGTATTCAACTATAAATATTTATGCTTTTGCAAAGAAACAAAATCTTTTGGCTATTAAAAATTGAAATTTAAAAAAGCTTTCAAAAAATTAAATTATTTTACTTTTAGCGAGTGTAAAACAAACAGCTGTTCTTTCGTCTGATAATTGTAAATTTAAACATCGAAAATAATTAAAATTGTATCTACAACAATTCCTTTATGATTAATTTGTCTAAAAATAAATAACAAAAAAAAGCACAATAACATTAACAAAATTCAGAATCAAAATGATTAGCGCAGCCAAATCTTTTGATATTGAAGTAAGGTGCAATGTGAAATCGTTTCAACTGATAGCGAACTTCAAAAGAAAAACTGCCAATAGAATGCTTTTGTCGCAACTTATTTTCTAATTTTTTGTTCCCATTTCCATGCCGAAGCAATGCTTTCGTCTAATGTTGACAGTGATTTCCAACCCAAAACATTATTCGCTTTGTCGATATTAGCATAAGCTTCAATCACATCGCCTTCTCTTCTGTCTACAATTTTATAAGGCAATTTTTGTCCAGAAACCCTTTCAAAAGAATGAATCACTTCCAAAACTGAACTTCCAGTTCCAGTACCTAGATTAAAAACTTCTACTTTTTCGAGATTCTTTTTATTTAACAAACGTTGTAAGGCAATTACGTGCGCTTTTGCTAAGTCAACCACGTGAATATAATCACGTATACAGGTTCCATCTGGCGTTGGATAATCGTTCCCATAAACGGATAGCTCTTTGCGTAATCCGATTCCTGTTTGGGTAATAAATGGCACTAGATTTTGTGGGACACCGATTGGTAATTCTCCAATTTCAGCACTTTCATGCGAGCCAATTGGATTGAAATAACGCAACAAAATCGAATTGATATTACTTACTTTACAAACCTCGTTTATAATTTCTTCGCCAATTTGTTTTGTGTTTCCATAAGGCGACATGGCTGCTTGAATTGGAGCGTTTTCAGTAATTGGCATCTTATCGGCTTGACCGTAAACCGTGCATGACGAACTAAAAATAAAACTGGCACTTTGCTTTTTTTCTAATTCTTGTAGTATATAAACCAGTGTGGAAATATTATTTTCATAGTATAACAAAGGATTTTCAACGCTCTCACCTACCGCTTTTGAAGCAGCAAAATGAATAACACCTGCAATGTCATCATATTTTTGAAAAAAAGCCTGAACAGCATTTTTTTCTCTCAAATCCAATTGTTCAAAAATTGGTTTTTTGCCTGAAATTTTTTCAATTCCATCCAAGACTTCAATAGAAGAATTAGAAAGATTATCGATGGCAATCACATCAAATCCTACACTTTGCAATTCAACAACCGTATGAGAACCAATAAAACCCATGCCTCCGGTAACTAATATTTTCATTTTTTTAGAGATAATCGAAAATAAAAAATAGAAAATAGATTTAACTTTTAGTCTGTTATATTTTCTCCATTTTCTATATTCTTAATTTAAAAATTCTAAAACCGTTGCTGTGATAAATTGTATTTGATCATCATCTAATTCTGTATGCATTGGCAATGAAATTACCTCTTTTACCAATTGATTAGTAACAGGAAAATCTTCTTCTTTGTAACGTTCGTCTGAATAAGCTTTTTGCAAATGCAATGGAATTGGGTAATAAATCGCACATGGAATTCCCTTGTCAAGCAAATGCTGCATCAACGCATCTCTGTCTGCATCAATAATCCTTAACGTATATTGATGAAAAACATGGCAATCGCAAATGTCACAAATGCTTGGCGCAAGAATGTTTTTATGGCCATCAAAAGCCGCAGAGTATTTTCTGGCAGCATTTTGTCGTGCTTTGTTGTATTCGTCCAAAAATGGCAATTTTGCATTTAAAACAGCCGCTTGAACACTGTCTAATCTCGAATTTACGCCCACAACATCATGGTGATAACGCACATACATTCCGTGATTCACGATGCCTCTAATGGTATGTGCTAAAGCGTCATCGTTAGTAAAAATTGCTCCTCCATCTCCATAACATCCTAAATTTTTTGAAGGAAAAAACGAAGTTGATGCCACGTGACCAATCGTACCTGCTTTGCGTTTTTTTCCTGTAGATGAACTGCAATTAGCTCCAATGGCTTGGGCATTATCTTCTATTACATATAAATTATGTTCTTCGGCAATGCGCATAATGGCTTCCATGTTGGCGGCACGACCAAACAAATGTACAGGAACAATTGCTTTTGTTTTTGGCGTAATTGCTTTTTTTATTGCATCAATAGAAATGTTCATATTAGCCATTTCAACATCTACCAAAACAGGTGTTAATTGCAATAAAGCAATTACCTCAACAGTTGCTGCAAAAGTAAAATCTGCTGTAATCACCTCATCGCCAGGTTTCAATCCCAATGCCATCATCGCAATTTGCAAGGCATCAGTACCATTTGCGCACGGAATCACATGTTTAACATCCAGGTATTCTTCTAAATTCTTCTGAAATTGATGAACTTGTGGACCGTTGATGTAGGTGTTATTATCTAAAACCTCCTGAATGGAGGTGTTTACTGTAGTTTGTATCTTTTCATATTGACCTTTCAAGTCAACCATTTGAATTTTTTTCATAATATTTAAATCACAAAATATACTGTGTTTATTAAAATTTATTAAAGGAATTTACGACCCAAATGTAGTTATTTTAGCTTTAAACCGATAATATATTGTAAGGAAAATGTATTTTTGAATAAAATTTAATCTAAATGTATTTTTTATACAATTTTATCATTCACTCTGCTGGATTCATCCTAAAAATAGTTGCCGTTTTCAACCCTAAAATCAAACTTTTTGTTGATGGTAGAAAATCCGTTTTTGCGATATTATCAGAAAAAATTAAACCTTCCGACAAAACCATTTGGTTTCATGCTGCTTCGCTAGGAGAATACGAACAAGGTTTGCCCGTAATTGAAAAGTTGAAAGAAAAATGTCCAAATCACAAAATTGTAGTAACTTTTTTTTCTCCTTCTGGTTTTGAAGTACGTAAAAATAATAAAATCGCGGATGTAACTGTCTATTTGCCGCTGGACACAAAAAATAATGCGAAGGCATTTTTAAAATTAGTTCATCCCACAATGGCTTTTTTCATAAAATATGAATACTGGCCCAATTATCTGAATGAACTTCAAAAGCTTGAGATTCCAACTTATTTAATTTCAGGAATTTTTCGCGAAGATCAACTGTTTTTTAAACGGTATGGAGGTTTTTACAAAAATGCATTAAAAACATTCGATTACTTTTTTGTTCAAAATGAAAGTTCCAAAAAATTATTACAATCTATTGGATTTCAGAATGTAAAATTTTCAGGAGATACGAGATTCGATCGGGTTTCAAAAATATTAAGCCAAGATAATGCAATAGACATTATAGAGCAATTCAAAAACAACACTTTAACTATTGTCGTTGGAAGTTCTTGGCCAAAAGACGAAAATAATTTGATGGACTTCATCAATACAAATCCTTATAATGTAAAATTCATCATTGCGCCACACAATATTAAGGAAGAGCAAATAACAAATCTTAAAAATCAAATTTCCAAAAAAATAATTTTACATTCCGAAGTAAATAGTACAAACTTGCATTTAAATGAGTTTGATGTTATGATTGTAAATAGCATAGGTTTTTTGACTAAAATTTATAGTTATGCAGACATTGCCTATGTTGGCGGAGGTTTTGGCACAGCTGGGTTACACAATATCTTGGAACCTGCTACTTTTGGCATTCCGGTTTTGATTGGTCCGAATTTCGAGAAGTTTTCAGAAGCCGTTGCTTTGGTTCATTTAGGTGGTTGTATCAGCGTAAAATCAAAAAAGGAATTAGAAGAAAATTTAGCTTTTTTGATTCAAAATGAAGATGAACGTATAGAAAAAGGTCACATTGCGAGCACTTTCGTGAAAATGAATGAAGGCGCGACGAAAACCATTCTAAATTATTTAAACGCAACTGAATAATTTTTAGAAATGAAATATTGATGAAAAATATTTACTTAACGCTAACAACACGTTTAATCTACGTTTGTATTTTTCTAAAAATAACAATAGGATTTGCACAAACGAAATCGATTGAACAGAATTGTCTTTTAGACTCGAATAAAAATTCAAAACTTAAACCAATGACAACAAACCAAAAAAATGTTTTAGGTACCGATTTGCAACTCGCGAGCAAGGATCCGTTGACAGGATTTTTTAGAACAGGATTTTGTTCAACGGACCAAAATGATCACGGCTCCCATGTTATTGCTGCTGTAATGACAGACGAATTTCTAAAATATTCTCTCTCGAAAGGGAACGACTTAATATCAGCTTATCCTTCAAGTGGGTTTCCTGGATTAAAAGCAGGGAATATTTGGTGTTTGTGTGCCAATCGTTGGAAAGAAGCATTCAAGGCAGGTGTTGCACCTCCCGTTATTCTGGAAGCGACCAACGTAAAAGCATTAGAAATTGTATCGCTCGAAGATTTGAAGAAAAATGCGGTTCGGTGAAGACTAAAAATTGTGCGCTCTGCAATGTATCAGAAATTGTTTTGTTTCGCATTCAAATTAAACAAGACAAAAATTGGATTTTTGTATGTAAAACCTGTTGTGAAAAGATGAAAAAATTAGAACATTACAAATATGGCGGCACTTGGAAAGGAAAACGGCATTAAAATAATATTAAAATTAACAATCAATAAATCTTTATAAACCAAAACAATGAAAAACCTAAAACTACTTTTCTTATTTATAATTTTTCAAGCCAATGCCCAACAAGGCGGCATGTGGATTCCTTCCCTTTTACAAGGAATGAACGAAACCGAAATGAAAAATTTAGGCATGAAAATGACTGCAAAAGACATCTACGACGCCAACAAATCTAGCATAAAAGATGCCGTTCCGCAGTTTGATGGCGGTTGTACAGCCGAAATGATATCGCCAAAAGGATTGCTGCTCACCAATCACCATTGCGGTTTTGATGCCATTCAAAACCTATCTTCCGTTGCACACGATTACTTAACAGATGGTTTTTGGGCCTATAAAATGGACGAAGAATTACCGGCAACTGATGTTGATGTTATGTTTATCGTAAGCATAAACGATGTTACCAAACAAATTTTAGAAGGCACAGAAAATATTTTAGTTGAAGCGGATCGACAAAAGAAAATTCAAGAAAATAGCACTAAATTAATGGGCAGTTTTAAAAAGGAAACTTGGCAAGAAAACAAAGTCCGAGCATTTTTTGAGGGAAATCAATACATTTTATTCGTTACAGAAACATTCAAAGATGTTCGTTTAGTGGGAACGCCACCTAGTTCTATCGGAAAATTTGGTTCTGATACAGACAATTGGGTTTGGCCGCGACACACAGGCGATTTTTCTATTTTTAGAATTTATGCCGACAAAAACAATCGTCCTGCGCCTTATTCTAAAGACAATGTGCCTTATGTTCCAAAACATTTTCTGCCCATTTCTTTGGATGGTGTAAAAGAAAACGATTTTACAATGGTAATGGGCTATCCTGGCAGAACAAACGAATATTTACCAGCAGTCGCAATAGAACAAATTCTAAACGACCTGAATCCTGCAAAAATCGAAATTAGAGATAAAGCGCTTAAAGTTGCTGATGGTTTTATGCGAAAAGACAATGCCATTAAAATTCAGTATGCATCTAAATATGCTGGAATTGCCAATTATTGGAAAAAATGGATTGGCGAATCTTTAGGATTAAAAAAATCAAATGCTATTGAAATTAAGCGAAAGCAAGAAATTGTTTTTCAACAAAATGTTGTTAAAGCCAATAAACAAGCAGCATACGGAAATTTACTTTCTGATTTTGAAAACAATTACAAAGCGATTGCTCCTTACGCCATAGCGAAAGATTATTTCACAGAAGTTTTTCTTCGCAACACCGAATTTTTGACCAAAGCTTATGAAATTTATCAACTGGAACAAGTTTTCAATACAAAAGGAGAACTAGCATTCACTGAAAGAAAAAATAGCATCTTAAAAGAAGCTGCAACTTTTTACAAAAATTTTAATCCGAATGTAGATCAAAAAGTTTTTGAACAATTAATGAATTTGTACGTTTCAAAATCGCCAAAACAGTTTTTTCCATCTAATTTAGAAAATACCAATATTGAGAATTTAGCAACAAATCTTTATTCGCAGTCGAAATTAGTAAGTTACGAAGGACTTCAAAATCTCTTAAATGGCGATGCAAAAACGATATTATCCAATTGTAACCAAGACAAAGGCTATTTGTTTGTGAAAGAAATTACAGATAAATATACAAAAGAAGTTACGCCAACTTATGACGAAATAAATTTTAAAATCAGGGCTTTGCAGCGCACTTACATGAAAGCACAATTGGAATTAAATAAAAATGCGAGAATTTTCCCAGATGCCAACAGCACTTTGCGAGTAACTTATGGAAAAGTGAAAGGTTATGCGCCAAAAGATGCAACTGTTTATTTGCCTAATACTTATTTAGATGGTGTTTTAGAAAAATACATTCCGGGCGATTACGAATTTGATGTTCCAAAAAAACTCATCGACTTATACAGCACCAAAGAATATGGCCAATATGGAGAAAACGGAAAAATGCCTGTTTGTTTTATTGGAACGAACCACACTACCGGAGGAAATTCTGGAAGTCCAGCAATGGATGCCAAGGGCAACTTGATTGGGTTAAATTTCGATCGGGTTTGGGAGGGAACTATGAGCGATATTTATTATGACCCTGCGATTTGCCGAAATGTAATGGTTGATATTCGTTATGTTTTATTCATTATAGATCAATATGCTGGTGCTAAAAATTTGATAAGCGAATTAAAATTGGTGCACCCAAAAAAGAAAAAAGTTACTAAAACGTTGTAATTGAACTTCTTTAATAAAAAATAAGTCGCTATTAAAAATTTAACGATTTTTTAAAAGAAATTAAAAGTTTGGCACAGTAATTGTATAGTAAAATAGCGTTGTAAAGATTATTTTTTTGAAAAAAAATTAAAAAACAATTTTATATATTAAAAAATTTATATCTTTGCTCCGAATTAATAATTAACCTTTTATAAATTAAGTAAGATGAAAAAAGTATTTTTAAGTTTAGCTGTTATCGCTGCATTAACTGTAGTATCTTGTAAAGACAAAGCTGCTGAAGCTCCAGCAGAAGAAACTCCAGCTGTAGAAGCTGCACCAGTAGAAGCTGCACCAGTTGCTGCTGACACAACTGCTGCTCCAGTAGAAGCTGCTCCAGCAGAAGCTGCTCCAGCAACAGAAGAAGTAAAAAAATAATTAGAAATTAATTTCTAAAATTTTAGAACCATCATACGATAGTATGGTGGTTTTTTTTTGCTTGTAAATCATTAAGATAAAAAGTCTCAACTTCTACAAAGATTTAGATTACGAATTTTCAACAGGCCTAATTAAAATCAAAACGTAAGGCGAAGATCAAATCA
>Ga0209551_1000208_pt1 | contig 20901 bp, 11 predicted proteins | sample LauGreSuBDMM15SD_2_FD_187568 | JGI IMG/M metagenome (GOLD analysis project Ga0209551, IMG submission 187568) | Freshwater lake microbial communities from Lake Michigan, USA - Su13.BD.MM15.SD (SPAdes) (version 3) | ecosystem: Environmental > Aquatic > Freshwater > Lake | place: Lake Michigan, USA... | reverse complement strand
GGGCATTACAGAAGTAAATACTAGTGGTGCTGTAAAAGCAAAAAGCTTTGTAAAAGCGGGCGGAACTGCTGCTCAATATTTAATGGCAGATGGTAGTGTGAGCACTGGAGGTGCTGGAAGTGTTGGAACTAGTTCATTTGAAACAACAGCAGACGATGCGAATGCGATACACAACACCAACGAGGGTAATGTTGGTATTGGTACCGATTTACCTTCTGAAAAATTAGATGTAGCTGGTAATGTAAGAGTAAGAGGCAATGTGGGAATAGGAACTGAAACACCAAATACAAGTGCTGCACTTGAAATAAAATCAACCAGTGGCGCATTATTAATTCCTAGAATGACAACAGCAGAAAGAAACAATCTTACTGCATCAGAAGGAATGATAATTTATAATACATCTGATACTTCCTACCAAGGATATTCAAATAAAATGACTAACTCCAACCCGATTGTAGATCAATCGCAATTAGCTATTGATAATGGATTTGGTCCTAATGATAAATCTCAATCATTTACTGCTGGCTTAAGTGGCGCATTGACTTCTGTAAGAGTACTATTGAATTGTATGATGGGTCCTCAAACGGGCACTATTTATATTCGTAATGGCGCGGGTAATGCAGGTGCCATACTGTATCAAAGTACCGTTGCCATTAATTATAATGAAGGAGGCAATTGGGTAACGATAAATCCTTCAAGTGTTAATCTTGTTGCAGGCAATGTCTATACTATTAATATTGTAGATCAAGGTGGATTTGGTCCTGATTCGAGAATCGATTGGCTTTGTCGTATTGATGTGGACAATTATCCAGGCGGAAATCTTTTCTATGGGGCAGACCCATTTGGAGGAGATGGTGTTTTTGAAACAACAGTTACGCCAGCACCTACAGGTTCTTTACAGTGGATTAGTTTAAATCCTTCGCAAATAGCTGCTCCAAATGTTACTACTACGATGGGCTATATTGGAAGTTCCTCAACCATAAAAGGTGGGGCGATTGATGAAAACGGTGTATTGAGTCTAACTCCTGCTGATTCAGTTAATGGCGGTATTATTACAACAGGCAATCAAAATTTTGCAGGTAACAAATCATTTAATGGTTACGTTGGTATTGGAACAACTACTCCTAACGCACTATTAAACATTGTTGGTGGTGATAGACAAGATGGATTAAGAGTTGAAAGTTATTATAATGCAAGTTTAGCCCTAGCTTCTTCAACTCGTGAGTATCAGATATTTGCAAGACAAGAGGGTGATTTGGTTTTTTATGATCAAACAGCTGAAATAAATGGTGATGTTAACCCTTTTAGAATGATGATTAAACCAACTGGTCAAGTCGGTATTAATAATGCAAATCCATCAGAACAATTGGATGTGGTTGGAAACATAAAATCTAGTGCAAACATGCTTGCCAACAGCTTTGTAAAAGCTGGAGGTATTTCTTCTGAATATTTAATGGCTGATGGTAGCGTGAGTACAGGTGTTTCGTCTGTTTTTGAGCCTACGGCAGACGATGCGAATGCGATACACAATACCAATGAGGGCAATGTAGGTATTGGTACCGATGTGCCTTCAGAAAAATTGGATGTGAATGGGAATTTGAAAGTGAGAGGAACATTAAACAACATGAACGTTGGTAACTTAGGGACAGGAAGTGGAAACGTGGTATTTGGTGGTTCTGCATTTAATCAGAATGCCGCTGCAGATGATAATACCGTAATTGGAAATAGTGCAATGGCAAATGCTACGACAGGTAATAACAACGTTGCTGTAGGCGCTTATGCGTTAGGTGCTAATACAACGGGCTATTGGAATAATGCTTTAGGTTTCGGTTCACTACAAGGGAATACTACTGGTTTTCAGAATATTGCTGTAGGTAATTCTACCTTAGGAATTAATACAACAGGTTTCCAAAATACAGCAATCGGTAATCAAGCTGACGTTGCTGTTGAAGATCTAAACAATGCTACTGCAATAGGTCATGCAGCCATAGTAGATGCTAGCAATAAAATTCAATTAGGAAATACTGATGTTACTTCAGTAAACACAAGCGGTACTTACACGGGTGCTGGATTTAAAACACCAAATGGTACTGCTTCTGAATTTTTAATGGCGGATGGTAGTGTGAGTACAGGAACTATTCAACCATCTCTAATTGTTGCTATGCAGGCGCAGATTGCTGCTATGCAAGCGCAGATTAATTCCTTGTTATTAACAGTAAACACAGCAAAGATTGGCACTCAAACATGGACAACAAAAAATTTAAATGTTACTACTTATCTTGATGGAACACCAATTCCTGAAGTACAAGACGGTGAGGCCTGGGCAAATTTAACTACTGGTGCGTGGTGTCATCTCAATAATGATCCTGCAAACGATGCTATTTATGGAAAAATCTATAACCATTATGCTATCGAAGACCCTAGAGGTTTAGCTCCAGTGGGATATCATATTCCAACCTTTGCAGAATATGATACACTGATTCAAACAATACCACTTGGAACGACCTGTGCTTACACTTCTTGGTATAATGCTCCTGCTTTAATGAGTTCTAGCTTTTATGGTGGTACTAATACAACAGGTTTCTCGGCATTGAATGGAGGTTCAAGGTCAGGTTTTGCGTTTAACATGATGCCTTGGGAAAATAATCCTGCAGGAATGTTTAACACTTGGTATACTGCTTTTTGGTCAAGTGATGCTGAAGGGAATTATAACTATCTTTATTTGGCTGAGCAATGTTCAATTGGATCAACTGATAGAGCAAGCAATTATGGGGCTTACATCAGATTAATAAAAAATAATTAATAGCAATAATTATCAAATTATGAGAAAAATAATTGCTATAGTTGTATTGAATTTTGTTGGCTTTTTAAGTCTTCAAGCGCAAAGCAACACGGTAACCCTGGGAGGGGAAGCTTCGGGAAGCGGCGGTACAGCCACTTTCACATCGGGGGAAACCTTCTACGAATACAAAGAAAGTGCCTCTGCTTCCTTAGTAGAAGGAGTTCAACAAGGTGCTATATATGAATTTACTAAACAACCTTCTAATGCCACTATTTGCGCAGCAGTAGGTTCGAAAGCAAGTTTATCTGTGGCTTTCAATAACGTGGTAGCCAGTTATACCTGGCAATATCAAGACAATGCATCTGCTGATTGGACAGACATAAATAGTTCAAATGCGGGTACAGTATATGCTAATTATACGACTGCTACTTTGGGCATTACAAAAAGTGCTTCATTGCCGTTAACTGCTACTCAATACAGGGTAATTGTGAATAGCGCAATAGGACAAAGTACTTCTAATGAAGTTGCGCTTACGGTAATTCCAACAGCAGTAGCAGGCACAATTAGCACCAATTTAGTAAGTGCTACAACAGGAGGTTCAATTACTTACACTTTATCTGGTTATGTAGGTTCATTAATTCAATGGCAGTCCTTAGCCAGTTCAAATGCGGTAACTGGAACAGTTGTAGGAACAGGGGAAAGTTATACCGCCAACAATGTTTACGGAACTTACCTATATGTAAGAGCAATTGTAACAAGTGGAACATGTTCTACCGCAACTACGGCGGTGAAAACAACTACAGTGAATCAAATCGCTAATGGGGGTATTATCACTGGAGGTGGAACAGTATGTTCGGGCTCATCTGGAATTGTAAAAGTGAGTAGGTATACGGGAACGATTTTATTGTGGGAATATTCAACAGATGGAATTAATTATGTTGCAGCACCTGCTTTAGTTGGAACAGCATCAGCTACTTTCACTTCTAATTCAATCAGCAATGCCGCTAAGAGTTATTTATTTACAAATATCACAGGTACTACTTATTTTAGATTTAAAAGTTCATTTGGAAGTGGCAATACCGCTTATTCCAATGTAGTGCAATATGCTATTATTCCACCAATAAATGCTGGAACAATAAGTGGATTATCAGCAGTATGTGCAGGAAATGGAACTACATTGACCTTAGCCAATGCTAACGGAACAATTGCTTGGCAAAAATCGAGCAATTTTACAGCTGCAACGCCAACATGGATAACAGTGGCAGGAACAACTAGCAGCTTTGCGACAGGTAACTTAAGTGTTTCCACTGCTTTTAGAGCAATTGTAACATCTACTACTTGCGCTGGCAGTACTGCAACAACAGATGGTTTTGTTGTAAATGTAAGCCCGACAGCTGTGGCTGGAACAATCAGCACCAATTCGGCATCTGTTTGTTTGGGAGGCTCAATTACATATACATTATCAGGTTATGTGGGTTCTGCAATTGAATGGCAATCGCTATCAAATGCTACTGCTACTTCCGGAACAATAATAGGTGCGGGAACTAGTTATACGGCAACTAATGTTAGCGGAACTGTTTTATATGTTAGAGCAGTTGTAACAAGTGGAACATGTTCTACGGCAACTACAGCGGTTAAAACAACAACTGTTAATCCATTGGCTTTTGGTGGAACTATTACAGGTGGTGGTACAGTATGTCCTGGATCTTCAGGAATTGTAAAAGTAAGTGGACATAGGGGAACGATATTGTTGTGGGAATATTCTGTAGATGGAGTTAATTATGCTTCGGTACCTTCATTAGTGGGGACCATAGCACCTACTTTCACCTCTAATTCAATCAGCAATGCCGCTGCAAGTTATCTATTTACAAATATCTCAGGAACTACTTATTTTAGGTTTAAAAGTTCATACGGAATTTGTGGTGCTGCTTACTCAAACGTAGTTCAATATACACTGTCACCAGCAATAGCAGGAAGTATAACTGGATTGTCAACGGTATGTGCAGGAAACGGAACTACATTGACCTTAGCAAATGCTGTTGGAACAATAGCGTGGCAGAAATCAACCAACTGGAATGCTGCTACCCCAACATGGACCGCGGTATCTGGGACAACAACAAGTTTGTCGACAGGCAATTTAAGTGTTTCCACTGCGTTCCGTGCAATTGTAACTTCGGGTACTTGTAGCAGTAGTATTGCAACAACTTCAAACTTTGTTGTAGATGTTACTCCAATAGCTTTGGCAGGTACAATTACAACTAATACTACATCTGCTATTTTAGGAGGTTCAATTACCTATACATTATCTGGATATGTCGGTTCAGCAATTCAGTGGCTATCACTTTCAAGCGCTACTGCTACTTCTGGAACTGTAGTAGGAACAGGAGCAAGCTATACTGCCACAGGCGTTAGTGGAACTTTCTTATATGTAAGAGCAATCGTCACAAGCGGAACATGTTCTACGGCAACTACAGCGGTGAAAACCATTGCTGTGAGTCCAGTAGCTAATGGCGGTACTATTACAGGAGGTGGAACCGTTTGTTTGGGCTCATCTGGAATTGTAAAAGTGAGTGGATATGCCGGAACGATTTTATTGTGGGAATATTCTACAGATGGAATTAATTATGTTGCAGCGCCTGCTTTAGTTGGAACAGCAGCAGCTACTTTCACCTCTAATTCAATCAGCAATGCCGCTAAGAGTTATTTGTTTACAAACATCACAGGAACTACTTATTTTAGGTTTAAAAGTTCATTTGGAATTGGCAATACAGGATATTCAAACGTAGTTCAATATACATTATTAACTGCGATAGCAGGAACAATAAACGGATCATCAACGGTGTGTTCAGGTGCTGGAACTACATTGACCTTAGCAAATGCTATTGGGACAATTGCTTGGCAGAAATCGACCAATTGGGCAGATGCATCTCCAACATGGACAGCAGTGTCAGGAACAACCACAAGTTTAGCAACCGGGAATTTAAGTGTTGCCACTGCGTTCCGAGCAAATGTAACATCTAGTAATTGCGCTGCAAGTACTTCAACTACAGCAATTTTTGTTGTTGATGTCAGTTCTTGTGAATCAAAAATAATTTTAAATGAAAATCCATTTAGAGTTATTGCTAGTCCGAACCCGTTTGCAACTACTTTCAATTTAAGTATTGAAACACCAAGCGCAGAAGAAGTTACTATTGCTATTTACGACATGATAGGCAAACTAATTGAAACGCGTGAGGTTAGACTAAGTGAGGCGTCTGGGCTTCAAGTTGGAGATCGTTATCCAAGTGGAGTTTACAACGTTGTTGTAACGCAAGGCGAGCAAACTAAAACAGTTCGTGTGATTAAAAAATAGTAGCCCCCCATCCCCCGAAGGGGGGAAGTGCTGGGTTTTGGGTTAGAAGTTGGAAGTTAGAAGATGGAATTTTTAAGTTTCAGGTTTGTACTTCAGTATTTGTACTTCATAATTTACAACCCAGAACTCACAACTCACATTCAAAAAAATCCCTTCTATTCCTTTTGGAATCGGAGGGATTTTTGGTTTTATAAAATGTTAATCAATAGGTATAAATTGTTTTTGAAGTATTTTTTATTAACTGCCAACGAAAGGTCGTTGATTTCTATTTTTATAAAAAACAAACAAATGTCACTAAACGTTTGAGTTATCTCATTTTAAAATAAAAGAAGCCGAAATGAGCACAGTTGCATCCAAAAAGTGTCATTTGGGCCATTTTTTGATTATTTAATAAAATTATTTATATATTTGTGAATAAATGTAATATTTTAATAGATTTTTTTTAATATCAATATTCTTTTAACTGGAAAACGATAACTTAATCAAACTAATATTGGAATGATGAAAACAGAGCACCTTAAAGTAACAGATAGTAATGCGATGAAAGCAACCAACGCTCCACGAACTACAAAAGTAATAAGCATGCTATGTTACAAAAAAAGCTCAATTCGAAACCGAATGCGTAAGATGTCTTTTGATTTATTAATATCAAGGCATCGGTTATTTAAATGCTTTTCACTCCAAATAATAGGGACATTAGTATTTTTAATGTGTTTAACCACCTCTTTGTCATTAAGTGCGCAGGAGAGTTCGAAAGCCAGTATGGCAAGGCAACTGCTTCAATCAAAGGCCAAGGCTGATGGCATCAACGAGTCAGAAGACCTGACTAATATGCAGGTATCTTCTGAATCCTTTAGTGAAAAAAGCGGGGTAAGTAATGTTTACTTTCAGCAATACGTTAATAACATTCCGGTGTACAATGCCATTCTAAATGCGCATGTAACCAAGGATAATAAATTATTTTACACAGTAAGCCGTTTCATTTCGGACGCAAAAAATAGAACTTCCGGCTCAACGAAAATATCTGCTGGGCAGGCAGTACAAGCTGTTGCTGCTTCATTGGGAATAAAGAAAAGGCTAAAGCTTTCAATAAAACAAAATATCGAAGGGTCTATCCGCAAAGTGATTTTTGCAAAAGGCAAATTATCCCTCGAAGATATTCCAGTATCTTTGGTATGGCAACCTGTCGAAACTAAAAGTCCAAAAGGGCTTGTTACCATGCTTCGCCTGGCCTGGGAACTTAATATCTATGAACTTTCTGCAAAAAACTGGTGGAATGTTAGGGTAGACGCAGAAACAGGGGAGATTCTCGATAAGAACAATTGGGTTGTATCTTGTGAATTCGGACCCTCCAGAAATGCAGTGGAACATGCTTCCCATCGCCATACAATCAGGGATACTTCAGCATTACTATCAGTTTCAAATACAATCCCCCCAGCTTCAAACAGCTATCGCGTATTACCGGCACCAATGGAAAGTCCATACGAAGGAACTACACAATTGGTAGCAAATCCCAGCGATGCCTTGGCCTCTCCTTTTGGCTGGCACGACACCAATGGTTTAGATGGAGCTGAATTTACAACTACGCAAGGAAATAATGTGTTTGCTTATACAGATACAGACGCAAATAATTTACCAGACATTGGTTCAAGCCCTGATGGTGGACCTTCTCTGATTTTTGATTTTCCGATTGATTTTTCGCAAGAACCGAGTACTTATCGGCCAGCTGCGGTTACCAACCTATTCTACTGGAATAATTATATTCACGACTTTTTCTACGGCTATGGGTTTAAAGAAATAGACGGTAATTTTCAGTCAAACAATTATGGACGAGGAGGAGCGGGTACTGATTTTGTGAAGGGAGAAGCCCAGGATGGGAGCGGTACCAATAATGCAAACTTTGCTACGCCACCTGATGGTTTGTCGCCGAGAATGCAGATGTATATCGGAATTAACCCTACGCCTGATGTAGATGGGGATTTGGATAACCTGATTATTGCACATGAATACGGGCATGGAATTTCAAACCGACTTACGGGTGGACCTGCAAATACTAGTTGCCTGGACAATAAGGAGCAAATGGGGGAAGGCTGGAGTGATTTCTTTGGGCTAGTATTAACAATGTTGCCTGCCGATCAGGGAACAGATTCACGTGCAGTTGGAAATTACCTTTTTGCTAAAGGAGCTAATGGTGCTGGTATTAGGCCCACTGCTTACAGTACAGATATGGCTGTAAATTCTTCCACTTATAATTCAATAAAAACTGCGGCTATTCCACACGGTGTAGGCTATGTTTGGTCAACTATGATTTGGGATCTTACCTGGAAACTGATTGCAAAACATGGATATTCATCAGGTCGCCAGATAGCAATCCAATTGGTAACGGATGGCTTGAAATTACAACCTTGCAGACCTGGTTTTGTGGATGGCAGAAATGCTATTATTGCTGCAGACCAGGCTTTAACCGGCGCAGATAATACCTGTTTAATATGGGAAGTGTTTGCGCGCCGAGGGCTTGGATTCAGTGCAACTCAGGGAAGTACCGCAAGTACAACAGATGGAACGCAAGCATTTGATATGCCTCCAGGTTGTATTTTAGGAATAACACCTGCAACTCAATCTAGTTGTGCACCTTCCAATGTAATTTATAACTTAACACTTGGATTAAGCTTAGTGTACCCATTAAATATAGCCGTATCCGGTGTACCCGCAGGCGCAATAGCCACTTTAAGCCAGTCTACTTTTACAGCTCCGGGCAGTGCTACATTAACCATCAGCAATACGGATGCAGCCGCTTCTGGTTACTATCCTATGTCCATAAATGTTAGTAATAACGGAGGATTTACTTCACCTTTTTCCATGGTTCTCTATGTGGGAGCACCTTCAGCACCGGTATTGTTGACACCTGCGAATTTGAGTGTAAACCAATTTCGTCCTTTGCTCAAATGGTCTGCCGATCCTGTGGCTACCTATGAATTGGATATAGCTACGGATGTTAACTTTACGAATATCATTCTTAATGTACCTGGCTTATCAGTAAACCAATACCAGGCACTAGGATTAAGTCCCGCCACTAACTATTTCTGGCGCGTACGGACTTCTTATCCTTGCGGAATCGGAAATTATTCTACACCATCCACATTTACAACCGCAAACATTATTTGCAGTACATCAATGAGTCCGAATGTACCTGTTGTGATTTCAGCCATAGGAACTCCAACAATAACTTCAACCCTTACAATAGCAGATTGTGGATCATTAAGTTACCTGAAAGTGAATATTCCTAACCTTACTCATACTTGGGTTGGTGATTTGAAGGCGACGTTGAAAGCACCCAATGGTACTGTCCTAACTTTATTCAACAATCCAAGTGGTGGCAACTGTAATGGCGATAACTTGTCTGTCTCTTTTGAAGATGATGCAATACTCACTGCAGAAAATTTTGTAAATACTTGTAATAACCTTCCCGCTATTTCTGGAAATTATAAGCCTGTCACCCCATTTTCAACCATAGCAAATTCATCCATTAATGGAGTATGGACGCTAACTGTTCAGGATTTGGCAACCGATGACGGTGGTGCTCTCAATAATTGGGGGCTCGAAATTTGCTATCTTCCAGACTTTACAGCAACTGCATTACCTGCTTCCCAGTTTGTTTGCTCGGGAAATACAATAGCCTCAATTGCTTTATCAAGTAGCGCAAGTGATACACTATTTAACTGGACAAGAGACAATGTTATAGCAGCAACAGGAATAGCAGCAAGTGGTTCGGGCAATATAAGTGGTATTTTGACCAATACTACCATTGCACCTGTAACAGTAACTTTCACCATAACACCGACGGCTGGAGGATGTTTTGGGACACCTTTTATAACAACAATTGTGGTGAATCCAACAGCAGCTGTTTCTTCGTTTACAACAGTTGCACCAATTTGTTCAGGAGCAACATTGGAAGCATTACCAACAACTTCAACAAATGGCATTACTGGAACTTGGTCGCCAGCATTGAATAATTTGGTAACAACAGAATATACGTTTACGCCAACTGAAGGACAATGTGCGAATTCTGCAAAAATGACCATTCCCGTAACGCCAAAAGTAACGCCGACATTTACGCAAGTAGCAGCAGTTTGTTCAGGAGCAACATTGGAAGCATTACCAATAACTTCAACAAATGGCATTACTGGAACTTGGTCGCCAGCATTGAATAATTTGGTAACAACAGAATATACGTTTACGCCAACTGAAGGTCAATGTGCGAATTCTGCAACAATGACCATTACCGTAACGCCAAAAGTAACTCCAACGTTCACGCAAGTAGACTCTGTTTGTTCAGCAGCAACATTGGAAGCATTACCAACAACATCAAACAATGCGGTAACAGGAAGTTGGTCGCCAGAATTAAATAATTTGGCAACAACTGAATACACTTTTACGCCAACTGAAGGACAATGTGCGAATTCTGCAAAAATGACCTTTACTGTAACACCAAAAGTAACGCCAACGTTCACGCAAGTAGACTCTGTTTGTTCAGCAGCAACATTGGAAGCATTACCAATAACTTCAACAAATGGCATTACTGGAACTTGGTCGCCAGAATTAAATAATTTGGTAACAACAGAATATACGTTTACGCCAACTGAAGGACAATGTGCCTATACAGCAACGATGAGCATAATTGTAAATCCTTTAGTAATTTATTATGCTGATAATGATGCCGATGGTTTTGGTAATGCTACTGTAACGCAACAGTCATGCAATGGTGCGGCAGCGGGTTATGTGACTAACAACACCGATTGTAACGATGCAAATGCGGCAGTTACAACTGGAACACTCATTACTATGCAACCATCAAGCCCCACAATTTGTAAGTTAACCAATGCCACAGCAACGGTATCTGTTAATGCACTGACTGCTGCAAACGCTACTTATCAATGGTATACACAAACAGTAGCGTCAACTACGGTTTGGACAGCATTGACCAATAATGCTAACTATGCAGGCGTAACAGGTTCAACATTAACCATTACAAGAACTACAACAACTTTGCCTGCAACAGGAACAAAATATAGAATTGTAATTAGCGGTGGACAATGTGGTAATGTCACTTCTGCAACAGTTGCTTTGCAAGAATCATTGGCATCAGTGGCTGGAACAATCTCTACCAATACAGCATCTGTTTGTTTAGGAGGTTCTATTACTTATACCTTATCAGGTTATGTAGGTTCAGCAATTCAGTGGCAATCACTTGCAAGTGCTACCTCGACTGCGGGAACAGTTGTTGGAACGGGCGCTAGTTATACTGCGACTAACGTTAGTGGAACTGCTTTATATGTACGCGCAGTTGTAACAAATGGTATATGCTCTGCTGCAACAACCGCTATTAAAACAATCGTTGTAAATCCGACAACATTAGCCGGGACTATTACTGGTGCTGGAACTGTTTGTTCAGGGGGAGGCGCTACATTAAAACTTGTATCCAATGTTGGTACTGTTCAATGGAAGTATTCTACAGATGGTATTAGCTATACTAATGTGCCAACAACCACAATTGGAACAGCAGCTACTTTTGCTACTACTTCCACTTCAGGGACTACAACTACTTATATTATTTCTAATGTTACTCTATCAACATGGTTTAAAGCCACTGTGAAAAGTGGTCTTTGTAATACAGAAGAGACGGCGCCTGTTCAAGTTATTGTTGGCACTTCAGTAGCAGGAAATTTAGAAGTAACAGCAGGTTTTTCAACTACGATATGTTCAGGAACGGCTACTTCGATAACTTTAAGTGGTCAAACAGGCAAAATTATTTGGCAAAAATCAGTAAATTATTATACCGCTGCAACCCCTACATGGACAACTGTAGTAGGAACTAACGCAACGGTGTCTTCAGGTGCTTTGACAAATGTAACTACCACAAATACTGTTGTAGTCTTTAGAGCAAATGTGACTTTGGGTACTTGTGGTACAGTATCAACAGCTGTTTTTCCTGTCAATATACTTCCGGCCGCAAAAGGTGGAAAAGTAGCGGTAAATGACACATCAGGGTTAACCATATGTTCTGGAGGAAGCAAATCATTAAAAGTAACGGGATATGTTGGAAGTCTTCAATGGCAAAAATCAACTACTTCTGCTACAGCCAATGATTTTGTTAATGTTGATGGCGCTACAACAACTCCTTACACATTTAGTAATATCACACAAAACACTTGGTTTAGGTTAATAGCTAAAAATGGTAGTTGTACTGCAACAGCAAATTCAACAGCTATCGCTATTACATTAAGCACACCAGTTACAGTAGGGACTATAACTGCTGCAGCAAATGATTTGTGTCCTGCTAACACAGGTACTACGTTAACCTTATCGGGTTATGTTGGTACTATTACATGGACTAAATCAACTGACAATGGAAATACATGGGCGACAGTATCAGGAACGGCGCCTACCTTATCAACAGGAGTTCTTTCAATTACAACCACCTTTAGAGCTAAATTAACTAGCGGTTCTTGTTTTGATTATGCCACTATCGTTGTAAGGGTACAGCCATTAACATCAGCCATTGTTTCAGTGACAGCGTCAACAATATGTTCAGGACTTACCGCAACATTAGCGGTAGCTAACTTTGGTTCAGGAAGCATTCAATGGCAAAAAGCAACAACGTTAACAGGAACTTATACTAATGTTACCACAGGCACGGGAATGACCTCTGCTACTTATGTAACACCGGCATTAACAGCTACTGCATATTTTAGAGCACTAATTACCAATATTAATGGTTGTTCTTCGGCAACTACAGGATATGTGGTAACGGTTAGTCCATTGGCTAAAGCTAATACGATTACAGCAGCTGTTACTGCTACTTCAGCAGCCACAGCGATTTGTACGACTGACCCCCAGACGCTAACCATGCCAACTGGTTCTGTAGGAAACATACAATGGCAATATTCGCCAGCGAGTTCATCCGTTGGTACTTGGACTGATATTCCAAATGCCAATGCTACCACTTTGAATGCCCAGAGTTATGTGCCTGTTGTAGGGACTGCAGTTACGGCAACGTATTTCAGAGCTAAAATGACCAATAGTTGCTCAACAGCAGGAGTTTATTCAGCTGCTATTGCAGTATTCTATAAAAATTGTTCTGGACCTATGAGGCAAGTGGAGTCAACTACTAAGTTCGATCTAGTAGCTTATCCAAATCCATATTCAGCGACGTTCAACTTGAGTTTAACGACAACAAGTGTTGATAAAGTCGGTGTTATGGTTTATGATATGATAGGTAAATTGATAGACCAACATGAGGTTAGCCCAAGTGAGGTGTCTGGCTTACAAGTTGGAGATCGTTATCCAAGTGGTGTTTACAGCGTTGTTGTAACGCAAGGTGAGCAAACTAAAACAGTTCGTGTGGTTAAAAAATAGTAGCCCACTAACCCCCGGAGCCCCCTAACCCCCGAAGGGGGAAGTTTTGGGCGTTGGGTGTTGGGTTTTAGGTTTTAGGTCGGAAGTTGGAAGTTTCAGGTTTCAGGTTTGTACTTCGTAATTTACAGCTCACCATTCTCAATTCAAAAAAATCCCTTCAGTCCTTTTGGAATTGGAGGGATTTTTTATTTGTTTTTAAATAGGGTTTAATGTTCAACAAACGGACATTAAATAATTCGCAAAAAAAATCCCAAATGAATTGGGATTTTTATGGTTTACTCTTTTTCTTTCATTTTAAAATCATCCATAAAGGCGGTGGTGTAATCGCCTGCTACATAGCGCGGATCATCCATCAATTGCCTGTGAAATGGAATAGTTGTTTTGATTCCCTCAATCACAAATTCATCTAAAGCACGTTTCATTTTATTAATGGCCTCTTGACGAGTTTGCGCAGTTGTAATCAACTTTGCAATCATCGAGTCGTAATTGGGCGGAATCGAATAGCCAGAATAAACATGGGTGTCTAAACGGATTCCGTGACCTCCTGGAGTATGCAAAGTAGTTATTTTTCCTGGTGAAGGGCGAAAATCGTTATAAGGATCTTCGGCATTTATCCTACATTCGATGGCGTGCATTTGTGGCAAGTAGTTTTTACCAGAAATTGGCACTCCCGAAGCTACCAAAATTTGCTCACGAATCAAATCATAGTCAATCACTTGTTCAGTAATCGGATGCTCTACTTGAATTCGGGTATTCATTTCCATAAAATAGAAATTGCGGTGTTTGTCTACCAAAAATTCTACTGTTCCGGCGCCTTCGTATTTGATATATTCTGCCGCTTTAACTGCTGCATCACCCATTTTTTGACGTAATTCATCCGTCATAAATGGTGATGGCGTTTCTTCCGTCAATTTTTGATGACGACGTTGCACCGAACAATCTCTTTCTGACAAATGACAAGCTTTTCCGTAAGCATCACCAACAACTTGAATTTCAATATGACGTGGTTCTTCAATCAATTTTTCTAAATACATGCCATCGTTTCCAAAAGCAGCGGCAGATTCTTGACGGGCACTTTCCCAAGCTTTCAGTAAATCTTCTTCTTTCCAAACGGCTCTCATTCCTTTTCCACCGCCACCTGCAGTAGCTTTCAGCATCACTGGAAATCCAAATTCTCTTGCTATTTGAAGTGCTTGTTCATAAGATTCTAAAATCCCAACCGAACCCGGAACACACGGAACTCCAGCTTCTATCATCGTGGATTTTGCCGAAGCTTTATCGCCCATTCTATCAATCATTTCTGGAGAAGCACCAATAAATTTAATGCCATGCTCTTGACAAATTTTAGAAAACTTTGCATTTTCAGACAAAAAACCATAACCTGGATGAATGGCATCAGCATTTGTAATTTCGGCAGCAGCAATGATGTTTGACATTTTCAAGTAAGATAAATTACTTGGTGGTGGTCCAATACAAACGGCTTCGTCAGCAAATTTTACGTGTAAACTCTCGGCATCCGCAGTGGAGTAAACTGCTACCGTTTTTATGCCCATTTCTCTACAAGTTCGAATTACGCGTAAAGCGATTTCTCCCCTATTGGCAATTAATATTTTTTTAAACATCTTATTAATTTGAAAATTAAACAATTTGAAAATTTGAAAATTAAAGAGTTATGCTAATTATTTTCAAATTAGCACATCTTCAAATTATCAAATTACGAAGGATCTACTAAAAACAAAGGTTGATCAAATTCTACTGGAGACATATCATCTACAAGAATTTTAACAATTTTACCAGATATTTCAGCTTCAATTTCGTTGAATAATTTCATAGCTTCAATTACGCAAAGCACATCACCTTTTGCTATAGAAGTTCCAACTTCAACAAACATTGGTTTGTCTGGAGAAGGTTTTCTATAAAAAGTACCAATAATTGGCGACTTGATGGTGATGTATTTAGAAGCATCATCAACAGCAACCGCAACAGGCGCAATAACTTCTGCCGCTACTTGAGGTGCTGGTGCCGACACAGGTAAAGCTTGTTGAGGTGCTTGTTGCACATAAGTAATTTCTGGCGCATGTCCTTCTAAAGTCGTTCTGATGGTGATTTTTACATCATCCATTTCTAATTTTACTTCTGCAACTCCAGAATTGGCTACAAATTTAATTAAGTTTTGAATTTCCTTTAAATCCATAATATATTTGTTTTAGTTTTTATAGTTTGTTTAAATTATCTGTCTCCATCGTAAGCCCATTTCAAATAAATAGAGCCCCATGTAAATCCACCTCCAAAGGCGGCAAAAATTAAATTATCTCCTTTTTTAAACTTCTTCTCGAAATCGAATAACAACAATGGTAATGTTCCAGAGGTCGTATTTCCGTAACGTTCGATGTTGATTAAAACCTTTTCTTCTTCAAGGTTCATTCTGCTCGAAGTTGCGTCGATAATTCTTTTGTTGGCTTGGTGAGCAATCAACCAATCTATGTCTGCATTGGTAAGGTTATTGCGCTCCATTATTTTTTCGCTAACATCTGCCATTCCGGTAACTGCATATTTATAAACAGTTTTACCGTCTTGAAAAACAGCATGTTGCTTATTTGTAACGGTTTCAATTGAAGGAGGGAGTATAGACCCACCCGCATCAATTTTTAGAAAGTCTCTTCCGATTCCGTCACTTTTTAACAACTCGTCTTGCAATCCTAAACCTTCATAATTGGGCTCAAAAAGCACAGCGCCGGCACCATCTCCAAAAATAATACAAGTCGCTCTGTCGGTGTAATCGATTATAGAAGACATTTTATCTGCTCCAATCAACAGTACTTTTTTGTATCTTCCCGAAGCAATATAAGCTGCGGCAGTCGACATTCCGAATAAAAAACCAGAACAAGCCGCTTGCATGTCGTAAGCGAAAGCATTTGTTGCTCCGATTTCAGTGGCGACATATACCGCAGTTGCAGCAACAGGCAAATCAGGTGTTGCAGTTGCTAAAAGCACTAAATCTATCTCTAAAGGATTGATATTTCCTTTTTTTATTAAATCTTCAGCGGCTTTGATAGCCAAATAAGAAGTGCCTAATCCTTTGCCTTTTAAAATCCTTCTTTCTTTGATTCCTGTGCGGCTCATAATCCACTCGTCATTTGTATCGACCATGGTTTCAAGCAATTTGTTGGTTAAAACAAAATCTGGAACATATCCGCCAACAGCTGTAATTGCGGCTGTAATTTTATTCATTTTGTGGTTGTTTTCTTTCTGTTTTTTTACATCAGAAAAGTGGTTGAAAGTACAAAAAATTTATAAAATATAAACTTTTGTAAATAATAATTTGCTTAAAGTTTTAAACAACAAAAAAAACCCCCAACGGTGTGAGAGTTTCAATTTTATTTACGCTGGTTATTATATAGAAGCAACTTGTTTGTCAATAACAACTTGTCCTCTGTAATACATTTTACCTTCATGCCAGTAAGCTCTGTGGTATAAATGCGCTTCTCCAGTAATTGGACAAGTAGCGATTTGAGCTACTGTTGCTTTGTAATGCGTTCTTCTCTTATCTCTTCTTGTTTTGGAGATTTTTCTCTTAGGATGTGCCATTGTACTATATTATTTATCCGTTAATAGTTGTTTTAATTTGTCCCAACGCGGGTCAATATTTTCTTCTTTTTTTATTTTATCTGTCTTTTTTTCTTTGACTTTCAACTCATTTAATTTGTCTAAAACATCTGATTTTAAACTACCATCTTTAATTCCAGGATGCACTCTTCGCAATGGAATTGATAAAACAATCATTTCATAAATAAACTGCGAAATATCAATTTGGTATTCTCCGTGAGGCAAAATTAACAATTCGTCGTTGTCGTTGTTAAACTCTTCTCCAAACTGAACTACCAATTTCATTTTCCCTTTAATCGGCATATCAAACATTTCGTTTGTTAAGTCGCAAGGGACATGAATTGTACCTTTGTGTTTAAAATTCAATTCCATAAAAGTAGTTTTTTTCTCAAAAACCAAATTTACTTTTATGTCTGAACTTTCAAATTCATCATAATCAAAAGAATCAAAGAACGCTTTATTTATTTGATATTCAAACTGGTGTTTTCCTAACTTTAACCCTATAAAAGGAATTAAAAATTCATTTAACTGTTTCATTATAACAACAATTTGTCCTTTTAAAAGGAGTGCAAAGATATAAATTATTTACAAATTCAAAAGGGTTATCAACCTTTTTTTGATTCTAAATGTTTTTCTTTTATTTTTAAGGGTCTTTCGCTGATTTCTTTGTAGAGATTTCTCGAATTATAGATGTCAATTGCCAAATATACGGCTTCCTTAAAAGAATTAAAATCTGCAATTCCCTTTCCGGCTATATCATAAGCGGTTCCGTGGTCTGGCGAAGTTCTAATTTTATCCAAACCTGCCGTATAGTTTGCGCCATTTCCAAACGATAATGTTTTGAAAGGTATCAATCCTTGATCGTGATATGTAGCAATAACGGCATCAAATTTTTCATATTGTCCACTTCCAAAAAAACCATCAGCAGGATATGGACCAAAAACCATTGTTCCTTTTTCAAACATTTTTTTAATGACCGGTTTTATAATTGCATCGTCTTCTTTGCCAATTACGCCGCCGTCTCCAGCATGAGGATTTAATCCCAGAACCGCAATTTTTGGTTTGTTAATGCTAAAATCTTGGATTAAAGTTTGTTTAATGGTTTCAATTTTTTGACGAATTAATTCCTCTGTTAAGTGGGAAGCAACCTCGTTCACGGCAATATGGTCTGTCAAAAGGCCTACTCTCAAGTTGTCTTGAACCATCAACATCAAAGCATTACCTTTTAATTCTTGGTTTAAATAATCGGTATGGCCCGGAAATTTGAATTCTTCGGATTGTACATTGTATTTATTGATTGGCGCTGTAACCAAAACATCAACTAAACCTTCTTTTAAAGCATTTGTGGCTGCAACAAACGATTTTATAGCATGCTGACCCACAATTGGATCGTTGACCCCATATTCTAAAGTAAAACCGTCGCGCCAAATATTCAACACGTTAATTTTTCCGATAACCAATTGGTCCAAACGGTCAATACCGTGCAACATTGCTGTTGATTCGAAACTTTTTTTCAGAAATGAAAGCGTTTTTACATTCGCAAAAATAACTGGAGTACACAATTCTAACATTCGTGTATCTTCAAAAGTTTTGAGCACTACTTCGCTTCCAACACCGTTTAAATCTCCAATTGAAATTCCAACGATTATATTTTCTGCTTTTTTCATGGTTGGTTCAAGTTATTTATTGCTAATTTTGATGCAAATTTAGTAAAATAAAACAACAAATGTTTACAGGAATTATAGAATCGCTTGGCGCAATAAAATTGCTCGAAAAAGACAAAGACAATCTTCATATAACCATTACATCTTCGCTAACAAATGAATTGAAAATCGACCAAAGCGTTGCTCATAATGGCGTTTGCTTGACCGTTGTTGGCATAGAAGATGACGAATATACCGTAACGGCAATTCGAGAAACAATAGAAAAAACAAACCTTGGTGATTGGAAAACAGGTGATACAGTAAACTTAGAGCGGGCAATGCAACTCGGCGCTAGACTCGACGGACATATTGTACAAGGGCATGTTGACCAAATTGGAATTTGCAAAAGCATCGAAAACGCTAATGGAAGTTGGTATTACACTTTTGAATACAACGAAAGCCTTTCTAACATAACCATCGAAAAAGGCTCTATTACGGTAAATGGTGTGAGTTTGACTGTTGTGAATTCTAAGAAAAATGAGTTTAGCGTGGCGATTATCCCTTATACTTACGAGCATACTAATTTTAAAAATTTTGTAGTTGGCACAAAAATTAATTTAGAATTTGATGTCATCGGAAAATATGTTGCGCGATTGTATAATTTGAAAGAAATATAATTGACTTTTAAAGAAAATTCTTATTTTTGAAAAAAAAACAACCCCAAATGAAAAAATATATATTTACCGCTTTCTTGTTTTTACTATTTATATCAAGTTACAGTCAAGAAAAAAAAGAAATTCAAAACTTTAAAAGAAACGAATTAAAAATAAACGCTCCGTTTTTAGTTGCTGGTGCTTTAGAAATTGATTACGAAAAACTGTTGAACGAGGAATCTGGAGTGGGTGTTAGCGTTTTTCTTGGATTAGATAATGAGATAGACAAAAAATTTAGTGTGGCACCTTATTATCGATTTTATTTTGGAAAAAAACCTGCGGCAGGTTTTTTCGTTGACGGATTTGGAATGTTTAACATTTCGAAACCAGAACCTTATTTATATAGTTATTATGACCCCGCGCTAGGATATTATAATTATAAATCCGCACCAGAAACAACAATTACCGACTTTGCATTAGGTTTTAGTATTGGTGCAAAATGGATAACTACAAGAGGGTTTATATTCGAATTAAAAAGCGGTATTGGTAGAAATTTATTTGACAAAAAAAACGATTTCTACAATAATGAAATTGTTTTTAATGGTGGCTTAAACATTGGTTATCGCTTTTAATTTTCTACAAAATATAAAAAATCAAACCAATATTTAACGTTTTCATTTCTAAAGATTCACTGGCTGTTTTAGCTGATTTATAAACAGGTTTTAAGCCATAATAGGCGGTTAAATTCCATGTGTTAAATCCAAAAGCAATATAAGGGCCATATTGAATTTGGTTGAAATCAGAATTTTTTGTAACTTTTACAGTTTCACTTGAATTGTAAATTGATTTGTCAAAAATCAAATACCGCAATTTAAATCCAGTATAAATTCTCCAAAACTTGTGGCTTTCGGGTGTCGAATTTCTCCATCGCAATTCTACCGGAAGATCAACAAAAACTTGCTCGGTTTTGTTTCTCGAAAAACTATTTTTATCTACGATTGCGTAGTTTGTAACGCCAAAAATTTGAGCAGTTTTTAGATTGTTGTGCCATTTATTGTAGGACAATCCCAGTCCGATTGCAATCGCATAAGTTCGCTTTTTGTTGATCGGCATATCTCTTAAAAACCCAAAATTAATTCCTGTTGAAATACCATTTTGTGAAAAACCTGCTGGGACTTTATTGAATTGGTTGTAGGTAATTCCGAAATAAAATTGATCTTCACGATAAAGTGAATCGATTTCTTGAAAAGGAGAAACTGGCGCTATTTCTTGAGAAAAAACGTTGAATGAAACTAAAAAAAATAATATTTTAAACGCTATTCGCATATTTTATTTTTTAATTAGAATTAATTATCTTGTTTTTTATGAAATCTAAGGAAGCGATTTGGTCTGATTTCAATTGAATTTTCAATGCCTCTAATGAATCAAATTTTTGTTCAGAACGAAGTC
>Ga0209551_1000207_pt1 | contig 21020 bp, 17 predicted proteins | sample LauGreSuBDMM15SD_2_FD_187568 | JGI IMG/M metagenome (GOLD analysis project Ga0209551, IMG submission 187568) | Freshwater lake microbial communities from Lake Michigan, USA - Su13.BD.MM15.SD (SPAdes) (version 3) | ecosystem: Environmental > Aquatic > Freshwater > Lake | place: Lake Michigan, USA... | reverse complement strand
TGGGATTTGGTGGACCACACGCTGGCTTCATGTCAGTACGAGCTGGATTAGAGCGATCATTACCGGGACGTTTAGTTGGTCAGAGTGTTGATTCACATGGAAACCCGGCTTTTCGTTTAGCTCTGCAAACGCGAGAACAACATATTCGTAGAGATAAGGCAACAAGTAACATTTGCACTGCTCAAGTTTTGCTAGCTGTAATGAGTGCCTTCTATGCAATGTGGCATGGGCCTATCGGGCTAAAAGCCATTGCACTTCGAATCAATGCGCAGACAAATGCACTAGTTAACTCATTGAATGATGCAGGGCACACAGTTGTTAACAAGAACTTCTTTGACACCATTGTTATCCAGGTAAAAGATGCGGCACTTATTCATGCTGGCGCTTCTGCAAAGAAGATTAACTTACGAATAATCGATGCAACTCACGTTGGGCTCTCATTAGATGAATCAACCAGTGACTCTCTTTTGATAGATCTAGTGCAGATCTTTGAGAGCAGGGAGGTAGTTGTAGGAGACCACAACCTCCCTGCTAACTTAGTCAGAACTACTTCTTATTTGCGCCATCCGATTTTTAATACACATCGTTCAGAGACATCTATGTTGCGATACTTGCGAACATTGTCTGATCGTGACCTAGCCCTGGATCGCTCAATGATCCCATTGGGTAGTTGCACCATGAAATTGAATTCAACAACAGAAATGGAAGCGGTTACTTGGCCTGAGTTTGCCTCCTTGCATCCGTTCTCACCGGTGGCGCAAAGTGCCGGAACCCGTCAACTAATTCAGGAGTTATCTGATTGGTTAGTTGAGATCACTGGATATGACGCGGTCTCACTGCAACCTAATGCGGGTAGTCAAGGAGAGTTTGCTGGTCTACTAGCGATTCGAAATTATCATGATTCACGTGGTGATCAAGCACGCACGATCTGCTTAATTCCAGAAAGTGCTCACGGTACTAACGCCGCCAGCGCCGTAATGGCAGGCATGAAGGTCGTTGTGATCAAATGTGATGAATCTGGAAATGTAAGTGTTGAAGATGTAAAGGACAAGATTGCCGAACACTCAGGGTTGCTAGCTGCGATCATGGTTACTTACCCGTCAACCCATGGTGTTTTCGAATCTGCCATTAGTGAAATCTGTGGACTTGTTCATAATGCTGGGGGACAGGTGTATGTCGATGGAGCTAATTTGAACGCTTTGGTTGGCTTGTCACAACCTGGAAAATTTGGCGCTGATGTTTCGCACCTGAATCTTCACAAGACATTTTGTATTCCTCATGGTGGTGGCGGACCAGGCGTCGGTCCCGTCATCACGAAAGCACATCTCGCACCATTTTTGCCAAACCATCCGATGGATGCGACGGCAGGACCTGAAACTGGTCCAGGGCCGATTAGCGGAGCTCCATTTGGTTCAGCAGGTATTTTGCCTATTTCATGGGCTTACATTCGAATGATGGGCGGTGCTGGATTAACTCAGGCAACATCGATTGCGATTTTGTCAGCTAATTACATGGCAGCAAAGTTGAATCCATTCTTCCCGGTTCTTTATACAGGGGAGAATGGTCGCGTGGCTCATGAGTGCATCTTGGATCTTCGAGAGATCACGCGAATCAGCGGTGTGGGTGTTGATGATGTCGCAAAACGCCTCATGGATTATGGCTTCCATGCCCCTACGATGAGTTTCCCAGTTGCTGGGACGCTGATGATCGAACCAACTGAAAGTGAAGACATTGCTGAGATTGATCGCTTTATTTCCGCGATGATCTCTATCCATGGAGAGATTCAAGCGGTAATTGAAGGAGAGATTTCGGTAGAGGAGTCCCCGCTACGACACGCTCCGCATACCTTGGAATCGGTTATCTCCGGTGAATGGGAGCGTTCTTACCCTCGAGAGCTAGGCGCACTTCCTGCCGCCCGTGATGGGCTTATACAAGGCGAAATCATTGGCAGAAAAGGAAAGTATTGGCCAACATCTGGTCGAATTGATGGAGCGTACGGGGACCGGAACCTTGTGTGTGCCTGCCCGCCTATCTCTGAATTTGCTTAAGTTTACATAATGTCACTTATCGGCGTTATGCACGCGCACGACGGGCTACCAACAACAGCCAAAAAAGTGTCCCTACGCTGGCCCAGTCACCGATTTTATCTCGCACTGAATTCTGCTCAATGAGACCAACCTTGGCATACAAATGTTCAGCCGTTGCCATAGATGTTTGTTGAAAAACTTTTCCGTTGTAATCAATGACCGCGGAATATCCAGTTGTCGACACTGACATGACATTTCTGGAATGTTCGATAGCTCGAACCCTTGTTATCGACAATTGCTGGGCACTTTCCGATGATTTACCAAAGGTTGCGCTATTTGTTTGTACCACGAAAAGATTCGAACTCTTTGCAGCGGCGTGAAGGATCTGGTCATCTATTAACTCAAAACAGATGATTGGCGCAATTCTGGCTGCTCCAATGTTAAAGACCATTCCTCGATCACCTGGTGAAAAGTCATTGACTCGGTCAACTAATGGGGAAATTTTGGAGGCAATAGAGCGAAGTGGAATGTACTCACCAAAGGGCGTTAGATGTTGTTTGACATAAATCTCTTGGTTTGTATCGCGCCAAAGTATTGATGTATTGAGGAGTTTGCCATCTTCTCTAACGATTGCTCCGATTATCAATGGTTGTTCGAATGCCTCTAATTGAGCAAAAATATCTGCATTTGTATAGGGATCCACATCAACTGAATTTTCTGGCCACACGATAAAGTCGATTCGATCCTTGTTTGTAAGAGCTCTCTTGGTTTCAATAACATGATTGTTGAAAACCTCTTTAGCTCTTGAATTGAAATCTAACCCTAACTGCGGAACATTTCCTTGGATCAGAAGCGCAGTCGTTGTGCTGAATGTGGAGATATTGTTGGGAACTAAAAGTAAGAGAATTGGTAGCAGCAGGATGGGCTTGATCTTTGCATTACAGGCAAAAAAGATAAATGCGCCAATTAATACTGTGATCGCCGAAAGTGCGATGGCTCCCCCACGTGATGCGATCTGTGAATAGGGAGAGTCGGGTTGCGAATACGCAAGACGGGCCCAACCAAAACCACCGAAAGGAAAGTGATTGCGGATTTCCTCTAAGGCTATGAAAATGAGCGGATATGCAGCTATCCCCCAACGGCCGATAAGCGCTAACGGGAGATAGAAGAGTGAGAGCCCAACGCCCAAAATAATCCATGGTGTTGAACCAACAAATGTGCTGGTCCAATGGAGCGAGACAAGATTGAAGGTGAGGGCAAATAGAAAGGCTGATGTTTTTTTGTGTTGGGTTCTAGATATTCCATACATGTGCGTTGCGATTGCAAGCGGTGCTAACCACCACTTCCCCACCGGTTCGAAAGCACAACTAAGGAGTCCTCCAGATAGGATTGAAAGAATTGTATTGACCACTACACAATCACCAACCTAGAGCGCTGATAAGGCGATCAACACTGGCACCTAGTGCGTATCGTTCCTTGAACTGGTAGATCGCTGAGAGATCTTGTGGGGTCTTAGGAATTGACAGATCGATCCTTGGAAGTGGTGCATCGCGCGCAACGCGTACTAATTTTGGTGCGATTTTTAAGTAGTCAGCACCCGCAATAATCTTTTTTGCAAGAGCAGGGGGCAAAGCATCGTGTGAGGCGTGTGCAGCCTGCAAGGCATCTTCAACGGTTGCGAAACTATTTACGATAACTGCAGCACCCTTCTCGCCAATGCCTTTAACACCCGGTAGTCCATCAGAAGGATCACCACGAAACATCGCAAAGAGGTCATACCGATCACCAGGTATTCCGTATTTGTCTGCAACATACTTAACATCGACCAAGTCGTGCTTTGAAATTCCTTTAGCTAGGTAAACGACCTTGATATCTCGTTTGTCATCTACCATCTGAAAAAGATCACGATCTCCGGTGACAATCCGTATAGGACCTTTTTCTATTTCTGAATAAGTTGCCATCACATCGTCTGCTTCATAGTCATCTACACCGACTACTGGTATTCCAAACAAATCTAGCAAATCCAAAAGGATCGGTATTTGTGGTGTCAGTGTTTCCGGCTCCTCTTCCCCATCTCCTTCTTCTTCCAGACGATTCGCTTTATAGTCAGGAAAGATGTCCACGCGCCAACTAGGTCGCCAATCACCATCAAGACAGGCAACCAGACGATCTGGTTTGTAAACATTCATTAATCGGGCGGTCATGTCGACATATCCCCGAATGGCATTTACAGATGTTCCATCCGGTGCCAATAATGTGTCAGGCATACCGTAGTAAGCCCTGTACCAAAGTGAGGCGCTATCTAAAAGCATGAGTGTCATATTTCCCCCATGAGGTATGCAACCACGCCACGATCTATGCGCTTGACAGCTTCTTTGGAGACAGGACGTAATCCCTCGCTCGCTCCCGCTATTTGATTGAGCAGATCTATCAATTGCTTGGTCGAGCGCACAAAATCTCCGACAGACATATCTGTTCCTTTTAGAACAGTATTGAGGGAATTTCCACTGGCCCACTTATAGGAAATGAAGCAGAAACCAGCATCTGGTTCCCGTTGAGTTTTGACCCCAAAATTGCTTTCAATCTCTTCTAGTGCAGCCCACAATGAAACGATTTCAGTAATAGTCGATTGAACTTTCTGACTTGGCATTTTCGGAGCTAAGTTCTCAGCCGAGCGAGACTCAAAAATCATGCACGAGACAACTGAGAGCAATTCCGTAGCATTGAGCTCATCAAGTAATCCCCTGCGAATTGATTCAGTCAATAAAAGATCAGATTCAGCATAGATCTTCGTCAAGATCTTTCCTTGAGCAGTTGGTTTTTCGCCCTCGATATATTGCAGATGGTCTAGGACTCGACAAATTTGATCAAAAGTCTTAGCGATCACATGTGTTCGACTTTCAACGCGCAATGTGAGTCCATCATTTTCTCGTGTTAGTCGGCCAGCACGCTCTGCAAGTCGGGCATGATCTTCTCGTTCCGCGCAGCCATGGGAGGGATGATTTTTCATACCTTTTCGCAAATCGGCTAATTCACCTTCCATGTGGCCACGCTGTCTGTTATCAAAAGTCTTACGTTGATCCCTGCGACTTAAAAGAACTTCAACTTCTTTTATTGATCGACGAAGACGCGCATACTCAGAGAAATCACCAAGGTGGCAGGCCGAATCGCGTACCAACTCTTCAATTGCCGATTCATTCTTACGGATTTGCCGAGTCAAACCCACCACAGCTCGATCTGCTTGGAACTGTGCAAATGAAGATTCAAGTGAGCGACGGGCACGTTCGCGACCAAACTGCGCGATCAAATTTATCGACATGTTGTATGAGGGTGAAAAAGAGGAACGCAAAGGATATGTTCGAGTGGAAGCTAAGCCTGCAGCCGATGCTGAATCGACAGTCGGTGACCATTGAATAACGGCATTTCCTTCAATATCTATTCCACGACGACCGGCACGACCAGTTAATTGCGTGTACTCCCCTGGAGTGATCGGAACATGTGCCTCGCCATTAAATTTTATGAGCTTTTCTAAAACAACTGTTCGTGCTGGCATATTGATACCAAGTGCCAAAGTTTCGGTAGCAAAAACTGCTTTGACAAGTCCTCGTTGAAATAGATCCTCCACTGCTCCTTTAAAACTAGGCAACAGACCAGCATGATGTGCGGCTATTCCGCGCTCCAAAGCAGTCAGCCACTCTTTGAAGTTGAGAACTTCTAGATCTTCTTCGGCTATGTTTTGAGTGTATTTGAGAGCGGTACGTTTAATCTCTTCTCGTTCTTCGGGTGAGGTCAAACGAAGCCCAGCATGTAAGCATTGCTTTACTGCAGCATCACAACCAATGCGAGAAAAAATAAAGGTAATTGCGGGTAATAGACTTTCACCTTGCAATTTTTCAATAATGTCAGCTCGCGATAGTCGATCACTCGGTTCGGCAAAGCGCCCACGACGGTTCCTGCCCAGAGAAGCACGCCTGGTCATCTCCCTTTCGCGGTTAAGCACTTCAGGATTAATACGCCCTGGGGCATCGAACAGGTCTAGCAAACGATTGCCGATCAAAACATGTTGGAATAATGGAATTGGTCGGATCTCACTGACGATAACTTCTGTTTCCCCGCGCACTTCGCCTAGCCACTCGCCAAACTCCTCAGCATTAGAAACAGTTGCCGACAAGGAGATAACCTGCACGCTCTCCATTAAGTGGATGAGCACCTCTTCCCACACCGCTCCCCTGAATTTGTCGGCTAAGTAGTGAACCTCATCCATTACGACACAGCCAAGATTAACGAGTGTGTTAGATCCTGCATACAACATGTTGCGAAGAACTTCAGTAGTCATCACAAGAATTTCTGCATCACCATTAATACTGGTGTCACCGGTTAGTAAACCGACTCTATCTTCACCAAATTTTGCTACGAACTCTGAGTACTTCTGATTTGATAGCGCCTTTATAGGGGTCGTATAAAAACATTTCTTTCCAGCTTGCAAGGCAAAGTATGCGGCGAATTCACCAACAACAGTTTTACCTGCTCCAGTTGGCGCAGCCACCAGAACACCTTTACCTTCTTCTACCGCGTGACATGCAGCTACCTGAAAGGGATCAAATTCAAACTCAAAGGTTAGTAAAAAGTCAGTTGTAATTGGATGCTGACCCCGTAACTTGGCCGCTGCGTAGCGCTCTGCAGGCGTTGTCATGCGACCCACGTTTGTGCAGCGTCGTGAATGCATTCGGCTACAACTGGCAGTTGGCCGATCCGTTCCCCATCTGCATAGGCGATAGCTGCTGACTCGATACGAACTGACTTACTACGAACAATTTCAACGGCCGGGTGCGATACATGCGTTCCGGCAAAGACTTGAGGGAAAACCTTGATGAACTCGAGCTTAGAGATCGGATGCAAAACCATCACATCAAAATATCCATCAGTAATTTCAGCACTTGGGCAAACGAGCATTCCGCCCCCATAGGACTTTCCGTTCGACACTGCAATTAGCATCGCCTCGGTTGAAATAGTCCGATCATCTAGCGTGATTTCATAATGCCTTGGTCTAAAGCGCGGAAGCTCCATTGCAATTGCTGCGTTGTATTTCATAGGACCCTTGGGCCACTGCATCGTGTTAGCTTTTTCATTAACGATAGAGTCAAAACCTGTCGACAAGATCGCACCAAACCATTCACCATCAACTAGTCCCAGATCAATGGATGAAGGCTGAGAGGAAGTGACTCTGGACAACTGTGCATCAACATCCTCCAAACTCCAACCTAAGGTACGAACGAAATCATTACCCGTGCCAGCAGGGATGATTGTGAATGGAATTTGAAAAGGAACTGTTATCTGCAAAATGAGGTGCATAAGGCCGTCGCCGCCTACGGCGATCACTCCCTCGCAACCAGGGTTCTTTTCAATGAAGGTTCGAAGATGATCGCCCATGGCAATGGAAGAGTTTCCGGTAACTATTGTGAACACTATTTTATGTTGATTCAAATACCCGGCCACATATGTACCAATTGTGGTTCCTTTTCCATGACCTGAAACAGGATTAATCACTAGCGCCCACATGCGAGCACCCTACCTGCTAATCCTTAATAGATGTTGGTGCCTCAATCTCCATTGAGCCAGTCTCAATTGCAAGTTGTTTCTTGTCCCGTCGCTTATCCACCTGAACGGCGATCCCGCCCGCCATAAAATAAAGGACAATCAAAGGCGCTGCCAACAGAACCATACTGAGTGGATCTGCAGTTGGGGAAAATGCGGCGACCATAAGAAATATTCCAAAGACCCAACCCCGCCACGGCCTAAGAATAGTCTTGCCACGAAGGAAACCAATCAAGTTGAAAGTAAGGAGAAAGATAGGAAGTTCAAAAGCTAATCCGACCAATAAAATCAACCGAAGAACAAAATCAAGATAGTCATCGAAGCGAACCAAGTTGCTAATTGAATCCGGAGTAAATCCAAAAAGCGCCTTTATCGCTACGGGTAAAATGAAATATCCAAGGGCGGCACCTAAAGCGAAAAATGGTGTTGCCGCAGCAACGAACAAAACGCTTGTGCGTTTTTCTTTCCTATGCAGAGCAGGTGCAATGAATGCCCATAATTGATAGAGCCAAAATGGTGCCGACACAATAATTCCAGCAAGTAAAGCAACCTTTATTTGAAGATCCAGTGGACCTAAAACACCACTGATATACAAAGCACCGCAACTGGCCGAACCGGCTTCTTGAGCGGCCTTTAGGTCGCACACTGGTTTTGCTAAAGTAGAAATAATTGGATTATAGAAATACCAACCGCCACCAAAAGCTATAAGAACGGCTATCGCCGATCGAAGAACTCTTTTACGTAATTCTCGTAAGTGGTCAAGCAGAGGCATCCGTGCTTCATTTGCCGGCGCCATCTATTTACTTCTCTGTTTTGTCGGTTTCTTCTATCGCGCCATCATCTGACTTCATTTCCTTCATTTCACTCTTGAAGATTCGCATTGAGCGACCTAGTGAACGAGCAGAGTCAGGCAAACGCTTAGCACCAAACAGAACGAGGACAACAATTAAAAGAATAACAATCTCTCTTGGACCTAAATTCATAGTACCTACTCCTTGGCTAATGATTAATCTAAGGCTACACCAGGGTTCACGGAGTGAAAAGTGGGAATTACGCCTCTTTGTACCGATTGAGCATCCGCTGGGCTTTCTTGGCTATTTCGGCACGGATCTCTTGAGGAGCGCTGAGGAGAACCGCCTCACCTGAGGCCATCACAGATCTTTCTATCCACTGCCGCGAATATGAGGACAGTTCTATTGAGGATCCAGTCGTTGAATGCTCAATCGCGAATCTTTCCGTCACATCTCGCGAAGAAGACATAATCTTGATTGAGAAACTGAGCTTTTGCGAGCTCTCAGTATTTGCCGGAAACTCTGCAGAAAAATCTGCTGGCGTTGGCTGATCAATCCGATCAACTCGAAACTCTCGATAGTCCATGGCGGTGGAACAAAATGCGCGCATGTATTGATGGTTATCAGATTCGTATAGATTCACAGGAACGACTATGCGCTCAGTAACTTGATCCTTATAAAGAGAGTGGTAGCGGATTTTCAAGCCGCTATTTGTTTCGATCGCCTGTGCGATTGCAGTTGCTACCGCACCAGATGTGCCTACTTCTACAGATAACTTGATAGGAAGCCCCAATATTTCTGACAGACGTTTACGAAGTGACTCGGCAGCTTTGAACAGATCCTGACGATCACTGGGCCATGATGAGGCAATAAGATCCAGCCCTAACAACAAGGCGACGCATTCTTGAAAAGTGATCGCTCGGGGCTTGGACAATGTTGACGCGTTCCCAATGCTCACAAAGCCAGATTCAAAATCAAGATTCATTAATTCAAGATGTGTGTAGCCTGGCAAACCGCACATCCATAAGGTCATTAAGTCAGCGTTCATTTGCGCGGGAGTCACCTCAAAATGTTGAGCCAACTCTTTCAGGGCGATACCTTGATGTGTATTGATAAAAGGAACCAAGTCCAACAAACGGGCGGTTCGCGCAAGAGGTGCTGAAATACTTTTACTCATGGTTACTCACTAATGCTTGCAGTTGCTCGACTATGAAATCGCGAAGCTCAGAGGGCTCACGAACAAAAACATCTTCACCATGCCAGAGAATTTCGGCCCCAAGTGTTTCCAAGGTGTGAATAGGGACCTTTATCTGATCCCACTCCCCTAGATCTTTAACAGAGATTGCAAGCCTGCGTAGGGCGTAACCCTTACCTTTGCGAACATCAATAACAGCAGATCTGCTGGTGACTGTTGTATCTGCTTCATTCAATTCGAAAGAGGCGGGAAATTCAAAAGGTTCCTTGTTCTTGCTGTGTTTTATCGCGCCCTGCACCCTGTCTAATCTAAATGTGCGTACCTCCTGAATTTCCTGATCAACTCCGGATACATACCAAAACCCCGTTCTGTTGGATAAAGCAAATGGAACTATCGTTCGCTCCTGTGACTCTAAATTCGTCGCTAGGTAATCAAAGATTAAGAAATCTGAGCTTGCAATCGCCGCGGTTACAGTTTCTAAGTCGGCAGAGCTGTTTGAAAGTTTCGGCGACAATCCAGGAATGTCGATCGGGTCGGCAGGAACTCCGATCGAACTAAGTTTTAGGATTGCACTTTGGGCGGCATCTGCAAAAGCGGCACCTTGCCAGGCATCTGCAGCAAGGGACAGCAGCGAGATTTCAGTGGGCGTGATTTCCCCTAAGTCTAGTTGATAATTTTCAGATCGTATGCGATAACCAGCTTCATCATTAAAAATTGGATCAAAACTTCCTACATCGATCGTGATACCTAGAGTTCTTAAGTCATCCTTGTCTCGCTCAAACATTCGCTCTTTCGTTTCAGCACTGCCTTCATATCCATCAACTGTTCTAAAGATCTCAGATTTTGTGAGATATCGTTGAGTGGCAAGTAAAGCGATAGTTAGGTTAATTAACCGCTCAATCTTCCGAGACACCGTATGCGCCTTTCGCTGGTCGTCTGCGACGAGCAAGAACTTCCACACCTGGGGCCATACGGCGACTTTGAATCAAAAATCCGGTGTGGCCGATCATTCTTTGCTGTGGTCGAACCGCCAAACCTTCGTGATGCCAACCGCGAACAAGAGTTTCCGAGCTTTCAGGTTCGGTGAAGCGTCCATCCTCTTTAAGCGCTTCGGCGGTGGCAGATAATTGAGTAGTTGTAGCGACATAGGCTAAGAAAACTCCACCTGGACGAAGTGATCTTGCGGCGATGTCCACGCACTCCCAGGGTGCCAACATGTCCAGGACCACACGATCATATTCAGAATCAAAGTTCTGATCTTGTAGATCACCTACAAACAAACTCCAGTTGTCGGGCGGACTTTCGAAATATGCATCAACATTTGAACGAGCATTGTCAGCAAAGTCTGTTCGTCGCTCAACTGAGTGCACTTTGCCTGTGGGACCGGTGGCTCGTAATAGTGAAATCGTTAAAGCGCCACTACCAACTCCAGCTTCCAAAACTCGAGATCCTGGATAAATGTCTGCAACACCGATAATCATGGCTGCATCCTTCGGGTAGACAATGGTTGCACCGCGCGGCATTGTTAAAACGTAGTCGGCAAGCAATGGTTTAAATGCGGTGAATTTTAATCCAGCAGTTGTGCTGACCACTGATCCCTCAGGCATGCCAATTAGGTCATCATGTGTTATCCAACCCTTGTGGGTGTGCCACTCTTTTCCAGGCGTAATCGTGAAGCTGTAGAGTTTGCCTTTTGGATCGGTTAATTGAACACGATCACCGGCTCCGAAATACCCAAGATTAGACACGGGAGCATCTTAGGCGAAATTAATAGCACAAGTACGAGTATCTTCAGCCAGGTGAGTAACGAACAGTCTTTGCGTCTATCCCCTAGCGCTGTAAGCGAGTATGAGAACTGTCCCCAGCAGTATAAGTACCGCAAGATAGATAAGTTACCTGAACCACCTTCCTTAGATGCTGAACGCGGCACCTTAGTACATACGGTCCTGCAAGATTTATTCGAAATTCCAGCCGCTGGGCGGACAATTGAGTCAGCAGTTGAATTGTTGCCATCGCGTTGGAGCGCGCAATTAGCCGACAAACCAGCGTTGATGGGGATGGTTACCAATGAAAAAGAATGGCTGGATCGAGCTTCGGCCTTGTTGAAGAGTTATTTCTCCTTAGAAAATCCAACGACCTTTGAAGCCACACATCGTGAGATGCATTTAGAAAATGATTTCGATTCTAATATTTACTTGCACGGATATGTTGATCGCTTGGATGTTGCACCTACCGGTGAAGTCAGAATCGTCGATTACAAGACCGGTAAGTCTCCTAGACCTGGATGGGAAGAGAAGGCGTTGTTTCAGCTTCGTGTCTATGCGTTGTTGTATTGGAAAAATAATGGGGTACTCCCCCGTCTACTACAACTGATTTACCTCGGCGATGCGAAATTAGTCAAGAGCAATCCAACTATGGCTGAACTAGAATCTACTGAAAAAGTATTGCGCCAAGTTGCAAGTGATATTTTTATTTCGATTGAAAAAGATTATTGGCCAGCAAAACCATCACGTCTATGTGATTGGTGCTATTTTAAAGATATTTGCCCCGCACATAACAGTTAAATTGTGGCAGAGAAGTCACTCTTGAGCTGGCTTAATTTCGCGTGGGACAAATGCTCTAACGATTTTATGACACGTACTCGTTCTGAATCAGCTACAGAAACTAAGTGCGGAACCGCGATCAGGTATGCACCACTCGCTTTTGCGGCTGTCATACCCGTGATCGAGTCTTCAAATACTAAACAGTTAGAAATCTCTGAACCACTCATGGATGCAGCCTTTAAATAACATTCCGGGTCTGGCTTGGTTACCGCCACATCATCTGAGCTAATTGAGAAGGGAAACAAGTCATGGCCCAAGTTGTCGAGAACAGCATCAACAATATTTCTCGGACTTGCCGAAACTAGAGCAGTCTTGACTCCATGCAACTGTAGTTCGCGGACTAACTCAATTGCCCCTGGCATTGTTGGCGTATTTCCGCGCATTCTCGCAACTTGTGTGTCTATAAGGGTTTGCGTGAAGAATTCCGGCGACTCTTGTTGTCCGCATTTGTCGAACATGTACTGACCGACCTTAGTCAGCGGTCCACCCAGGCTTGCGACCTGATCTTCTTCTAACCAGGAATATCCAAAAGCTGCCGTCACTTCTATTTCAGACTGAAGCCATTCTGGTTCAGAGTCCACCATGAGTCCATCCATATCGAAAAAAACTGCTTCGAAGAAATCACTCATCGATATTAATTGGCATTGAAATACTTTGCTTCAGGATGGTGGACGATGATTGCAGATGTAGATTGTTCTGGGTGTAACTGGAACTCTTCAGACAATTCAACGCCGATACGACCGGGATCTAATAACTCGCATAACTGAACCTGCTGCTCAAGATCTGGACAGGCTGGATAACCAAATGAGTATCGTGAACCGCGGTAACCCTGATCTAAGATTCCTTGTAGATCAGATGAATCCTCAGATTTTACTTCCAACTCTTCTCTCATACGAGCGTGCCAATGTTCGGCAAGAGCTTCGGTTAATTGGACGGACAATCCATGAAGTTCCAAATACTCACGATAATTATTATCGGCAAAGAGCTTTGCAGAGGCTTCACTGACCGTAGATCCCATAGTCACAACATGGAAGGCAACGACATCTGTTTTACCTGACTCCTTGGATGCAAAAAAGTCACTGATACACAAACGTCGATCACGACTTTGACGTGGGAATGAAAAACGCGTTCGCTCTTCACCTTTGTTGTCGCCTTCATGATGCAAAATCACCAAGTCATTGCCTTCGCTATAGCAAGGGAAATAGCCATAAACAACTGCGGCGTTTAACCAACCTTTAGATTGCACCTCGTTGATCAGTGCGCGCAAGCGTGGGCGTCCTTCTCCCTCTACCATTGTTTCGTACTCGCCGCGATTTCCTTTAAGTCCCCACTGACCGACAAAAAGCGCTCTCTCATCAAGCATCCCTGCGTAATCAGATAGTTGAATACCCTTAATAACGCGTGAGCCAAAAAATGGTGGAGTTGGAATTAAATTATTTGAAGCGACATCACTACGACGGTTATCGATAGGAGTCTCTTCGGTCTTGATTCGTGTGTTTGCCACTCGGCGCTCTCGAAGCGCAGGCAAGGCAGCTCCTTCATCACCACGTTTAACAGCCATGATCGCATCCATCAGACGCAGACCTTCAAATGCATCTCGGGCATAGCGAACTTCACCCGGAAACATTGCGGCCAGATCCTGTTCAACATAGGCACGTGTCAAGGCTGCTCCACCCAAAACAATTGGCCATCTCTGATCCAAACCGCGTGTCGTTAACTCCTCAAGATTCTCCTTCATTATGACTGTGGATTTAACAAGCAAACCACTCATGCCTATCGCATCAGCATTGCTTTCTGTTGCTCCATCAATAATTTGATTAATGGTCTGCTTAATACCGATGTTTACTACGCGATATCCGTTGTTAGTCAAAATAATATCTACAAGATTTTTCCCAATATCGTGAACATCTCCTCGTACCGTAGCCAAGAGCATGGTTCCGCGACCCTCATCGCCAGTCTTTTCCATGAATGGTTCCAGCATCGCCACAGCAGTCTTCATAACTTCAGCACTTTGAAGCACGAAGGGAAGCTGCATTTCGCCCCTACCGAAGAGCTCTCCAACTTCTTTCATTCCCTCTAGCAAGTGAGAGTTAATAATCTCCAGTGGTGGTGTGCCTTGGGCCATCGCAGCTTTAAGATCATCTTCAAGGCCAACCTTCTCGCCATCAATAATACGACGCTGCAATCGTTCAAATAACGGCAATGCAGCAAGTGCTTCAGCACGTGCATTCTTACTGGTAGCGAGCTCAACACCATCAAACATCTGCAGGAACTCTTGTAGTGGATCGTAAGTACATTCATCGCCATCAAACACTCTACGATCATAAACAAGATCTAAAGCAACCTGCTTTTGTCTCTCATCGATTCGTACCATTGGCGTGATCTTTGACGGATGAACGATTGCAGAGTCCAGTCCAGCTTGCACACATTCATGCAGGAAAACTGAGTTGAGAACAACACGCGCTGCGGGATTTAATCCGAAAGACACATTACTGACACCTAGCGTAGTTTGAACATCTGGGAACTCTATTTTCAACCGTTTTATCGCCTCGATGGTTTCAATTCCGTCCTTGCGCGTTTCCTCTTGGCCCGTTGCGATAGGGAAAGTAAGACAGTCAATCAAAATATCACCGATATTCATGCCCCAGTTGTCATGTAGATCATTAATCAACCGACGCGCAATTCGTAACTTCCACTCGGCATCTCGTGCTTGACCTTCTTCATCAATCGTCAAGGCAACAACACTTGCACCATGCTCTTTTACTAGTGGCATGATTTTGGTAAATCTTGAGGTTGGTCCATCTCCATCTTCATAATTCACGGAGTTAATAACACATCGGCCACCTAGATGCTCTAAGCCAGCCTTTAAAACATTAGGCTCTGTTGAGTCTAAGACGATTGGTAACGTGCTGGCAGTTGCAAAGCGTGATGCTATTTGACTCATGTCCGCTGCGCCGTCACGACCCACATAATCCACAGATAAATCCAACATATGCGCACCATCTCGAATTTGGTCGCGTGCAATCTCTACGCACTTCTCCCAATCTTCAGCGAGCAGCGCATCACGAAAAGCTCGTGATCCGTTTGCATTAGTCCGCTCACCGATTGCAAGATAGGTCTTGTCTTGGCGAAACGGCACATACTGATAAAGAGAAGAAGCGCCTGGATCAAGTGCTGGCGTACGGGAAACAATCTTTCGCTTACTTAACTTTGAAACCACCGATGCCATATGTGCAGGAGTAGTGCCACAGCATCCACCCACCAATGAAATTCCATAATCACTCACAAAACCATCCAGAGCAGAAGCTAATTCATCTGGCAGTAAAGGATATGTCGCACCATTCGGGCCGAGCTGTGGCAATCCAGCATTTGGCATTACTGAAATCGAAATCTTTGCATTCTTACTCAAATAACGAAGGTGCTCGGACATCTCAGCAGGTCCAGTTGCGCAGTTCAAACCTATGAGGTCAACTCCCATTGGTTCAAGGGCGTTAAGTGCTGCCCCGATTTCAGAACCCATCAACATCGTTCCCGTGGTTTCAACTGTTACCTGAGCGATCAACACGATGTCGTGTGCAGCTTCGAGGATCGCTTGTCGACAACCATTGACTGCGGCCTTTACCTGCAAAAGATCTTGCGATGTTTCAACAAGTAGTGCGTCACATCCGGAATCTGCTAAACCCTTAGCAGCTGTGTAATAAGCAACTTTAAGATTTTCATAGGTCGTGTGTCCAAGACTTGGTAATTTCGTTCCGGGTCCCAATGAACCAAGAACAAATCGTGGTTTGTCAGGTGTAGAAAACGCATCGGCTGCTTGACGGGCGATTGTGCCGCCAGCAAATGCCAACTCATAAATTCGATCTTCAATTCCATAGTCAGCCAAGTTGGACCAGTTAGCGCCGAAGGTATTAGTTTCAATCGCGTCCACACCAGCAGAAAGGTATTCATCGTGTACCGAGCGAACGATGTCTGGGCGACTTACATTGAGAATTTCGTTACAGCCCTCATGATTTTCAAAGTCTGCAAGAGAGGGATTAGCGGCTTGAAGCATGGTTCCCATGGCCCCATCAGCGATTACTACCCGTTCAGACAGGGTGCGCCGCAGTAAACCATCGGCTTTAATCGGCGTGTTCATCTACCCAAGGTTACCCTAAGGTTACATTCGTGGAGATTCATAACATACCGCTACTGCGCGACCCAGTAATGATCCTTGCCTTTACTGGCTGGAATGATGCGGCCGAAGGTGCATCAGGTGCAGTAGAACACTTGTTATCGGCTTGGCGAGAAAAACAAGATGATGTGGTGCCTCTCTTGATCGCTGATGTGGAAGCGGAAGAGTTCTACGACTTTCAAGTAAATAGACCACAAATATCAGTTGATGATTCATCAATGAGAAGTATCACCTGGCCAGGAACGCAAGTTTTCGGTCTTGTAGTCCCATTAATGAAACGCGACCTCATCATTGTCACAGGTGTTGAACCGTCAATGCGTTGGAAGAGCTTCACAGCCGAACTCTTGGATTTAGCAGATGATCTCGAGGTATCACTAGTGATAACTCTTGGTTCATTACTTGCTGACTCACCACACACCCGCCCTATAACGGTAACGAGTACCGCTGCGCATCCAAACATCGCAGATCGACTTGGAGTATCAGTGTCAAAGTACGAAGGATCAACGGGTATCTTAGGGATTATTCAAGATGGATGTATGAGACGCGGAATAGATGCTATTTCATTATGGGCTGCCGTTCCCCACTACGCCTCACATTCGCCATCACCTAAGGCCTCTTTGGCACTTATAAATTCACTGGAAGATTTCTTGGATATTTCAATTCCACTGGGAACTCTAGAAATCGATTCGGATCAGTGGGAAAAATCAGTAGATGAATTAGCAGCAGAAGACACCGATGTTGCCGATTACGTTAAGGCGTTAGAAGAGAGTAAAGACGCTGCAGAGCTTCCAGATGTTTCAGGAGAAGTAATTGCCAAGGAGTTCGAGCGATATCTACGACGACAAAGCGAAGGTTAAAGTTTTATTCCGAGAAGTGAGTCCAAAACAGTTTCTAGCTCTTTAACTTCTCCGCCTTCTGCCTCAGAATGTGAGTGAGCTACCCAAGTATTAATAGCTTTTACGACCGCTGGAGTATCCAAATCATCAGCAAGGCACCCCACAATCTGCCCAATAAGATCTGAAGTTGCCGCTACCTCTTTACTTCTAAGAACTGAGCGAAGTGCAATTATCTCGGACTCAGCCTCGACCAATAGTTCATCTGTCCACATTCGATCAGTTCGGTAATGACTTTTCATGAGCGCCCAGCGAATAGCAATTGGATCTGTGCCAGCTGCCAGCAATTTGGATACAAAAACTAAATTGCCTTTACTTTTGCTCATTTTCTCACCATCAAGCCCGATCATCCCAGCATGTACATATGTACTTGCCAATGGCTTTCCAGTAAGAACGCGCGCCTGTGCGGCGCACATCTCATGATGAGGAAAAATTAGATCCGATCCCCCACCTTGAATATCAATCAAGGAAGGTTCATTACTGTCAGGCTGTAAATACTTAAGAGCAATTGCGGTGCATTCAATGTGCCAACCGGGCCGACCAACACCAAATGGTGAGTCCCAACCTGGTTCATTTGGTCGCTGAGACATCCACACTAAGCAGTCGAGAGGATCTTTCTTTCCTATCCGGGTTGGGTCTCCCCCACGTTCAGAAAAAATCTTGAGCATTTCAGTCTGAGAAAGATGAGAGCGAGTGCCAAATTCAGCGTCTTTGTGAACTTTGAAATATAAATCTTGCTCAACCGGATAGATGCTGTCCTTGACTGAAAGTTGCTCGATGGCGGCGGAAACAAGTGGAATAGCCTCCACAGCACCGATGTAATCTGTAGGAGGAATCACTCGCAAATTGACCATGTCACTTCGGAAGAGCTCGATTTGTTGATGAGCCAATTGAGCCCAATCGATCCCATCTCGGTTGGCACGCTCCAATAAAGGGTCATCGATGTCAGTTATGTTTTGGACGTAACGAACCTCGGATCCACTTGCACGTAAGTATCTATTAATCAAGTCAAATGTTAAATATGTAGCAGCGTGACCAAGATGTGTTGCATCGTATGGTGTGATTCCACAGACATACATGCGGAACAAAGGCTTATGTGAGAGTGATTCTTTGGTTCCAGATGCTGAATTAGTTAGCTGCAAAGTAGGAAATACGAAGGAAAAATCGTGTTTCGGGATGGCAACTTCGTTCCATGAATTCATGTGTGAATCTTAATCGGAAATCAAAAAGCCGGCCATGGAACTGCTGGCCAGTCTGGATTAGGCAACGGGAATCGACCAGAATCCAATAGCTCCGAAACTCGCCGAGCCGTTTGTGCAATCTCCAGATTAGTTAATAGCGGTGCAAGAAGCTCCCCTAAGCGCCCTGCCAGTTCTAATTGTGCTTTCCGAAGTAACTCGATTTCTTCAGAAGTGAAAGGCTCATCGGCCCATTGCCACAAAACAGTTCTTAATTTGTCGTCAGAGTGAAATGTGACGCCATGATCGCATCCAAAAACCCTTTCATCATCGACTGGCAGCAGGTGACCTATTTTCCGATCGGTGTTATTGATGATCGCATCAAAAAGTGCCAATGCGCGAAGGCGTGGGTGATCCGTTGCAAAGAATTTTCCTAAATCGATGCTCTCATCTATTTCAATCCACTGTTGAACCATTCCGTAGCCATAGGGACCATCACGCAGAATAGTGAGGGGGACTAAATTAAATCCCAGACGTTCGCTAACCAGAAATGCTGCATACTCTCGATGAGCCAGACATCCATCCCCGAAATCCCACAATGGACGCTCTCCGGCGATTGGTTTATAAATACATACAAATGATTGTTCATTAAGAGTAGATGTTGCGTACAAAGTCGCATTAGATGCATCAACTAGTCGTCCTGTTACAACGAGTTCGCCCTTAGCAAGCGTTAGGGAATTATCGTCTGTAACCATTAGCCCTCGGACATAAATGACCTCGTGGATCGATGGGAATTCCGCAGAATGGACATGGCAATCGCCCCGCGTTCACCACAGCTTTGGATCGCGCCGTGAATGCCGTTGCCATCCCAAGGGATATGTTGATCTCGACAACTTCGCCCGAGGAATCCTCTTCGTCCTCCTCAAGTTCGTATAGTTCAATACATATCAACGCACTAACTTCATCCCAGGATAATGACATCGCACCAACTTGAAATTCGGATTCGACCGGTGATTCCAACGGTGCGTCATCAGTAGGAAATTTTTCGATACTAATTAAAGGATTTGATTTACGAATTTCGGCGACCATGACATCTAGTCGGGCGATAATGGCTTGTACCTGAGCCTTTTCAACTGCGACAGAGAATAAACGGTAAGAACTTCGAACTTGTAGGTAGAAAGCCCGCTCCCCCGGTTCTCCAACTGTTCCAGCGATAAAGCGTTCTGGTCGAGAGAATTCGTGCCTCATCGGCCAGCACCACCACCGAGCAAATTCTTGGATCTCTTTGGAGCTAGCAGAAGTTCGGTAACAACCGAGCGCGAATCATTCAAAAGAAGAGTTCGAGGTTTAGTAGTAGAAAAATCCAATATCGAAATAGATGCGGGATCAATAACAATTCTTTGAAATTCATCTAGGTGCATACCTAGTGCTGAGGCCACAATCGATTTAATGACATCTCCATGACTAACAATTACTACCGAACCCTTTGCTTTCGATGAAACAGCTTCGTGAACAGATTTCATTGCCCGGGACTGCATCTGTGCAATACCTTCTCCACCAGGAAAATACATGCGACTTGGTGATTCTTGAACGGTCTTCCACATCTTATTCCGGCTCAGTACTGCGAGTTTTCTGCCACTCCAACTTCCATAATCGACTTCGGTGAGTTCTTGATCAATGACTGGAACAAACTTGGGATTGCTGGGCAAAACTACTGAATTGATCCATGGAGAAATTGTTTCAAAACATCTTTCCATTGGGCTAATTCGCAAACTGGCAATAGGAAAATTACCCAAACGCACCGCTAATTTCTCTGATTGCGCCAAACCTTTTTCCGACAGGTGCACATCAGGAAGTCGACCCGAGAGAATTCCGGCAGCATTGGCTTCGGAGTGTGCATGTCTAATCAAAACCAATCGCATAAATCAAAGGTTATCGCAGCTTTTCACTCTTGCACTTGCTAGGGTCGGCCCATGGAAAAACGCAGAGCAGGGACCAGTGGACTATCCCTATCGCGTCTAGGCTTAGGAACAATGACTTGGGGCCGAGATACCGATGAAATCGAGGCGGCTGATCAATGCCGCGCCTATTTAGATGCCGGGGGCAATTTTATCGATACTGCTTCCACATACGGAGATGGCGATAGTGAACGCGTCATTGGCGGCCTTGTCGGTACTTTATTTAGCCGTGAGGAAGTAACAATTGCCACAAAAGCTGGAATTGGTTTTACAGATGGTCAGCGCAGAATTGATGCCAGTAGACATTCACTGATCGCTGAGTTAGACCGCTCCCTTGCGCGTTTAGGAACTGATTTCGTAGACATCTGGCAAGTCCACGCTTGGGATGATTCAACTCCCTTAGATGACACCTTGTCGGCTCTGGATTATGCGTACACAACCGGGCGAGCTCGCTATGTCGGAATTAGCAATTACTCTGGGTGGCAAATTGCACGAGCTTCCACTAAACAACAATCAAATTCAATGAAGGCACCGCTCACAACAGTTCAGAATGAATATTCATTGCTCAACCGCACCGCTGAAATAGAAATTCTAGATGCTGCGCAAGAA
>Ga0209551_1000196_pt1 | contig 21558 bp, 16 predicted proteins | sample LauGreSuBDMM15SD_2_FD_187568 | JGI IMG/M metagenome (GOLD analysis project Ga0209551, IMG submission 187568) | Freshwater lake microbial communities from Lake Michigan, USA - Su13.BD.MM15.SD (SPAdes) (version 3) | ecosystem: Environmental > Aquatic > Freshwater > Lake | place: Lake Michigan, USA... | reverse complement strand
GACAGCATGACCTGAGCCGACTGGGCCAACATGGACAACCTTCGTCCCCATTCGATTGAGCAAGGGCAAAGCACGCGCAAAGTCTGCAGCGTCGCCACCAGCCATGATGGCGAGCTTGCCCGATTCGGCACCGCCGATCCCACCCGATACGGGCGCATCAATAAACGTCATGCCATGCTGTTTTGCGAGCTTAGCGTTCTCGATGGTGTTGGCTGGCGTCGACGAGCTCATATCGATCACCAGTGCGCCAGACTTTAAAGTCTTGAGTAATTCATTGCGCAAGACCTTGTCGACAATCGGGCTATCAGGCAACATCAAAATCACCACTTGGGCATCGGCCATCGCGCTGATGCTAGCCACCGCTTTGCCGCCGGCCGAGGCTGCAGCCTGTTCACGACGCGCAACATCCAGATCGAAGACCTGCACGTCCGCAAAGCCCTTCAAATGGGCAACCATGCGGCTGCCCATTGCACCCAACCCTACGAAGCCAACTTTTTGTCCTGCACCATTATTGTTTTGACTCATGATCATCTCCTTGTGTTTTTAGTTAAATTATTTTTTACCTAACGTTTCATAGATACTGCCGTAATCTAGTTTGCCATGGCCCAATTTGCTGTGCATATCGTACAGGTTGCGGGCCAAGCCACCGAGCGGCACGCTACATTTGGTTGCCAACGAGTTTTCAACCGCCAGGCCCAAATCTTTCAGCATAAGGTCAACGCCAAAACCACCTGCGTAGCCGTTTGACGCGGCCGACTCTGGCATCACGCCAGGACAAGGGTTACATGAATTTAACACCCAGTTGTTGCCCGAACTCTTTGACATAATTTCAGACAGTACAGCTGGGTCAAGCCCATTAGCGATACCTAAACGCAAGGCTTCGGCGGTGCCGATCATGGTGATACCCAGCAACATGTTGTTGCAAACCTTAACCGTTTGGCCACTGCCATGCGCACCCGCGTGATAAAGAGCTTTACCCATTTTTTGTAGGTAGGGCTGAGCAGCCGCAAAACCTTGCTCAGTGCCACCCACCATAAATGTCAAGGTGCCGGCTTTAGCGCCGAAGGGCCCGCCCGATACAGGTGCGTCAATCATCTCTATCCCTTTAGCGGCAGCAGCCGTACCGAGCTCTTTAGCAACTTGTGGGGCGATCGTCGACGAGTCGATCAGCAAGGTGCCTTTTTGAACAAGTGCTAAAACGCCCTGGTCGCCTAAATACACGCTTTGCACATGTTGACTGGCTGGCAACATACTGACCACGACTTTGGCGCCTTTGACGGCTTGCGCCAAGTCGAGACCTTTTGCACCACCGGCAGCTACCAAGCTATCTACGTTAGCTTGAGCCAAGTCAAAACCAATGACTGAAAAGCCGCCACGTAACAGATTAAGTGCCATGGGCATGCCCATATTGCCTAGACCAATAAAAACGACTTCTGGTGCCATGAGGTTCTCCGAGAGAGGTAGTGGGTAAGCGTGGTAACGAGGCGCCTTAAACCGCCGGCAACGCCCAGTCTGCCGCTCGCAACTCATTATCACACCGCACGCAAAAACTCGCACGTCCTTAGCAAAGGATCCGCTTCAAGCAAAAACCGCTCACCCAAAGCAAAAGGCTAGTTTCAATTAAGAAACTAGCCTTTTGAGATTACTGGTCGGGGCGGTGGGATTCGAACTCACGACCCTCTGCTCCCAAAGCAGATGCGCTACCAGGCTGCGCTACGCCCCGAAAGATGAGCAGTGTAACAGAATAATGCTAGACGTCCAATTCAGTGAACTGAGGTGTTGATTGCTAATAAAGACCTTGCTAATCAGCCGTCAAACTCAACCAAAACGGCCTGTAATGTAGTCTTCAGTTTCTTTGCGCTTGGGTTTGACGAAAATCTTGTCAGTCTGGCCGAATTCCATTAACTCGCCCAAATACATAAACGCCGTAAAGTCGGATACGCGAGCGGCCTGCTGCATGTTGTGGGTCACAATCGCCACGGTGTAATCGGATTTCAACTCATGCAGCAATTCTTCGATTTTGCCAGTCGAAATCGGATCAAGTGCCGAAGTCGGTTCGTCAAACAAGATAATTGAAGGCTTGACCGCGACCGAACGAGCAATACAAAGTCTCTGTTGCTGACCACCCGAGAGGGATAGACCGCTCTGGTTCAACTTATCCTTGGATTCGCCCCACAAGGCAGCCTTGCTCAACGCCCACTCGACGCGCGCGTCCATCTCGCCTTTGCTTAAGTTTTCATACAGACGCACACCAAACGCTACGTTGTCATAAATTGACATCGGAAAAGGCGTCGGCTTTTGAAACACCATACCAATGCGAGCGCGCAACATGTTGAGATCCTGCTTTGGATCCAAGATGTTTTCACCATAAAAGTTAACTTGTCCCTCGGCGCGCTGGCCAGGATACAAACTATACATACGATTTAAAGCGCGTAACAGGGTCGATTTGCCGCAACCTGACGGACCAATAAAGGCTGTTACCTTACCCTCGGCGATATCCAGATCAATATTTTTTAGACCTTGGAACTTGCCGTAGAAAAAGTTTAAGCCACGCACCTCGAGTGCATTTTTCAAAGGCGTTTCGTTTGCTTGATTATTCATAGCGATATCCAGGAAGTTAACCAGCTGTGCGTTCGCGGAACAAGACGCGCGCGATAATATTAAGCGCCAATACGGAGAGCGTAATCAGCAGAGCACCCGCCCAGGCGAGGCTCACCCAGTTGTCATAAGGGCTCATTGCAAACTGGAAGATCACCACAGGCAAGTTCGCCATCGGTGCATTCATGTTAGTCGAGAAAAACTGATTATTTAAGGCCGTAAATAGCAGTGGAGCAGTCTCACCGCTGATCCGCGCAAGCGCGAGCAACAGACCTGTCATGACGCCTGCACGCGCCGCACGCAGCGTCACATAATTCGTGACCTTCCAATGCGGAGCGCCTAGAGCGAAAGCAGCCTCACGTAAGCTACCGGGTACAAGGCGCAACATATTTTCGGTAGTTTTGAGCACCACCGGGATGGCGATCAGAGCAAGTGCTAACGAACCCGCCCAACCCGAAAAATGTTTAACCTGCGCCACCAGCACTGCGTAAACAAACAAACCCAAAACGATGGACGGCGCCGACAACATGATATCAGTCACAAAACGCGTCACCGAGGCCAGTTTGTTGTCGTCACCAAACTCAGCCAAATAAACACCCGCAAAAATGCCGATAGGTGTACTAATCAAAACGCTGACACCCACCATCATCAAACTACCGACGATCGCATTGGCTAAACCACCACCCTCAGAACCAGGCGCAGGCGTAGACTCAGTGAAGATCGCCAGACTCAAGCCAGCAAAACCGTTCTTAAAAAGAATGAACAAAATCCACAGTAAAACAAACAGGCCTAAAACCATCGCCAACATTGAAGCAAACAGACCAAGCTTGTTGACAAACTTACGACGCCGATACAGGTTGGTATCCATTAGGTCTTTGCCCCTTGAGCTTTTTCACTACGCATAATCATGATCTTTGCGATAGCGAGTACGACAAAGGTAATCACGAATAAGAGAAAACCGAGCGCGAACAATGTCGATAGGTGAAAATCATCCGCTTCACCAAATTCATTGGCGAGCGTCGAAGCAATCGAAGTGCCGGGTGCAAACAAAGACTCTCTGATGCGTTGAGAGTTGCCGATCACAAATGTGACGGCCATGGTTTCGCCTAGCGCACGACCAAGACCCAGCATGATGCCGCCGATCACGCCTTTCTGTGTGTAGGGTAATACGATATAACGCACAACCTCCCAAGTCGTACAGCCCAAGCCGTAGGCAGACTCGCGCAAAATCGGAGGCACAATTTCAAACACATCGCGCATCACCGCGGCGATAAACGGCAACACCATAAAAGCCAGAATAATGCCTGCAGCTAAGAGACCGATACCATTCATGGCACCACCGAAAAGGGGGCCGATCAAAGGCATTTGACCAAGAGTAGACTGTAAGGCCGGCTGACCATAGTCGGCAAAAAGAGGCGCAAAAATAAACAGTCCGAACATGCCGTAAATGATAGAAGGCACAGCAGCAAGTAGCTCAATCGCCGTGCCTAGAGGGCGGCGCAGCCAAAGCGGGCACATTTCCGTTAAAAATAGTGCGATACCGAAGGCCAACGGGACTGCGATTAAGAGCGCAATCACAGAGCTGATCAGCGTGCCGTAGATCGCGATCGCAGCACCGAAATTTTCGTTAATGATGTCCCACTCATTGGTCCAGATAAATTGGATACCGAATTTTTGAAAAGCGGGCCAGGCGCTAATCATCAGCGAAACCAAGATACCGGCGAGTGCGACTAACACTAGCAATGCAAACAACATCGTGACTTTGTGAAACAAAAAGTCCTGGATACGCTGCTTTTTAACCACGGCAACCATGCGCGGGTCCATCATGCCACTCGTCGTTGGGGGCGTACCCATCTACCACTCCTTAGAACCGAATGTCCAGACCCACCGGGTCTGGACAGACTGATTACACGTTCTACAAAACATCTCAATTGCGATCGTACTGACTACTACGCTTTAAAAACTGGGATCTAAGATCTAAAAGCTTAGTTCTTGATCTGTGACCAAACCTTGCCAGCAATCGCCTTGGTCAAGGCATCAGGCAGTGGCACGTAGTCAAGGTCAAGCGCCAGTTGCTGGCCATCTTTGAAGGCCCAAGTAAAGAACTTGATCACGTCTTTAGAGGCCGCCTTGTCGGTAGGCTCTTTGTACATCAAGACAAACGAGGCGCCGGTGATCGGCCAGGATGAAGCACCCTTTTGCTCAACCAACGAGATTCCCATACCTGGAACGCTGAACCAGTCTGCACCAGCCGCTGCCGCAGCGAAACTCTTTTCGTTTGGGGCCACGTACTGACCATCTTTGTTCATCATTTGCAAGTATGTGATGTTGTTTTTCTTGGCATACGCGTACTCTACGTAACCAATTGAACCTTTCACGCGGGTGACGTTCGCTGCAACACCTTCATTACCCTTACCACCGACTGAGCTGTCTGCAGGCCATTTCACCGCGGCACCCTTGCCAACCTTGCCTGCCCAAGCCTTGCTGACTTCGTTCAGGTAGTCAGTGAAAATAAAGGTTGTACCCGAACCATCCGCACGATGGACAACAGTAATTGCCTGGTTGGGCAACGTTTTACCTGGATTGAGTGCAGAAATCTTAGGGTCATTCCAGTTTGAAATGGTACCCATAAAAATATCAGCCAATACTGGGCCCGTCAGTTTGAGTTCGGCTTGCTTGAAACCCTCTATGTTGACGATCGGCACAACACCACCCAGAATCGCTGGAAACTGAACCATGCCGTCTTTATCGAGCGTAGGACCATCCACGGGCGCATCCGACGCACCGAAGGTCACAGTTTTAGCGCGAATCTGACGCAGGCCACCTGAAGAACCGATCGACTGGTAATTCAAACCGACGTTTTCGATTTTTTTGTAGACTTCTGCCCATTTAGCGAAAATTGGGTACGGAAAAGTTGCGCCTGCACCGGTGATATCTGCTGCTTGCGTAGCGAAGCCCAGCACGCTGAATGCGACCGCTGCTGAGAGTTTGACGAGTGAGCGTTTGAACATGTCTTAGCCTTTTAAAATTTAATTTATGACGGAGTCAAGACCCTACTTGACTCTAGATAGACCATGATAGCGAGCTAACGTGACGACTTTATGACAGTCACAAACAAAAATGGCCCCCGCGGAGGCCATTTAAATATAAAATCATAAGTCTTTGATTATTATGTGTTTTACTTCAAATTCATCAAATGCTCGTGCAATTTGAAGGCGGCGCGACGATTTGACACCACGGTATAACTGCCGTCGGGCTGTTGTCGCCAGGCCAAGCGATTATCGCGCAAGGCAAACGTAAACGCCTCATCAATCACGCGCTTTTTAAGCGTTTTTTCTAAGACCGGAAACGCAATCTCAACACGCCTGAAAAAGTTGCGGTCCATCCAGTCGGCAGACGACAGGTAAACCGACTCGGCCCCTGCACTGAAGAAATAGAACACCCTAGAGTGCTCAAGAAAACGACCAATAATTGAATGCACCGTGATGTTTTCAGACAATCCGGGCACACCTGATCGCAGGGCACACACCCCACGAATGATCAAATCGATCTTCACACCGGCTTGACTCGCTTTGTACAACTCTTGAATCACGATCGGCTCAAGTAACGAATTGAGTTTTACCAAAATTCGTGCCTTTTTACCGGCGCGTGCGGCCCGTGCCTCAGCGCGAATCAGCGACACGACCGTATCGTGCAGCGTAAAGGGTGCCTGCAACAATTCTTTGAGTACCCGTCGCGAGCCCAGCCCGGTCAATTGCGAAAACACTTTATCCATGTCTTCACACAGACGCGGCTCGGCGGTTAACAAACCAAAATCCGTATAGAGACTCGCCGTGCGTGGATGGTAGTTGCCAGTGCCTAGGTGGCCGTAACGCTTAATACGACCTTTTTCACGACGCAACACCAGTGCCATCTTGGCATGTGTTTTATGACCGACAACACCGTACACCACATGCGCGCCGACCTCTTCGAGGCGGGCCGCCCAATTGATATTGGTCTGTTCATCAAAGCGCGCCATGAGCTCTACGACGACGGTCACTTCTTTACCCGCCTTGGCCGCAGAGAGCAATAAGCGCATCAGCTCTGAGTCTTCGCCTGTGCGATAAATCGTCTGTTTAATCGCCACCACATCAGGATCGACCGCGGCTGCGGTTAAAAAATCGATGACCGGCTGAAAGGATTGATAGGGATGATGCAATAAACGGTCTTCTTTCGCAATCGCTTCAAAAATGGCAGAAGGCCGATTGGGCAAACGATCAAACGGCGCAGGAATCGGCCCGTGAAACTCTGGAAACAGCAAATCTGGTCTTTTAACCAAATTACAAATGTGCATGAGGCGAGACACGTTGGCCGGGCCATTCACACGGTAAGTGTCGGCCTCGCTCAGCGAAAACTCTTTTTGCAAGAAAGTGGCAATTTCAACTGGGGTCAATACATCAATTTCAAGACGAACGGCCGAGCCGAAATTACGCTGTGACAATTCACCTTGTAGCGCCTGCCGCAAATTGGTGACTTCTTCTTCATCCACAAACAGATCACTGTTGCGCGTCACGCGCCATTGATAGCAGCCCTGCATGGTCATACCCGGAAACAACTCACCAACAAACGCACGCAATAGGCTGGTCAATAAGATAAAGCTGTGAGGCTGACCCGATACGTCAGGCGGCATTTGTATCAGACGCGGCAATGCCCGTGGGGCTTGTACGATAGCAATCGTCGCCTTGCGACCAAAGGCATCCTGCCCAGACAAGGGCACAATGAAATTCAAACTTTTGTTGTAAACACGCGGAAACGGATGCGCCGGGTCGAGGCCGATAGGCGTCAGCAGAGGCATCACATCGCGATGAAACACTGCCTTGGCCCAGGCGGTTTGCGCCTCGTTCCACTCGCTGGCATGATGCAGGTACACGCCCTCAGTGCGCAAGCTCGGATAAATATCATCATTGAGTAAGGCGTATTGCCGCTCGACCATCCGGTGCACTTCAAGCTGCACGCGCTCGTAAGCCTGTTCGGTGGTCATCCCGTCGGGGCCCATTAAGGTCGGGTGTTGCGCTAACTGCTCTTTTAAGCTTGACATGCGAATCTCAAAAAACTCATCAAGATTCGAACTCACAATACAAACGTAACGCAACCGCTCTAACAAAGGTGTGTCAGGGCGCTCAGCCATGGCCAAGACCCGCTCGTTGAACTGAAGCAGGGACAACTCTCGGTTCAGAAAAAGCGGTTCGGCTTTTTTACGCGCGGGCATAGAATCAGACCTTAATTTTTGGGTAACTGAGGTTGTACAACAACAAAGTTACAGTTTCGTAACAATCAGGGAAGTCGAGCGTATTTTTTTGAATTCTAGATACCCTTTTATAATAGGCGCAATTGGGTAACGGATTGACATTAATGGAACACCTCTTGGCGGCAGTAGATCTGGGATCGAACAGCTTTAGGCTATCGATCGGACGGGTAGCCGAGCAAAATGGTGCCAAACACATCTACCAAATCGATCGTCTCAAAGAAACCGTGCGTTTAGCGGCGGGGCTGAATTCAGCCAAGATACTTGACGATGAATCGGTTGAGCGGGCCATCGAGGTGCTTAAACGCTTTGGCGAGCGCCTACGCAGCTTTCACCCTGACCGCGTACGCGCGGTTGCCACCAATACCTTTCGCGTGGCACGCAACGTGGCTGATTTTCTGCCTCGCGCCGAGGCTGCGCTTGGTTTTCCGATCGAAGTCATCGCTGGGCGCGAAGAGGCCCGCCTGATCTATTCTGGGGTCAGTCACACCTTACCGATCTCAAACGACAAACGCCTAGTGGTCGATATTGGTGGCGGTTCAACCGAAGTCATCATTGGCCGCGGCGACGAACCCCTGCTCACCTCTTCACTTTATATGGGGTGCGTCAGTTACAGCCGAAAGTTTTTTCCAGAAGGCGTCATTGACGCGTATTCAATGAAGCAGGCCGAGTTGGCCGCCCGACGTGAAATTGAGGTCATTACCAAGCCGTACCGCAAAATGGGCTGGGATGCCGTGTTTGGTTCATCTGGCACAGCCAAAGCGCTTTATGCGATCTTGACCGAAGGCCGCTTATCGCCCGAAGGCATTACGAAAGACGGCATTGAGAAACTGAAGGCCAAGCTTGTGCGTGCTGGGCGGGTCATCCCCAACGATCTACCCGGCATTAAGCTTGAACGCGCAGACGTCTTGACGGGCGGCCTAGCCATCATGAGCGCCTTCTTTGACGAAATGCACGTCGAGGTCATGAAAACCGGCGATGGCGCCTTGCGCTTGGGCGTTTTAGTCGATCTGGCCGGTCGCGAAGAAGCCCACGACCGGCGCGACGTCTCTGTGCTGGCCTTTACCAAACGCTATCACGTCGACATCCGTCAATCCACGCGGGTGAAGCGCTGCGCCTTGAGTCTATTTGACGCGATGCTGCCAGATCGCAACGAGCAAGACGAATTACGCCACACCTTAAGTTGGGCGGCCGACCTGCATGAAGTGGGCTTGTCGATTGCGCAAGCGGGTTATCACAAGCACAGCGCCTATATTTTAAATAACGCTGATATGCCAGGATTCTCAAGGGTGGATCAGTCGCAGTTAGGGCTCTTGGCGCTGGCGCATACTGGCAAATTGAGTAAAGCGCAAAATCTGGTTAAAAATCGCGAGCAATGGCTCACCATTCTGTGTATGCGTTTAGCGGTACTGCTGTGTCGGCGTCGCGAAGATGTATCCCGTTTACCGCTTTCGGTGAGCATCAAAGGGCTTTCAATCGTGTGCGAGGTTGACAAAAAATGGCTCGCCTCGCACCCACTGACGGATTTTTCGTTACATGGCGAAGAAACCGAATGGGGCAAGGTCGGTTTTAATTTTGAGCTGATCCAGGTTTAGCGTGATCAAAACCAAAGTGCTTGCGGTAACGTTGGCCCATGTTGCTAACAGAAAGCAGCATCGGAAAATCAGCGGTATTAAAGTCAGGATCCCACGCCGGCTCGCCGCATACGCGCGCGCCTAGTTTCAAGTAGCCTTTGAGTAAGGCTGGCACCGAGGCCGGCAACTGGCTGTCAAGCTGCTCAACGGGATAGCGGTGCAAAGGTTTCACACTCACATCCTCAGTTAATAGCGAACGCTTCTTGACCTGCCGCCACACTTCGGCTGCCGTCACACCATCGTCGCGCAGGCTCACGCTTGCGCAACCAAACACATGCTCGTAATGGCCCTGCTTTAGGATCTCTGCCAAGCCTGACCACAGCATCATCAAGACGCCACCTTGCCGGTGCTCTTCGTGAATGCAGGCGCGTCCAAACTCAACTAACGACTCTCGCACCTGCCCTAAGCCACCTAGGTCAAACTCAGATTCAGAATAATAGCTACCTGCCCGCTTCGCTTGCTGTGGGGTCAAAATTCGATAGGTACCAACCACTTGATCTGAAGATAGTTCGCGCACAAGCAGGTGTGCGCACCAAGGGTCAAAGTCGTCGCAATCAATCCCGTCGCGATTATGCCCGAGGGCGGCACCATACTCTGCGCTAAACACATCGTGGCGAAGCCGTTGTACGAGTTCGATTTCTTCGAGCGATTGCGCCAGGCCGACAACTAAGCCGGCAGGATGCGCTGAAGCCGTCGGCAACGTAAACAGACTAGAGGCACTACGTACAAGCTCAAGCATGAGGTTGGTCTCCTGAGGGATGCCTCATCTTGACCAATCAACATTGCACCAAAGTGACGAAATGATGAAGTTTTTTTTACTTCAGTCAAGCCGCTCAGAAACCTGAAACGCCTCGAATTCGAGGTTTCAGGTCACAAACTCGTTGGATCGTTGGATCGTTGGATCGCTGAATCGTTGGATTGCTGGATCGTTGGATCGTTACATCACTACTTCGTTAAATCAACTGCTGCCAACAAATCCACGCACTGCGTGGCCAACGCCTCGTCATCTGCTTCAACCATTAAGCGTAATTTGGGTTCGGTGCCTGAAGCGCGAATCAATACGCGACCGCGTTCACCTAATAAGGCTTCGGCTTGTTGTTGAGCCGCTTGTAAGCCGGCATGGGTTGCCCAATCAGTACCAGGCTTGAGCGCCACGTTGATCATTTTTTGAGGATACAGGCGCAGGGCGGACACCCATTGAGACAAGGTCTCGCCGCTGCGCTGCAAGGCCGCTAACACTTGCAGGGCTGCAACGATGCCATCGCCCGTCGTATGCGAATCTAGACACAACAAATGCCCCGAGCTTTCGCCACCATAGAGCCAACCGCGATTACGTAATTGTTCAAGCACATAGCGGTCGCCCACTTGCGCCCGCTCAAACGGTATACCCATTTTTTTAAGCTGTCGTTCGAAACCAAAGTTAGTCATCAGCGTGCCCACCACGCCGGCGACCGGGCCACGCGACAGACGCTCGCGCAGCACCGCATAGAGCAACTCATCGCCGTTATAGACACGCCCGGTTGCATCTACCATTTGCACGCGATCGGCATCGCCATCTAGCGCAATTCCTAGATCTGCACCACGGGCACGCACTTCAGTGGCCAAACTTTCAGGGTGTAAGGCGCCAACGTCTTTATTGATGTTGAAGCCGTCGGGTGAAACGCCAATGGCGGTGACCTCGGCACCCAACTCGCGAAACACGTGCGGTGCGATATGGTAAGCCGCACCATTCGCCGCATCGACCACAAGTTTCAAACCACCTAAATCCAAATCCGACGGATACGTACTTTTACAAAATTCAATATAGCGGCCGGGTGCATCGTCGATTCGGCGCGCGCGTCCGAGCTTTTCAGAGCTGACACACACCATGGGTTCGTCAAGCGCGGCTTCAATCGCAGCTTCAGTTTCGTCAGGCAGCTTCATGCCTTTAGACGAAAAAAACTTGATGCCATTGTCGTAATAAGGATTGTGTGAGGCACTGATCACAATGCCAGCCACCAGACGCCAAGTGCGCGTCAGATACGCCACCGCGGGGGTGGGAAGCGGGCCTGCTAGCAACACTTCGATACCAGCCGAAGCGAAGCCCGCCTCGAGCGCCGACTCAAGCATATAGCCACTGATGCGCGTATCTTTGCCGATCAATACCGTCGGGCGACCGCGCCTTGCCGAATGTTCTTTAGCCAAAACTTTACCAGCGGCATAGCCAAGCCTAAGCGCGAATTCGGCATTGATGACTTCGCCGCCTACTTTGCCGCGAACGCCGTCTGTACCAAAATATTTTCTTTGACTCATTTTTTTCTCTTTAAAAACGCGCAACTCAATGCACAAAGGGCTCTGCCGTTCGCACTTTTGACTCTGCCCCGAGCACCGAGGTTTGCCGCGCAACCGATCAACTAAGATCCCCTGCAACCTGAATAGCTTGCCAAACTTTTAAGGCGTCGTGTGTGGCATCGACATCATGCACACGCACGACCGCCACACCTCTGGCTACGCCCGCCAGCGCCGCCGCAATACTACCACTCAAGCGCTGATCAACAGGCTTGCCCGTCACATGACCAATCAAAGATTTGCGCGAGGCGCCTAAGACAACTGGATAACCGCTTTGCACGAGCTGTGCCAGGCCGTGTAGCAACTGATAATTATGTTCAAGCGTTTTACCAAAACCTAGACCGGGATCGAGACTAATACGGGCGCGGTTCACGCCCAGCCGTTCAAGCAAATGTGCCTGTGCCACGAGCGCTTCTTGCACCTCGTGCACAACATTTTGATAATGCGGGTTGCTTTGCATCGTGCGGGGTTCGCCCTGCATGTGCATTAAACACACGCCGCAGTTTGAGTGCGCGGCGATAAGACGCCGAGCCTCGGGTTGTCGCATACCGGTCACATCATTAATGATGTCAGCCCCCGCCTCAAGCGCTGCTTGCATCACCTCAGGCTTACACGTATCGACTGAGATCGCAGCACCGCAATCCCGCATGGCCGCCATCACAGGCAAAATACGCGCCAGCTCTTCTTGGATCGAAACAGGCAAAGCGCCGGGGCGAGTAGACTCACCGCCAATATCGATGATGTCGGCGCCTTCGGTGACTAATTTTTGAGCGTGTGCAATCGCCGATGTTGTATCAACGTGTTGACCGCCATCCGAAAACGAGTCAGGCGTCACGTTAACAACACCCATTAAAAGCGGGCGCTTGAGTGCAAACTCAAAACGCCCGCATAACCAGCTACCTGACATCAGGGTGAGCCCTGTGGTCGTCTTAAACCACGGCTGCGGGATCGTTAGTCGGTGCAGCTCCAGTTGGGGGGGTGTCCGACGAGTCAGCAGGTGCCTGAGGCACTTTGGGTGGACGCGGTGGCCGGCCTTCGATAATGTCACCGATCTGGTCTGCATCGATGGTTTCCCATTCGAGCAAAGCTTTAGTCATGATCTCGACTTTTTCGCGGCTGTTTTCAAGGATGGTACGGGCCCGTGCGTATTGCTCGTCGATAATTTTACGGATCTCTTTATCAACCATCTGCATCGTGGCTTCAGACATATGCGTAGTTTTAGTCACGCTACGACCTAAAAACACTTCGCCTTCGTTTTCAGCGTAGACCACTGGGCCTAATGAATCGGTCATGCCATAGCGCGTGACCATGTCACGGGCAATGGCAGTCGCACGCTCAAAGTCGTTTGAGGCGCCTGTGGTCATTTGATCCATGAAAAGTTCTTCAGCGATACGGCCACCAAACAACACTGCGATGGTGCACAGCAGGCGCTCTTTATCCATGCTGTAACGATCGCCTTCTGGCAACTGCATCGTGACACCTAACGCGCGGCCACGAGGGATAATCGTGACTTTGTGTACGGGATCAGTTTTGGGCAACATGCGCGCGACGATCGCGTGACCGGATTCGTGATACGCGGTGTTACGACGCTCTTCTTCAGGCATGACGATTGAGCGACGTTCAGCGCCCATGATGATTTTGTCTTTGGCTTTTTCAAAGTCAGACATATCAACCGTGCGGCCATTACGACGCGCGGCAAACAAGGCCGATTCGTTGACCAAGTTGGCCAAATCCGCACCCGAAAAACCAGGGCAGCCACGCGCCAGCGTGTGGGCATCCACGTTTTGCGCCAAAGGCACTTTACGCATATGAACTTTAAGAATTTGTTCGCGACCACGAATATCAGGCAACGGCACAACCACCTGACGGTCGAAGCGACCGGGGCGCAGTAAGGCAGGGTCAAGCACATCAGGGCGGTTGGTTGCAGCAATCACAATCACGCCCACACCGGACTCAAAGCCGTCCATCTCAACCAGCATCTGGTTAAGCGTTTGTTCGCGCTCGTCGTTGCCGCCACCTAGGCCTGCACCGCGCTGACGACCCACCGCATCGATCTCGTCAATAAAGATAATGCAAGGCGAGTGCTTTTTAGCGTTTTCAAACATATCGCGCACGCGGGCAGCGCCCACGCCCACGAACATCTCGACAAAGTCAGAACCTGAAATACTAAAAAACGGAACTTTGGCTTCGCCAGCGATCGCTTTAGCCAGCAAGGTTTTACCGGTACCGGGCGAACCCACCATCAATACGCCACGGGGGATACGGCCGCCGAGCTTTTGAAACTTTGAAGGATCACGTAAAAAATCAACAATTTCTTGAACGTCATCTTTGGCTTCGTCGCAACCGGCAACGTCAGCAAACGTGATGGCATTGGTGCCTTCATCAAGCAGACGCGCACGCGATTTACCAAAACTAAACGCGCCACCTTTACCGCCGCCCTGCATCTGGCGCATGAAGAACACCCAAACGCCAATCAACAACAACATTGGGAACCAGGAAACAAAGATGTTCATGAGCAACGAGGGCTCTTCGCGCGGTTTACCCGACACAGAGACCCCCGCTTTGAGCAGGTCTGACACCATCCAAAGATCGCCAGGCGAAGTCAGCGTGTACGGGCGGCCCGCATCAGGCGTGACATAAATGACGTCGTTTTGAACATCAACACGGCGGACCTTGCCCGACTTGGCATCCTCCATGAATTGGGTGTAGCTCACGGTGTCTTGTTGAGGTGCGCGGGTGTCGAACTGTTTAAAAACAGTAAACAACACCAACCCAATCACCATCCAAACCGCGACTTTCGAAAAAGAATTGTTCAAGGCCCATCTCCAGCTTGTCATTCTGACGCGCCACGCACCTTTGGCCTAAAGGTCGCGATGCAACGAGGCAAAATACCATTCTACCTGTTAAAAAAGCCCATTCGCACTAATCCCTTACTGCGGAACAGGACCAACATTGCAATGCTCTAAGACTTTCGACCCTTGGCAATCAAGAAAGTTTCAGAAGAACGATCTCGGGACGCTTTGGGTTTGCGCTCGACCACCCTTTTGAAGTGTCGTTTAAAGCTTTCTACGGTTTGCGAAAAGCCGCTGCCATGAAACGCTTTTACGATCAGTGCACCATCCGTTTTGAGGTGTATTAACGAAAATTCAAGGGCTAAGTCGATCACTTCTTGAATTCTGGCCGCATCAGCCAGCCCGACACCAGATAAATTAGGCGCCATGTCCGACATTACTAAATCTACCTTTGTTCCTTCGAGGGTTTGATTGATCTGTTCGAGGACAGAATCCTCACAAAAATCGCCCAAAATGAACTCAACGCCAGCGATGGGCTCCATTGGTAAGAGGTCGAGCGCAACGATACGGCCATCCAGGACACCGCCCTTGCCCACCAAACGTTCGCGCGCCACCTGAGACCAACTACCTGGGGTCGAGCCCAAATCAACAATAATATCGCCGCGACGCATGAGCTTTTCTGCATCCAGAATCTCGGTCAATTTAAAGGCCGCACGAGCCCGATAGCCCTTTTGAGTCGCCATTTTGACGAATGGGTCATTAATGTGCTGCATGACCCACTCTTTAGAAAATTTGTTCTTCGCCATTACCGTACAATCTACCTTATGACTATTATGGAACTTACCCCCCGCGAGCGTAGTTCGCTTCGCGCTGCTGCTCACCCCTTGCGCCCGGTTGTACTGATTGGCGACAACGGGCTCACTGAGGCAGTTTTAAAAGAAATCGACCTAAACCTGTCTGCTCACGAGCTGATTAAGGTTCGCGCTGGCAGTGCTGACCGCGACGAGCGCGATGCCATGCTTGCAACAATTTGCGACACCCTTTCGTGCGCCACGGTGCACCATTTGGGCAAAATGCTGATTCTGTATCGCTTCGGGTCAAAGGGCACCTACCTTAAACCACCTGCTGAACCTGCAACCCCAGCCAAGCGTAAGCCTAACGAACCCCACACACCTAAAAAGCTAGCCGCAGCGGGTAAAAAGGTTCAAAAACCAAGCCGACGCAATCGACCAGAACGCGAGCAAACCGACTTGGCCACTGATCGCCCAACGGTCTACTCAGGTGACCGCCCTGCTCGTCCAAGCAAACGCGCAAGTGCCAAGGATACCTCACATGCGATTCCGCGTCGCAGTGGCAGCGCTTTGTCGCTACGTGCCGGCGCCCGGCGCGGGGCACTTGGCAGTACTGTGCGCAAGCGAGCACCAGTTAAACGCTAGAAAAACCTATTAGCGGATTAACACTTGCGACACGTACAGCACCTCTACCATCACAAAAACTTCGGCTGACAGCACCTTGAGCGGTGCTGTTTTTTTTTATAAACCTGGTCAGTTGGCATCACCGCTCAGACGCCACTCAGCCCTGTCGCAGCCACTTACACGCGTACCAAGACGCGCTGAGTAAGTTCAAATTATAGGTATTTGATACTAATGATTTCATATTCGCGTGACCCAGCTGGGGCTTTCACTTCGACGACATCGCCTTCGTATTTACCAATCAAAGCACGCGCAACAGGGCTAGAGACTGAAATTAAATTCGCACGAATATCGGCCTCAACATCACCAACGATTTGGTAAGTGACTTTGGCGCCCGACTCAAGATCTTCGATCTCAACGGTTGCGCCAAACACGATACGGCCATCGGCATCAATGGTGCTCGGTTCAATGAGTTGGGCATTTGAAAGCGTGCCATCGAGCTCGGCAATGCGCCCTTCGATAAAGCCTTGTCGCTCACGCGCTGCATCGTACTCGGCGTTTTCAGACAAATCGCCGTGTGAACGCGCCTCAGCAATGGCGCTAATAACCGCAGGGCGATCGACCTGCTTGAGCCGCTGCAGCTCGGCTTGCAAGCGCTCGGCCCCGCGCACGGTAAGAGGAATAGTTGCCATGATGTTTTTCCAAAAAGCAAAACCCCGGCTCGGGTCAGAACCGGGGTGATGAACGATATCGCCATTGTGGGCAAACTTTAAGGTAAATGCAAGCTTGGCGACATGCGGATTACCCCAACTTTCTCTTCAAGATTTTGCCAAGGTGGCTGAGTGGGGGCAAAACGACTACGCATGTAAGTCAGTAACTCACTCAATTGCCGGTCGTCGAACTGCTTTGCAAAACCTTGCATAAAGCCGATTTGCTCGCTAGCAGGTTTGCGAATCCCCTCTAGGATCACGCGAATCACGTTATCAGGTTGCGCGCTGTGCATGCCGGTGCTCAGCGCCAGCGGAATATTGACCCCGATCAAACGCGGGCCATCGCCGTCGTGGTGACACGAGGCACAGGCGGCCTGAAACATACGTTGTGCGGGGCCAAGCAGCATGGGTTCACGCGCGGCAGCCTGCGCGACATATGTTTGAGCGGCCAGGGCCGAGGCGTTTTGCTCTTGAAACGATGCCAGATAATGCGCCATGGCAGCAATATCTGCATCGGGGACTTGCGCTAATTGCCTAACGACCGGCGCCATCGGCCCTGAGGCACTGCCATGCTCGGCGCTATGGCCATTGCGCAAATAGTCGTAAAAAGCTGTTTCAGTCCAGGGCACGGGGCTGAGCGAGCGCGCATTGAGTGCCGGGGCCTGCCAGCCATCAACGGTGGCGCCGCTTAAGTAGGCGAGGCCCGAGCGCTCACCACCCAACGCGTCGCGCGAGGTGTGGCAGGCCGAACAATGCCCCAACCCGTTCACAAGATAATCCCCACGTAACCAGGCTGGTGACCGTTCGACTTCAGTTTGTAGCGGCTGAGCGGCAGGCCCAGGCGTTAAGTACAGCGCATTCCAAAAGGCCATGAGCGGACGCAGACTAAACGGAAACGCCAGCTTGGTTTCGGGCGTTGCCTGGCGCACAGGCTCTTGCGACATCAGCCAACCGTATAACGCGGTCAGATCTTCGTCAGTCGTGCGGGTGAACGAGGTGTAAGGAAACGCGGGGTACAAGTGATGCCCATCGCGCGAGATACCTTCGCGCATGGCACGATTAAAGGCTTGCTGCGACCACAAACCAATACCCGTTTGAGTGTCAGGGGTCAGGTTGGTGCTATAGACCGTACCGAAGGGAGTTTGAATCCCCAAACCACCAGCATTTGGCTTACCTTGTGCACTGGTGTGACAGGTCACGCAATTACCCAAGGCCGCTAATTCACGACCACGCTCAAGCGTTGCAGCTGAGTAGGTCGCGATCGGTTGGGTAACTGGGGCAAGCACAGTGCGCTGACCGAACAGTGACCACGTCGCGCCAAGCAGCGTGGTACCGAGCGCCGCCGTCAACGCAGCGGCACGCAACCACCATGTACGCGGCTTGGGCCAACGCGCGTCGGCGTGATCGGTCTGTTGACGCGCGGGGCCTGCTCGCAGCGGGTCACTTGTTTGCGAAGCTAACCGAAGGCTGTCTGAGGCTTGCGCTGCCAGCTGAGGATTGCCGGAGGTGTGGGAGTTTGAGTCGCCCTGATACATCAAAGGGTTCAAGGCAGCGCGTACGACCTCAGGTGTAAAAGGTGGCTGCCTGAAACGCACACCGGTCGCATCAAAAATCGCATTGGCTATCGCAGCCGTGCCAGGCACCGACGACGACTCACCGGCCCCAAGTGCGGGCTCGTGATGCCGCGGCATCTGCATCACTTCGATCACAGGCACTTGCCTGAAACTCAGTATTGGATAAGACCCCCATTCGCGGGTAGCAACGGTGTTGCGTGCAGGTTCGGTTGGTACTTGCTCAAGCATGGTGCGGCTAGTGGTCTGCACCACGTTGCCATGAATTTGATGTTCAACGCCGGCTGGATTAATTGTTAAGCCAGCATCGTGGCCGACTACAACCCGCTTGACGTGTACTTCACCCGTGCGCTTATTGACCTCAACGTCAGCGATCCAAGCGGCCCATGCGGCGCCAAACCCTGGCCACTTGCTGTGCACGTAGCGCGCCCATGCGACGCCCTGTCCGTACAAGATATCGCCGTCTGCGCCCTGCTGTTGCGGCTGATCATGCATTTTCCAGCCAGCTTTAGCAGCGGTTGCTTGTAATAACTCACGCGCACGTGGGTCATCAAGGTAACGCAACCTAAAGGTCAGAGGGTCTACCCCCGCAGCGGTTGCAAGTTCGTCAATATAGGATTCGTGAGCAAACGAGTTGGGCATCGCCGATACGCCGCGCAGCCACGAGGCGCGCAAGATTGGCGGCATATCGTTGACCGTGACGCGCAAATTTTGCAAAGTATAGGGCGGGCGGGCGGTGCGATCCCCCATTTCATAAGCTTGTGCGTTGGGTTCGATCGTGCGCGTCAGCAATAGCGCAAGCGTGGGTGCACCGTTTGAAGGGTACGAGGTTGAAAAATCGTAGGCTGCGATCGAGCCGTCCGCATGCAAGCCGCCACGCACCTCCATCCATTGCGCAGCGCCCTTGGGCTCCCAAAGATTTTCTTGCTCGCGCGACAGTTGCACGCGCACCGGCGCACCGACTGCACGTGCGAGCAATACGGCATCTGCCGCCACGTCGTCCGCACCGTTACGCCCATAACACCCCGAGGCCTCCATTCGCACGATTTCAATCGCGGTGTCTTGCAATGCAGTCAGGCGTGCCAAGTCTGCGCGCAACACGTGGGGGTTTTGCGTGCCCGCCCAAACGGTTAGCGCAAACGGATCAGTCGGATCGGCTTTAAATTCGGCCACGGCACACGAGGGGCCAATCGACGCGTGCATTTGGTAGGGCCAGATATAGGTGCGCGGCATCGCCTGCGCGGCCTGCGTAAGCGCCTGATCCACATCGCCTTCATCAACGAGTTGTCGCGGCGTCGCTGGGTTGTTACGCAACGCTTGCTCAACATTGGATAGGTCGGGCAAGCCGGCCCACGGTTTCCAATGTACTCGTAGAGTGATGGCGGCGAGCTCAGCAAATTCTTCTCGCTCGGCCACCACGCCGACAAAATCTCGAATCACAACCACCGCACGAATACCTGGGATATGCGCGATCGACGACTCGTCGACTGACTCAAGCAAGTTACCAATAAAGTCACCGTGATCGGCGCCCGCATAGGGTGGACGGATCACTCGGCCATGCAACATTCCGGGTAACCGCATATCGTGCACGAACACGAGCTCGCCCGTCGCCTTGGCGGGGATGTCGATACGCGGTACCGACTGCCCGACCGTTCGGTAGGTGGCGGGGTCTTTGACTGGCGTGGCCAACTCAAGCTTAAGGTGAATGCGCTGCCCTGTGAGTAACGCGGCGTAGCTGATTGAAGCGGCGGGCGCTGTCGTGCTTAAGTTGACTTCTGAGGTCGCATTTGTGTTTGCGTTTGCGTTTGCGTTTGCGTTTGCGTTTGTATTTGTGTTGGTGTTGGTGTTGGTGTCTGCAGCAGCCGACACGACGCCATTGTTGACTGCTAGCTGCACCACGGGCAGGGCCAATTTGGCTGCGGCTAACTCAAGTAAATATTGTCGTGCCTGAGCCGCGGCTGCCCGCAAGGGTGCTGCATGGTTTTGGATTGAACCGCTGGCAATGGTGGGCCCTTGATTGGGTGCGGTGCCGGTATCACCCAGAATGACCTCGACCTGCTCAAGCGCCACGTCAAGCTCTTCGGCCACGATCTGAGCAAATGCTGTTTGGAGTCCAGTGCCAAGATCAACATGACCGTGCAAGGCCACCACCCGACCATCCTCCCAAAGCGCGAGTAAAATTTCAACGCCTTCAGCAGGGTTGCCCGGCACGGCTGCAGGTTGGCCTGGCGCTGGTGGATTGGCAGGAGGCGGGTCACGCACCACCAACAACGCGCCATCGGCATTTAAAAATTCTGCCCGCGTACGAAAAGAACTAGAGCGGGTCATGATTGCGCCTCTGTTGAGCCTGCATCAGTACCGCGGCACGCTTGACTGCGCAAATAATTTCGAGGTGAGTGCCACAGCGACAGAAGTTACCCGACAACGCACTGCGGATTTCGGCCTCAGTGGGATCAGGTGTGTGCGTCAGTAAAGACACCGTCATCACAATCATGCCATTGAGGCAATACCCGCACTGCGCGGCCTGCTCGTCAATAAACGCCTGCTGCACAGGGTGCAACTGCCCGCGTGACCCCAGCCCTTCGAGCGTGGTAATGGCGCGTCCTTGCACGCCTTGAGCGGGGACCACGCACGAACGTGCGGCCACACTATCAATCAGCACGGTACAGGCACCGCACTGACCTAAGCCACAGCCATATTTAGGCCCATTCAAAGCGAGATCATTACGCAGCACATGCATCAACGACACCTCGGCTGACAAGGACAAGTCATGTTGCTCACCATTGATGCGTAAGCTGCAGGGTGACGAAGTGTTCATCAAAGACCTTAGACGCTTAGATACGTTTGTCGTACATGCTCATTCGCCTCGAGCTCGGCCATCGTGCCGCCGAAACGAATTTGCCCTTTTTCAAGCACATAGGCACGGTCGCACACTAAGCGTGCAAAGTGCAGATTTTGTTCAGAAAGCAAAATACTGACCCCTTGCTTTTTCAATGCCAAAATCATCTGTACCATTTGCTCAATAATCACAGGTGCCACACCTTCAGAGGGCTCATCAAGCAGCACCAAGTAAGGGTTACCCATCAAGCTGCGCGCCACGGTCAGCATTTGTTGTTCACCACCACTCATCTGCCCGCCTGGGCGCCTGGGCATCTCACCCAAGTTTGGAAATAGCGTAAACAACTGCTGCACAGTCCAGGTCGGGGCCGCAGAACCATCGGGCCACAAC
>Ga0209551_1000193_pt1 | contig 21696 bp, 24 predicted proteins | sample LauGreSuBDMM15SD_2_FD_187568 | JGI IMG/M metagenome (GOLD analysis project Ga0209551, IMG submission 187568) | Freshwater lake microbial communities from Lake Michigan, USA - Su13.BD.MM15.SD (SPAdes) (version 3) | ecosystem: Environmental > Aquatic > Freshwater > Lake | place: Lake Michigan, USA... | reverse complement strand
GAGCGAATCAATGGAGTTTCAAAGATGAGTAAGGCGATTGTTGTGGAGGCTCTCTGGCAGACCACGCTCTGGGGTCTATCTCGTAGGCTTAGACCTAACGCCGATAAGTTACATTATGTAAAGTAATAATGATTCGGCTAAGCAAAGGACTCTATTGGTGGGCAGGAACAGACCAGGTTCCTATCCCCGTAAGCGCCATCAATACGACCTGTGGTTGGCCAGTACTTACCCTTCATACCGATAAGTTCACCCGGAATAAGCCCTGTAAATGTAGCCGGGAAAGCTCCGCGTTCGCGGCTATAGCTGTGATCCCACGTATTCGATGCAACTGCCCCCACCGTATGAGGTGCATGGCGTAGCGCGGAATCTTCAACTGCAACCTTGCCTTCAATAATCTCATCAATTTCATACTTAATTGCAATCATTGCATCAATAAAGCGATTCATCTCAAGAATATCTTCTGATTCAGTTGGTTCAATCATGAGCGTTCCCGGAACCGGAAAAGACATAGTGGGCGCATGGAAACCAAAGTCCATCAGACGTTTAGCGATGTCATCAACGGTTACCCCACTTACCTTCGTTATCTCACGAATATCAAGAATACATTCGTGCGCGATCAAACCTTTCTCACCGGTATACAAGATGGGATAGGAGCCCTTTAAGCGAGCTGCTATGTAATTGGCGCTAAGAATCGCTACCTCTGTTGCATGAGTCAGACCTGCTCCCCCCATCAGGCGGATATATGCCCAAGAGATAGGCAAGATACTTGCAGACCCAAATGGCGCACCAGAGATAGGCCCGGGACCTGTTGCCGGCCCGGCAGTTGCATCTAGTGGGTGGTTAGGCAAAAACGGCGCTAAATGTGCACGAGCAATAACTGGACCAACTCCCGGTCCCCCACCTCCATGTGGGATACAGAAAGTCTTATGGAGATTTAAATGCGAAACATCGGCACCAAATTTTCCTGGTTGAGCAAGGCCGACGAGTGCATTGAGATTTGCGCCATCAACATATACCTGGCCGCCAGCTTCATGTACAAGTGCGCAAATATCGGAGATTGCAGATTCAAAAACTCCGTGAGTAGAAGGATAAGTGACCATCAAGGCCGCTAACTTTCCTGAATGTTCAGCAATCTTCAATTTCAAATCATCAAGGCTCACATTTCCTGCTTCATCACAAGAGATCACTACAACTTTCATCCCAGCCATCACCGCACTGGCTGCATTTGTGCCATGGGCACTAGATGGAATGAGGCAGATATCACGCTCTTGCTCAGAACGAGAATCATGATAGTTTCGAATGGCTAGAAGGCCAGCGAACTCCCCCTGGCTTCCGGCATTAGGCTGCAAGGAGACTGCGTCGTAGCCCGTGATTTCAACTAGCCACTTAGCGAGTTGCGAAATAAGTTTGCGTGAACCAATGCTCTGATCTGCTGGTGCGAATGGGTGAAGGGATGCGAACTCTGGCCAGGTCACAGCTTCCATCTCAGTTACGGAGTTGAGTTTCATGGTGCAAGAACCCAACGGAATCATTGTTCTATCAAGAGCTAAATCTCGATCTGAGAGCATGCGCAGGTAGCGCATCATGGAAGTTTCAGAATGGTAGGTGTTAAAGACCGGATGTTGTAAGAAGGTAGAGGTTCTCTTAATAGCCGGTGAGATACCACTCCCCTGGGCTGAGACTACCTTTGCCCCAAAAATACTTACGATCTCGGCAAATCTACTTGATGTTACCGTTTCATCTAAGGAGATGCGCACGTGCTTGGCATCGACAATTCCTAGATTGATTCGTAATGAGGCCGCTTTCTTATGAATCGCTGCTGCATCATCGACTTTAATAGTTAATGTGTCAAAGTAACTTCTGTTGACACTCTCCACCACAGTTGCCAGGGCAGCGGTGTAACCATGTACACGTTCAGCAATTTCAATAAGTCCTTTGGGCCCATGCCACATTGAATAGAACGCACTCATATTGGCAAGTAGAACCTGTGCGGTACAGATATTACTTGTCGCCTTATCGCGTCTAATGTGCTGCTCGCGCGTTTGTAGCGCTAGGCGAAATGCTGGATTTCCATGAGCATCCACACTCTGCCCAATTAAGCGACCAGGCAGTGCTCGCTCTAGTCCGGCACGTACCGCCATAAAACCTGCATGTGGGCCGCCGAATCCCATCGGAACTCCGAAACGTTGAGCTGAACCCACCGCGATATCGGCGCCCCACTCCCCAGGCGCTGTAATCAGAGTCAGTGCCAGCAGATCTGTCGCCGCGATAACTAGCGCATCCTTAGTGTGTGCATGCCTTGCCAGGTCGCTGAAATCATTGATAGCACCCGTGGTATCCGGGTACTGCACCAAGATACCAAAGAAGCTTAGTGAAGCATCTACCGCAAGTGCATCAACCTCTAGCACCTTGATACCGAGTGGCTTTGCACGGGTAATTACGACCGCCTTGGTTTGCGGGTGAACATTGCGATCGATAAGAAATACTGCGTCATCGCTGGTCTTGGAGGTTCGTCTAGCCAGAGTCATAGCTTCGGCCGCCGCTGTTGATTCATCAAGCATGGATGCATTAGAGATAGCGAGGCTAGTCATATCGGTGATTACAGTTTGAAATGCAAAGAGTGCTTCTAGTCGACCTTGCGAAATTTCAGGTTGATAAGGAGTGTAGGCGGTATACCAGGCAGGATTTTCCAGAACATTACGTTTGATAACCGGTGGTGTGATGGTGCCGTAATAACCAGTGCCAATAAGTGAAGTGAAAACTTTGTTCTCTGAAGCTAAAGCTCGTAATTCATCAATTACTTCTACTTCACTTTTCGCGGTATCTAGTACCTCAGAAAGTTTCTTCTCAATCACAATGTTTTCTGGAACAACATCGGCGATAAAATCTTTCAGAGATGAATATCCGAGGACCGAGAGCATCTCTTCTTCCTGTGCACCAGAGGGCCCAATATGTCGATCTTGAAAACCTTTACTGCTGACCACGTAACCACCCAATCAACTCATCTACAGCCCTAGCGCCTTAAATAGATGAGCGAAATATATGAGTATTACGCGCCTTTCGCCTTTCGACGCAGTGAAAGTTCATCACTATTTTGGGAAACGGTAGTTTCACCGTTAACTTCACCGGCAAGGGTGGCAAGTGACCCTTCGACTTCAGACCAGACCTTGCCGACTGCGATTCCAAAAACACCCTGGCCACCAGCTAGTAGATCAATAATCTCATCAGGACTTGCGCACTCATAGATTGAGGCTCCATCACTCATCAGAGTGATGCGTTCTAGCTCGGTCACACCTCGATCACGCAGATGATTAACTGCGGTACGAATATTTTGTAGTGAAACACCGGCGTCAAGTAAACGTTTAACAATTTTTAGAACCAGAATGTCGCGAAAACCATAGAGCCGAGCGCTACCTGAACCAGTAGCTGTGCGAATCGATGGCTCAACAAGCCCGGTACGAGCCCAATAATCTAATTGGCGATATGAAATTCCCGCAGCCGAACAAGCAGTCGCACCGCGATAACCGATTTCAAATTCTTGCTCTGTCACGAGAGGGGGCTCGCTTTCGTATAGGGGGTTGCCTAAAGGGTACGCGTGAGGATGGTGGAAAGTCAGTACCGACACGAACAAAACCTCTACTTGAGGTTGAGACTTCTAAGCTACCCAGCAAAATCCTCAGGGTTAATCTGTTCCAGGAATTCACGGAATGCCTCAAGCTCCTGATCTCCCGCAGCCGAAACTTCTGAGGCCACCTGTTCCGGAATGTCGATACCCATCTGATCGAGCAGAGCATTATCAACCAAAATATTGGACTTGGTGCGCAGTGCGATTGCGATGGCATCTGATGGACGGACCGAGAGGGCCGGCAGCGCGCCTTGGTCGTTACGCAGATTTAGCTCAGCAAAGAAGACGCCTTCGACTATCGCTGTGATGTGGACAGAGGCAAGTGAGATGTCTACTCGCTCCAATAAGTCGCGGATAAGGTCATGTGTTAGTGGGCGAGTCGCCTCCAGCCCTTGCTGGGCAAAGGCGATCGCCGTCGCTTCTACTGCTCCCACCCAGATGGGAAGGAATCTTGATCCCTCAATTTCTTTGAGTAAAACGATAGGTTGATTAGAGGGCATCTCAATCCGCACGCCCACGACCTCAACCGGAATAAACATCGAAAGAAATTCTTATGCGATTAACGAGGGCGATTTAAGCCACCGCGTACCAAGGCAGCATGTAGTCGAACAGATAAGGATGCAATCTCCTTCTGAACTTCTTCGGCGCGAGCTTTCGCTTCCGTGCTCTTCTGTCTTGTGAAGGGAGTAATCACTTGTTCAATCAATCCAATTTCGCGATCAGCTGCAGATTTAAATGAGCGAAGGTGGCGCGGTTCGATCCCAAAGCCAGCCATCTCGGCAACGGCTCGTGCGACTGAGAGCGCATCCCCGTCATAGTGGCGACCACGGATCTGGATCAGTCCATAAGATTCAAGTTCGACTAACTGTGCATCATCTAGCGCCGATGCCTTGAGCAGCTCTTCACGAGATAGCCTCATCTCAGATTGTTCGGCAAAGGCAGATGGTGCGAATTCACCATCGACTGTGGCGAGACCGAGCGTTGGTCGTGGAGCTGGGAGTCCCCCGGCTGGTGCTGGTTGCAATCCACGATCGAGGGCATCGAGATTTTCTTTAATTACCTTAAGTGGCAGGTACTGATCACGCTGGGCAAGTAGGACGTAGCGCAATCTCTCTAGGTCTACTGTCGTGAATTTGCGATAGCCAGAGGGTGTTCGCTGTGGCTCAATCAGACCTTCAGACTCTAAAAATCTAATCTTTGAGATCGTGATGTCAGGGAAATCTCCGCGCAATTTTGTGAGTACTTCACCAATACTTAAGTAGGCCCGTGCTGGAACGCTCAACTGACTTCTCCCCTAGTAGATCTTGAACTGTGTTGGATTTTTACTTTTGTGCTGTAATAAATAGAAGGTGGAACTTACCTATCTGAATCTCATCTCCGACTGATAACTGCTTCTCGGTAATTGACTCATTATTGATATATGAACCATTGAGACTTCCAGTATCTTTAAAGACGAACCCTAACTCCGATTTCTCAATCACTGCATGCTTTCGAGAGACCGTGACATCATCAAGAAATATCGCACTCTCAGATGATCGACCGATAGTTGCCCCGACAGAAGTCACCAGAAATCGGGAACCTCGTCCTGGTCCACGATGAATCAGAACCATGGCAGAGCTAGCATCCCCAGCTAAGGTGGATTCAAGGACACTTCGCTCTTCAACACTCGATGTAGCCAGGTAATCTTTAATGAGTTCAGAAGAGGAATCACCAACTACGGGACGAAGTCCTAGGTGGAGAGTGCTAGTTAGCTCAGGCTTTGACTCTGCCTCTGCCATGAACTCACCCCCTTCGATGTCAACTCAAGGGTGACACTAGAGAGTTGCGGCAGAGAAATCAAGCGGAGATTTAAGCGGTAATTGCTCCGTACTGGGTGGCCGAGAGCAGTGCTGCTGGCGCTATACCCACTTCAATTTCTACCAACCAGCCAGATCCATATGGATCGGAGTTGATCAGCTCTGGTGTGGCGCTAAGAGTTTCATTAATGGCAACAACCGTTCCGGAAATGGGTGCAAAGATTTCCGAGACGCTCTTTGTTGATTCAACTTCCCCGCACACGGCATCGGCGACGACTTTCTCGCCAATCTTGGGCATCTGAACATAAACGATGTCACCGAGTGCGCCTTGCGCAAAATCAGTAATACCCATTCGATAGCGAAGGGCCGTCTCAGTCGGTGCTACCCACTCGTGCTCTTTTGTGTACTGCAATTCTGCTGGAATCAACGACATCTTCTGCCTCTACTTTTCGCTAAATAACGGGTGGGCGCACTCTAATGGCATTTATCCCGGTGCGGAAATACCCGATAGCCGTGGCGAGATAGAGCGCCACTCCCCAGCCAGTAAAGGCCCAGCCAAATATGAAAGCAACGGTGCCATACCAATTCGAGTTCAGGGCGAGTAGCAGAAATGGAAAAGCGTAGAGAAGATTAAATGTGGCCGCCTTACCTAGAAATGTGACCTCGAGGGTGGTAAGTCCTCGCAGTTGGATTACCAGGGCCAGAATTGCCATCGCAATATCTCGCGCCACCAAAACTAGGATGACCCAGAGTGGAATGGCATCTCGAATATATAAAACGATGATGGTGGCAGCGATATAGAGACGATCAATGGTCGGGTCGGCAATCTCTCCAAAGCGCGATTCTTGATTTAGAGCGCGAGCTACCTTTCCATCAAAATAATCAGTAGCTCCGCCGATCATCAGAACCAGGATTGCCCAACCATCTGCGCGCTGGTCCAAGGCGAGCCAGATAAAGAGTGGGATTCCTAGGAATCGCAGGAATGTGAGCGCATTAGGAATCGTCAACATTTCTACGCCTCCTTATCTCGTTCCTTTACCCGAATAGCTACCTGGACCGGAGTCCCTGGGAATTTAAACTCCTCGCGTAAGCGCCGTTCGATAAACCTACGATAGGAGGCTTCAATCCAGCCTGATGAGAAGACCACAAATTTTGGTGGCGCTATTCCCGCCTGCGTTGCGTAGTAAACCTTTGGTTGCTTTCCACCGCGCACCGGCGGCGGCGTCGCGCCAATGAGGGCGCCCAAGAAAGAATTGAGTTTTGAGGTCGGAACACGGCGTTCCCATGAATCTATGGCAGTGCGAAGCGCTGGGGCTAAACGATCACGGTGCCATCCGGTCTTGGCCGCGACGTTAACAATCTGCGCCCATTCGACCTGATCTAGATGTCGTTCAATCTCCTTATCTAGCTGGGCACGCCGATCGTCATCGACCAGATCCCATTTATTCATCACGATTACCATCGCCTTGCCGGCTTCTTCGACCATCGTGATGACTCTCAGGTCCTGTTCAGAGATAGGAACTGAAGCATCGAGAATGACGACTGCACACTCGCAACGTTCCAACGCCGTTTGGGTTCGCAGGGTTGCGTAATAATCAGTTCCACTTGCTTGATTTGCCCGCTTTTTTAACCCAGCGGTATCTACAAATCTCCAGATACTGCCACCGAATTCAATTAGCTCATCGACCGGATCTCGCGTAGTTCCCGCAACATCGTCCACGATTGAACGGTTCTCCCCTGCCAGTGCATTAAGCAAACTTGATTTACCGACATTCGGGCGACCAATCAGGGCAATACGTCGATAACCATCTTGAACTTGCGCCGCGCCAACCTCAGGCAACAACTTGGTAATTGAATCAAGCAGATCTCCACTGCCACGACCGTGCAGAGCTGAAACAAAGTGCGGTTCTCCTAAACCAATGTTCCACAGCGCATGTGCATCAGATTCATCGTTATCACCATCAACTTTATTGGCAACTAGAATTGTTGGCTTCTTCGCCTTACGTAACTCCTGTACCAAAATATCATCTTCATCTAGTGCGCCAACTTGTGCATCCACTACGAAACAGAGGACATCTGCTTCATACATGGCAAGTTCAGCACTGGCACTGACCTGAACTGAAATTCCATCTGGCTTGGATTCCCATCCACCAGTGTCCATAATGATGAAGCGACGACCACCCCATTCGCATTCGTATTGAATGCGATCTCTGGTAACACCCGGAGTATCCTCAACAATTGCCTCACGTCGACCGATGAACCGATTAATCAAAGTTGATTTGCCAACGTTCGGACGTCCAAGAATGGCGACAATCGGAAGTCCTAAAAGAGAACGCTGAGATAAGAGTTCCCAGATACGTTCTACCGTTTCATCGAGAGTCAGTTCGGTTGAATCGATATGCACCGCATCAGTTGCCATAGACAGAGGTGAAATCGTGCGATTTGAATCGATCTCATCGCGAGTGGAAAGTGATTGTGCAACGGCATCAACACCGCCCGCCACGCCATCTTGTTCGGCATCTCGTCTAGCTGCGCGAGCTGAAATCTCTGCGGTTAGATAGATCTTTAGCGCTGCATCGGGGCAGACAACTGTTCCGATGTCGCGGCCTTCAACCACAATTCCACGATCTGCCTTAGCAATAATTGATCTCTGCAAAGTTAGAAGCTCTGCCCGTATCTGTGGCAGGGCGCTAATGATTGAAACTTTCGCTGTTACTTCTTGACTACGAATCTCTTCACTGACATTCGTTGTTCCCACAAAAACTTGTGGGTCACGAGGATTGGAGTTGAAGGTAATAGGTAAATCGATAACGGCAGAGATAATGTCATCTGCCTTATCACTCTTTATCGATAAAGCAATGAATGTGATTGCTCGATACAAAGCCCCAGTGTCTAAATAACTCCAGCCAGCTCTGATGGCAATGTTTTTCGATGTGCTGGATTTACCAGAGCCGCTCGGGCCATCTAGTGCAACAACAATCATCTTCACAGCCCATCTATAAGTTATTACATTCTAAGGCGCAGGTGCCCAATACCGAGAATTACGAACGTGCAGCGTGAACGTCCCAGCCTTCACTCTCTAAATGTGCCTTCAAAGTGTTTGCATCGGCATGTGAAACGGCCAGAGTAATTAATCCCGTCTCTTGACCAGGTGAGTGCTCGATGGATAGATCTTCGATATTGACCGAAACCTTTGCACACTCATCAAAAATTGCTGCTAGTTGACCTGGCTTATCTGCTATGACAATTGGGAGATAGGTGTATTCACGAGCTTTACCACCGTGCTTTCCAGGAATGAGCGCTCGCCCTGATTGCCCATCTTTGATCACGGCTGCAATAAAGCTTTCACTTTCGATATTGGAGATAAGAGAGTTGAGGTCGAGCGCCAAAGATTTAAGTAGAGGTGCGATAGCTGCGCTATTGGCGGCAATAATCGCCTTCCACAGGGATGAATCAGATGCTGCGATTCGAGTCATATCGCGCAGCCCTGCCCCAGATAGCTCCAGCCAACTCGCAGGATTTCCCGCCAATTGCTTGGCCAATAATGAGGAGATCAGTTGCGGCAGATGTGAGACCAGCGCAACCGCTTTATCGTGATCGGCTGCCGGCATATCTATGACCGCAGCGCCTAAGGCCTCAATAAGGGCTTTTCCCCAGAGGATCGCCTTCTGATCAACCCCGGCAGAGTCAATCATCCAAGGGCGCCCTTCAAAAAGGTCAGCTCGAGCCGACTCAGCGCCTGAGAATTCGCGCCCCGACATGGGGTGCGTTGGCAGGAAATGCGAGACTGAGAGGGATGATTCCCGGACTTCTAGTACAGGTTTAGCCTTTATGGATGCAACATCTATGAATACGCCCTTGAAGTTTGCTTTCTCAAGGTTGGAAATGACCATGGAGAAAGCTGAGACCGGAACCGCGGAGATGACCAATTCAGCACCTGAAATCTCTCCACCCTCCTTGCCCATAAGCGCCTGGGCTATACCTTGAGTGCGTGAGTCCTGGTCGAGCATCGTCACCAATACTCCCTTGTGGGAGAGAGCTAGGCCAATAGATGTACCGATTAGGCCTGAACCGATAATACAAATCCTTGAAAAGGGAAGAGGTACGCTCATGAGCTATTGCGCTATATCTCGACGCAGGGATTTAGCTCCATGCAAGTAGATATGTGAGATCTCCTCAGCGCTGACCGAGGTTTCAACGTGGGCCATAACCCGAATAGTCCGCGCTAGCGCTCCTGGAACATCAATTTCCACAGCGCAAATCAGCGGAACCGAGGCGAAACCAACCTCGCGAGCTCCCGCTGCAGGAAAGGCTGCATTGAGATCTGGACTCGAAGTGAAAAGGACCGAAATCACATCCTGAGGGGTGAGCCCGTTGGATCTGAGAATTTCAGAGAGTAGCTCAACAACACCCGAGTAGATGCTTTCGGCCGTATTGGCCTCTACCTGGGTTGCTCCCCTGATTGCACGGACTGACATTAGGCCAGTGTACCGGTAAGTCGTTTTCAAAGGGATTGATTGCAAATGGTTTTGCACTTAAAACGTTTTATCGACTAACGGGCAATCTAAAAGCTAGAATACTAGGACAGACCGATCGCGCAAACTTCTAGACGCCGTTACTATCTATTTATCGATAATCAAGGGATACAATTGAGCGTCATATTATCGATATATTGACAGAACAACTCTTTCCAATAATATTATTACTTTATCTATTTAACGTTTTATAGATACATTATTGCTTTATTGCTTTATATCTAAAGCTGTTTGTAAGCTTACCAATTCACCGCTATTAAGATCTCGCCATCGCCCCTCGAGAGTCTCCCCCAGAGAGATCGGACCAAACTTGGTTCGAATCAGTCTAAGGACCTCCACGCCTACTGCCTCCATTAGTCGGCGAATAATGTGGTAGCGGCCTTCGTGAATTACCACCTCGATCCACTGGGGCGAAAGGTGGCTAAAGCTCAATACTCGTCCCATGCCATCCTCGAGTTCGACACCCTTCAAAAGAGTCTTCTCAACACCGACTGGCAGCTTCCCATCGAATTCAATGATGTAGGTCTTCTCGAGACCAAAGGAAGGATGGGTGGCTCTAAAGGTCAAATCTCCATCATTTGTGAGCAAGATCAACCCTTCGGAATCCTTATCGAGGCGACCTACGTGAAATAGACGCTCAGTTCGCAGGTTAATGAAGTCCGAAAGTGAGGGACGACCTTCGGGGTCAAACATGGTAGACAAAACACCTCTTGGTTTATGAAGTGCTAAATAAGTCTTAGACAAAGAACGTGTAATTGTCTCACCATCAACCATTACCTTTACCCTATCAGGGTCAAATTTGGCCCCAAGCTCTCTTATCTGGTGTCCATCAACGGTGACTCGACCATCCATGATGAGTTCATCGGCGCCTCGGCGGCTAGTGATCCCGGCATCGGCGATAATCTTATTCAGGCGCATATCGGCCATGTGGCTATCCATTCTCGACAGTCAACTCCCCGCTAGACCCTGGAAAATCCAGGCGCCGGCTAAGGGGTGGAGGGAGAAGTGTAGAGCGCTAGCTAGTCAGTAAGCGAATCGAGGATCTCATCCAGGCTATCGATATCGGGAAGATGAGGCGCCAGTGGCGGCAAGTCAGTCAAGGCATTGAGCCCTAACCGTTCTAAGAAATAGCTCGTGGTCTTATACAAGATTGCTCCAGTTTCATTCTCGACCCCGTACTCCTCAACTAAGCCTCGCGTGATTAGGGTCTTCATCACCGCCTCGACATTGACTCCGCGGATAGCTGAGACTCGAGCCCGCGAAACGGGCTGGCGATAGGCAATGACAGCCAAGGTTTCAAGTGCGGCTTGGGTAAGTCGATTCTGCTGGCCATCTAGCACAAACTTCTCAACAGCCTGGCTGAAATCTGGGTGGCTATAGAAGCGCCATCCGCCATTGATCGCCTTAAGGGAAAATCCGCGATCGGAATAACTAGGAACTAAGGCCTCTAAAGCCGAAACGACCTGCTCGACCGGCACCTCAAGGACTGTCGCTAAAGTCAATTCAGTCACCGGCTCATCTACGACCATGAGAATTGCTTCAATCGAGCGGGCTAACTCTTGACTATAAACCTCGGGATTAGACATTTTCACCCTCTTCTGTCTCGTTCTGCGCCTCTGGCGGCAGATCAAACTCATTGGTAGCTAGCACCTCTCCCTCATCGGAGCCAACCCAGGTTACCTGAAGCTCACCTAGCGCCATTACTTGCTCAAATCGCAAGGCGCCTTGGCGATAAAGGTCGAGCAGTGCTAGGAATCTGGCCACGATAACGAGGGTTGAATCCGCGCCTTGGATGAGATTTCTAAAGGAGAGAGTTCGAGATTTCCGCAAGGATTCGACAACGGCGCGAGACTCCTCGGCCACGCTCACCAGAGCGCTATACAGGTGGTCCACCGAAACAACAGGGGGCGCCTTGGGCGTCAGTACACGCTCAGCTATGGCGGCGAAGCGCTGGGCTCCCACCCCGATCAGGACCTCAGGTAGAAGGGAAGCCAGCGCTGGATCAAGGGCTACCACGCGTGGGAAGTACTTATCGGCAGCCAAAATAGCCTCCTGGAAGGAGGCTGCAATCTCCTTAAAGGCTCTATACTGGAGCAATCTGGCGAAGAGGATATCTCTAGCCTCAAGGATGGCGAGGTCTTCCTCGTCCTCAATCTCACCACTAGGCAGCAGGCGCGCCGCCTTAAGATCCAAAAGCGTAGCTGCGATAACCAGAAACTCTGTCGCCTGATCAAGGCGCCAGCCCTCACCAGATTCTTCCAATTTTCGAATGAAGGAGATGAATTCATCGGTAACAAGGCTGAGCGAAACCTCGGTGATATCTAATTTATGGCGAGAAATGAGTTGCAGCAGGAGATCAAAGGGGCCATCGAAGTTTGATAGGTGGACGTTAAATCCCGTTTCAGCCGGGATCACCTCCGGTGAAGGAGCCGGAATAAGCGTATTTTCCACGTGCGAACACTACTTCGTTACTTGCATATCGCTGCGCATTACGCGTAGAGTCGCGGCAAATGAAAAGAGGTTTCTCGCTTGAACGCTAAATCGACATTTGACGATCAGGTGGCAACAACAGCCAGCCTACTTGGACGTGAGCCGAAGAATTTTAAGATTCCCGCACCCCTTACCGAGCATGGGAATGCGAAGGTCATTTCAATCTTTAATCAAAAAGGCGGCGTAGGAAAAACTACCTCAACAATTAACTTAGGTGCTGCCCTGGCTGAGCTCGGTCGCCGAGTTCTCCTAGTCGACTTTGATCCACAAGGCGGTCTCTCCCTTGGTCTCGGTGTAAACGCGCACAGCCTTGCACTTGAGAACACTGTTTACTACGCGCTCATGACACCTGATGCAAATATTGATGAGATTGTACTTAAATCATCCGTTGCCAATTTGGATTTCCTGCCAGCTAACCGTGATTTAGGAACAGCTGAAACAACTCTCGGTGCTGAGATCGGTGGACAGCAGTATCTTAAACGCGCACTGGCTCGCCTGAGTTCTGAATACGATGTCGTATTAATAGATTGCCAACCAACGATGGGTCAGCTCACCATTAACGCACTCGTAGCTTCCGATGAAGTCATCGTCCCCCTGCAATGTGAGTACTTTGCACTGCACGGATTTATTGAACTCAAGGGAAATATCGATAAGGTGAAAAGTTTCCTCAATCCTGATCTCAAACTCATTGGAATCTTGGCAACTATGTATGACCGAAAAACCGTTCACAATCGCGAGGTTCTGACTGCAATTCTTGAGAAGTATCCCGAGGATGTCTTTGAAACAATCATTGCCAAAACCATTCGTTTCTCAGAGACAACCGTTGCCGGAGAACCGATCACCGCATATGCATCATCTTCCGGCGGTGCACAGTCCTATCGCCGCCTTGCCCGAGAACTAATAGCCCGAGGAGGCGCCCGATGACACGTAGAGCAAGCTTGCCCGGAGCAGATGAATTATTCCGCGCCAATACCCCAGCCCTAAGTGCTGTTCGACAAGTTGTCGAAGCCGCACCTGCATCACCCGCTGCCCCGAAACCAGTTGGAACATCGCAACCCAAGACCAAGAAGGGTGTTCGCACCATTTCACGCAGACGAGTTACCGCTGCCGAGAAATCTCCATCAGGTCGCGAACTTCACGAAGAGAAAATTACGGTCTACTTATCAACTGATGAGCTATTCGATCTTGATCAAGCGCGTTTGATGCTGCGTGGTGATTTAGGTCTAGCGGTCGATCGTGGTCGCATAGTTCGCGAATCAATCGCGGTCATCATCGCTGATCTCGAAGCAAAAGGTGATCAGAGCATTCTTGCTCGTCGACTTCGCGGAATCTAATTACTTAGCCCTTGGGTGGGCAGAGCTATAACTTTCGCGTACTTTATCGATAGTAATGAGGGTGTAAATCTGGGTTGTTGTCACCGAAGAATGTCCTAGTAGTTCCTGGACAACTCGGATATCTGCCCCACCATCTAGTAAATGTGTGGCGTATGAATGCCGGAAAACGTGCGGAGAAACCTTGCCAGCAAGGCCAGTAGCTTGGGCGGCATCCAGAACTATCTGCCATGCGCTCTGCCGCGAAAGCCTCTTACCTCGGGAGTTAAGAAAAAGCGCGCTCTCACTCTTGGCATTCTTAGCTGCAAGAAGCGGCCTGGTTCGCACTAAATACTCATCCAAGGCTGCAAATGCAAATTTTCCAAGCGGAACGATTCGCTCTTTGGAACCCTTCCCTCGCAATTTAATAACTGAGATTCGCTCGCCCTCCAAATCCTGAGTAGAGATATCTGCAAAATTGATTCCGATTACCTCACTTACCCGCGCCCCGGTGGAGTATAAAATCTCCAATATTGCGCAATCCCTAAGGGAGACGGGATCACCTTCCCGCTTAGCTGAATCAATGAGAGAGGTTATTTCAGAGATAGAAAGTGCCTTAGGTAAACGTCGTGGAGTCTTGAGTGTTATTGATTCTGTGGTGGGATTGAACATCTCATATTCAAGGGCGCAGTACTTGTAGAAACCTTTAAGCGCTGAAATACATCGGTTGGTGCTGGAAGCGCTGATCTGGGATGCTTTGAGAAATACTGTAAAGTCGATTAGATCCGATGGTTGTAGCTCAATAAAACTCTTACCTCCCACGGAGAGAAAATCTGAAAACTTTCCCAAATCGCGTTGGTATGACTCAATTGTGTTTGTTGCTAAGGCGCGCTCGATCCTTAAATGATTTAGGTAGTTCGTACTGGCGGTCTGAAAGTTCATCAATCCCCCGCGCTTTACCTACTTCTTCTGCGCAAGTGCTGCAGCAATGAGCCCTACGAAGAGTGGATGCGCTCTTGTTGGCCGTGATCGTAGCTCCGGATGCGCCTGCGTTCCAACATAGTATGGGTGAACATCGCGTGGTAACTCAACAAACTCAACTAAATCGCGCTCCTTATAGAATCCGGAGAAGACTAAGCCAGCTGATGCGATTTGATCACGGTACTTATTATTTACTTCATATCTGTGGCGGTGACGTTCCGAAATTTCATTACTTGCATAGACCTCCGCAACGATGGAACCTGGTGCGAGGGCTGCCTTATATAGACCTAGTCTCATGGAACCGCCCATATCGGCCTCCCCGGCGACAATGTTCTTCTGATCATCCATCGTTGCAATCACATGTGTTCCACTTTCAGGGGTGAATTCTGCCGAGTTGGCATCAGCTATCCCCGCCAGGTTTCGAGCTGCTTCAATGACCATGCACTGCAGACCTAAACAGAGTCCCAGCGTGGGAATCTTCTGTTCGCGCGCAAACTTAAGCGCCCCGAGCTTTCCTTCAATTCCACGGATACCGAAACCTCCCGGAACACAGATTGCATCAATTCCAGTGAGAGCTTTCTTCGCACCCGTTTCGCTTTCGCAATCATCACTAGGAATCCAGACAAGTTCAACTTTTGCATCATTTGCAAATCCACCCGCACGAAGTGCTTCAGAAACTGATAAATACGCATCTGGTAAGTCAATATATTTTCCAACGAGTGCGACTCTGACAGTGTGCGTAGGGTGATGGACTTTCTGCAACAGATCATCCCACTCCCCCCACTGAACTTCATGGCCACCCAGAGATAATCTGCGGACTATGTATGAATCAAGACCTTCACTGAAGAGAACCTTTGGAATATCGTAAATTGATGGAGCATCGACTGCTGCAACAACAGCTTCGACATCAACGTCGCACATCAGTGAAATCTTCTTCTTAATCCCGGCCGGTATCGGGCGATCACAACGCAAGACAACGGCATCCGGTGCAATACCGATGCTACGAAGGGCAGCGATGCTGTGCTGGGTTGGCTTCGTTTTTAGCTCACCTGCCGGACCAATATATGGAACCAACGAGATATGTAAATAAAAAACATTGTCACGACCAACATCTTGACGAAGCTGACGGGCAGCTTCAAGAAATGGTTGAGACTCAATGTCTCCAACAGTTCCGCCTATTTCAGTAATTACAACATCAACATCGGCGCAATCATGTGCCAGCATGCGCTCTTTAATCTCATTGGTGATATGCGGAATCACTTGCACGGTTTCACCCAGATACTCACCGCGTCGTTCGCGTGCGATTACTCGTGAATAAATCTGACCTGTGGTGACATTTGCCGAACCTTCGAGATTGCGATCAAGGAAGCGTTCATAGTGGCCGATATCTAAATCTGTCTCAGCGCCATCATCGGTGACAAAGACCTCTCCATGTTGGAAGGGATTCATGGTGCCTGGGTCCACATTCAGATATGGGTCAAGCTTTTGCATAGTTACTCGAATGCCACGAGCTACTAAAAGGCGACCGAGTGATGATGCGGTGAGCCCTTTACCAAGACTTGAGACGACTCCGCCAGTTACGAAAATATGTTTAGTCACATGCGGCTGGCTCATGGAAGACCAACCTATCACCAAATTAAGCCCTATCCGCGCAGCGCCAGAAGTTCACTCGCGTGTTCGCGTGCGCTAGCGGACTCTTCCAGCCCGGCGAGCATTCTAGCAATCTCTTCCACGCGATCATCGTCCTGGACTTTAGCGACACCAGATGCGACAACAGAGCCATCGCTACTCTTCTTCACCACAAAATGGGTATCAGCCCAAGCCGCAACTTGCGGCAAATGAGTTACCACAATTACCTGCGCTTGCTTAGAAAGCTGATGCAGACGTTTCCCCACTTCAATTGCAGCTTTACCACCAACACCAGCGTCTACCTCATCAAAAATATATGTTCCGACCGGATGGGTTTGAGCTATCACGACCTCTAGGCCCAACATAATACGGGACATTTCACCACCACTGGCACCATTACCTAAGGCTACCTTCGGCCCATCAACATGAGCACGAATCAACATCGAAATCTCGTCACATCCAAGCTGGGTGAAATCTGACTCTTTCAAGTTTGATGAATAATCAGGTGAAGTCACCTCCACAAAAAATTGAGTATGTGGCATGGCAAGTGCGTGTATTTCAATCGACACCAAGTCAGAGAGAGTTGCAGCTTGATTCATCCGCGCATCTGTCAGCGTCTTTGCCTGCTTCAGTAAATCTTTCTTTGCAAGTGTCAGCGAGGATTCAAGTTCAGCAATTCGATTATCACCACCCTCAAGGTCAGCGATTACTTCCTTTCCACTCTTAGCTTTAGCAGCGAGTAAAACAAGTTCTTCATCACTACTGGCATCCCCGCCCCACTTCTTAATGAAGGCGTTAAGTTGAGATTTGCGTTCATTTAGCGCATCAAGTCGGCGCGGGTCTGCCTCAAGCCCAGTTGAGTAAGAAGCAAGATCGGTTGCCGCGTCATCTAAAATAAACACTGCTTCACTGACACGGTCTGCGATAGATTCAAGACGCGAATCTTTTGATTTAACCGACTCTAGCGCTCGTCTTGCTGTGTGCAGGAGTGTGAGTGCTCCCGCTTCTTCGGCCTCCAAAGAGTCCTTTGCGCTCTGACTTGCCAGGCGAAGGTCTTCCACGCTGGAGAGTCGATTTATTTCATCTGCTGTTGCCGCGCACTCATCGCGAACAGCTTTTAAAGATGCCCAGGCCGTGATGAATTCTCGAAGCTGTGCGATATCAGAATCTCGCTTACTCGAGGAACTCTTTAACTCTGCTAATCGCGCCTTGATCTCTAAATAGTTGCCGTAGCTCCGTTGGTAAGAAGTCAGAGCCGAAGCAATCGCAACACCCCCGAAGCGATCGAGTAGCTCTCGCTGCGTTGAAGTTTTAGTAATCTGCGCGTTCGCGGATTGGCCATGGATCTCAATTAAATTCTGGGAAATAGTGGCTAGCGTTCCTGCCGGCACCGTGACTCCCCCGCAGACCGCCTTACTTTTTCCATCAGCGTTAACGGTACGAGAAATAATTAGTGAGTTGGCATCGAGTTGCGCGCCCAATTCTTCTAGCCCTTGAACCTGTGATGCGGCGATAGCGAAAGTTGCCGAGGCGCTGAGTCGATCGGCGCCGTGTCTAACCAGCGCGCTGTCACTCCTTCCACCAAGGACTAATGAGAGCGCGGTAAGAATCATGGTCTTGCCGGCGCCGGTTTCACCGGTGAGAACATTTAGCCCTGGACCTAATTCAAGTTCTGATTGTTCGATGACTCCGAGGTTTCGAATCGATATCTCTTCTAGGAAGGAGCGTTCACTCACCGCGCCAACCTTCAATGGGAAGCTTGAACTTAGCCACAAGACGATCGGTAAAGAGAGTAGCTGAGACGTGCGATAACTTAATTGTGCGCTCATCTCGGGTGATAATTACTCGATCACCTAGTTGCAACGGAATCTTACGAAGAGCATCCGCTGATAACAATGCAGCAGATGATTCCACCGTAATAATGATCTCTGATTTAGGTGAAACCACCATCGGTCTGGCGAAGAGTGCGTGCGCTGAAATCGGCAAGAGTACTAACGCCTCAATCTCGGGCCATAAAACTGGACCGCCAGCGCTAAATGCGTAGGCGGTAGAACCAGTTGGAGTTGAGCAGATAACGCCATCGCAACCCCAGTGCGATAAGGGGCGACGATCAATTTCAACAAAGAGTTCAACCATGGTCGTGGCATCACGTTCAACAGTGACTTCATTCAACGCCCAACCGGTCGAGACAACTTTTCCGCCGCGTTCGATCTCGAATTGCAGCACCATCCGGTTCTCAACTACATAACTCTTCTCAATAATGCTCTGCGCAATCGCTTTTATCGTTGGACGATCTACTTCAGCAAGGAAACCAACGTGCCCTAAATTAATTCCTAGTAGTGGAATCTTTCGTGTCAGCGTGACCTCTGCCGCTCGGAGAATGGTGCCGTCGCCACCGAGTACTACTGCTAACTCAATCTCTGGCAGATCCGTTGCCGCAACTTTCTTGATTCCTTCGATAGCGATATCAGAAATTGTGTAGAGCGAGAATCCAGCTGAGAAGAGAAGGGGGGCTAATTCACCTGCGGCGCTTATAGCCTCTGGACGCGTTGGATTAACAAGAAAGGCGACGCTGCGAATACTCATTATTCCGGCCCGGCAGCAATCGCGTCATCGAGGGCTTGCTCATTAATTTCAGGGGCACCACGTCGTAACCATAAGAAATATTCAACATTGCCAGCAGGACCTGGTAGCGGACTTGCTGCAATTCCTAGCGTTCCGAGTCCAACATCGTAGGCCGACTCTGCAATATCTAGCACGGCTGCTCTGCGCAAGGCGGGATCTCTGACAACACCACCGGCTCCTAATTTTTCACGGCCAACTTCAAATTGCGGTTTGACCATTAAGACAAAATCGGCATCGGGCCTGGAGACTGCCGCCAGCGCCGGTACGACCAACGATAGCGATATGAAAGAAAGGTCTGCCACAACTAGATCAATATCTTCCGAGATTTGATCACCAGATAGGTGGCGAATATTTGTCCGATCAAGAATCTTTACTCGAGCATCTTGTCGCAACTCCCATGCCAGCTGCCCGTATCCGACATCAACGGCAACCACCAGCTTTGCCCCACGGCGTAATAGGACATCGGTGAAACCACCGGTGGAAGCTCCTGCATCCAAACATGTTCGTCCCGCAATCTCTACACCCGTAAAGACATCGAGGGCACCTGCCAATTTGTGGCCACCACGCGAAACAAAATCATCTCTGTCACCCTGCAGAACTATCGATGTCTCAGCATCGACCTGGGATGCTGGTTTTGTCGCTGGAATACCGCTAACGATTACCGAACGAGATTCAATCAGATCTGCCGCGTGCTCGCGCGAACGTGCTAATTCACGGCGAACGAGTTCGGCATCCAAGCGGGTTTTCATAGCAGCCTTCTAGAGATTATCGATTGACTTAAGTGACTCTTGCAATTTTTCATGGAGTGCTTCAAAGCGAGCAGCGTGCTCAGAGATGTCACTGACTTCAATCTCTTCCAGTTCTTCTCGAACCTTTTGCACTAAATTCAACTCCTCTTCACTCATTTTTTGCTTTCCTTCTTCTTTGTCGCAGATTTCTTACCGTCAGATCTCTTTGATTGTGCCTTCTTTAAACGCTTAACTTCGGCGGCAAGGGCATCGAACTCTTCCCGCTTTACAAAGCCCATCTTTGAAACCGCAGCCTCAACCTCGTCGTGGATTCGCCCTTTGACCGAATCGGCGCTCTCCTTGGCCCAGTCATTTAGCGCAGTCGCAACCTCTGCAGGTGTGCGCTCACCATCTGAAAGCTTCTGAGCGTAACTCTTTAGCGTTGAAAAGATCTCCGACGGTTGATTTTTACCCATGCCCTTAGCGTACCGATTTTACCTCTAAGACGCGGAGAAGCTACAGCCGAAGAATTTCATCGGCCTCAATCTGCCAACGGCTAGCAACTCCCGTTGGACTCTGCCAAAACCGTCTGTGGATAGCGCCGGAGATTTCGACCCACTCGTCGCCTTCCAGAGTCAGGGCAATCTTTCGACTCTTGGCACTCCATGCGGCAATATCGAGAGTATCTACTCCCTCTCGCTCTGCCCGAGTAATGATCAGCCTGAATTCAACGACTTTATCTCCACTAGGTAGCTCTTTACTGGTGGCTGGCGCAGAAACACGGCCTCGAAGCAAAAGATCATTCAGAGAGTAATCAATTTCCAGCTCTTCGGTAGTTGCGACTTTCGGTGACTTCTTCTTGCTTACACTTTTAGAAACTGGTGACATGGTGAGCCCTTCATGCGAGGTTGTGCATGTGAGTTGATTCGCATGCGGTCGCGATGATGGTTGAGGGCTATGACAATTGGGTACTGATTACTACTGAGTGTGGATAATTATTTCTCGGCCCGCTCTTGTGCATCAGTGGATTCTTCATGATCAATGGCAGCACACTTTAGAAACCACTCGGTGGCCTCATCTGACCTTCCGGCAGCCTCAAGTGCATCGGCATATGCATAACGCAATCGCACTGCCCACTCGTCACTTTCATTTTTTAACTCTTTACATTGCAAAGTCACAACGGCGGCATCCATTTCTCCAAGATCTCTACGAGCACCCGATGCCACAATGCGCATCTCAATCTCTTCCGCCTTATCAAGTCGCTTCACCTCTGGCGAGCCAGCCAGACTCAAGGCTTTCAGCGGATTACCAAGGCCCCGCTCGCAATCGGCCATCACCGGCCACATCGTGACATCACCTGAAATTCTGTTGGCGGCGCGTAATTCCTTAAGTGCTATTTCAAAATGGCCTGCCCGATAGGCGGCATAGCCAGCAGTCTCACGCACAACTGCTAAACGCCCGGCATGATGGGCAGCTGCTACAGCATGCTTATGTGCCAACTCCGGATCGATATCCATATTTAAATTTACACAGACCATATGGCGCGCAACTACCTTTGCATTTTCTGCCGACAAACTTAATAGTTCGGCGCGAACGCTCTTTTCTAACTCTTCACCGGTGACATCTTCCGGGATATCAGGTTCAAAAATTCGGGGACGAATACGTGATTGATCTCGTTCTTGTGGAGGTGCTCGAAACCCGCGTGGATCGCTGACTTCACGACCCTGTGAGACCTTACGGGGAGCACCTGGACGCTCTGTGCGACCACCACGAGCTGGACGGTCAGAGGAAGGACGACCGCTGTTACTACGTGGACGCTCATCCATAGCTAAATCTCCCTCATTATTTATCTAATTCTAACTTCTTAAGAAATAAAAAAGGGGCGCTTACGAATAAGCGCCCCTTTTTATAAAAGAAGTCCGGCAACGTTCTACTCTCCCACAAGGTCACCCGTGCAGTACCATCGACGCTGTAAGG